>Ga0209828_1001769_pt1 | contig 18921 bp, 21 predicted proteins | sample MaitaG_FD_187429 | JGI IMG/M metagenome (GOLD analysis project Ga0209828, IMG submission 187429) | Marine algal microbial communities from Maine, USA - Maine_Asex2 metaG (SPAdes) (version 2) | ecosystem: Host-associated > Algae > Red algae > Unclassified | place: Maine, USA | collected 2015-01-05 | reverse complement strand
CGTTTCACTCGAATTATTTTGATTAAACAGTAAAGAACGGGAGGCTAGCTCAGCTGCTTTTGATCTCCAGTTGGAATTCGGTTGTTTGTTGTAAATATAGTACATTCAATGTTGTAAATATAGTACATTCAATGTTGTAAATATGGTACATTCAGTGTATTGTATTTACAATGTTGAATAGATCGCTAACAAAATCAATAGTAGAGGCTTTAAAAGCTTACCCTATTGTTGTATTAGAAGGCATGCGTGATGTTGGAAAAACAACTTTAGCTAAAAGTGTGGTTGACCTAGGCGTGCTTTCTGAATATCGGTCATTTCAGAATAGTGAAGAACTTGCAGCAGCTAAAGCTGACCCCAGGACATATCTCGAGTCGCTAAAATTCGGAACGGTAATTGACGAAGCACAATTAGTAGAAGAAATTACATTACCAATGAAGGCAATTGTAGATGAAGATCCAGAACCTGGTCGATTTTTATTAACAGGTTCTGAAAGGTTGTCTCGTAGAGTTATGGGCGGCTCCGATCCACTTGCTGGGCGCTCGTCTTTACCTTTTAGGTTACCTCCTCTGACTGTGGCTGAACAAAATCAGAAATATGTCTCGATAGCTGATTCTTTATTTGAAATCAAATTTCTTAATTCTGAGTTTGGAAATATTACTAAGACAGAATTAATTCAATATATGTTAGTTGGGGGTATGCCACGGTTGTATAATAACCCTGCGCTGGTCCAAGATAAAAAGAACTGGGCCGTTTCGTATCTAAGATCTGTACTTGATCTTCCTACCTACGATCAGCGAGATATAAGGGCTTTAGGATCATTATTTACTTACATCTCTGGCCAAACTTCTCAACTAATAAACTTAAATACATTCGGGGCAAAAACAGGCATAGATAAACGCACGGTAAAAGAATATGTTGAAAGATTTGAATCAACTTTTTTAATTAACAGAATTCCAGGATGGAGATCGCAAGCCTATAAATCTGAGACGGAGGGTTCAAAAGTGCATATAGCTGACACGGGTCTTGCATGTAGTCTTGGTGGTTTGCATCCGCAGAGTTCGCTTGAAGATTTAGGAAAAGTGACTGAAACATTTGTTGCTAACGAGTTAATTGCTCAATCAAATTGGTCTGAAAGTAATCCGAATATTTATCATTGGAGAGATAGCAACAGGCATGAAGTTGATTTTATTCTTGAAAGTGGAAATCGACTAGTTTGTGTTGAGGTGAAATCTTCAACTTCGATTGATGAAAAGAGCTTCAGGAGTATCAAGGCATTTCAGAAAAGGTATTCGGAGAGATTTATTGCTGGTTACGTTTTCTATATGGGAGATAACATATTGCCATTTGGAGAAAACTTTTGGGCTCTTCCAATGTCATACCTGGTTGGCGCTTCTTGATCCAGTAATCAAAACTTTCTGCATATCTTAGGTTACCGTATGGTAATGCGGATAAAAAAGCTGACGAGCGACCATATCGAAGATATTCTTGAATTGGAATCTCACAGTGCTCCTCTTCAGCCGTTGTATATGCCTTATGATCACAAGGCTTAAGCTATATTTTGATAACCCCTTGCAGTGTTTTGCTTGTGGAGTTTTTATTGATAAAAAATTGGTTGCTTGGGGTTCGTATCGAACAGGGTGGAGCGAACATAACCGTGATGACGGGGTTTATGAGGTTTCATCAATTGTTGTGGCTGAGTCGGAAAGAAAGAAGGGTCTTGGTTCTTTAGTTCTCGAAGAGCTGCTTAGTAAAATTCAAACTAATCAAGAGTACAAGCGCATCTACCTGACTGTTTCACCGCTTAACACCTCAGCTCTTAGGCTTTACCTAAAAAATAGTTTCACAATCTATGATTTCAAAAAAGACACATACGGCAACGGAGCGGACCGAGTTTTTTTAGAATTGAATGAAGATTAAGTTTTGGTATCACGAATATCTGGATCCGTTTGAACTCTAGAATCATCCATGTGAATTCAGCAGCGTTAAAAATTCAAAGATCATATTTAGCGATTATAGATGAAGTATTCGAGCACCGTCACAAGTAAAGGCACAATAACTATTGCTGCGCCTTTAAGAAAAAATTAGGAATTCTCCCTGTTGAGAAGGCTGAGCCTTTTTTAAATGAAAAAAACCAAGTTGTTGTTAGTAAAGGAACTACCTTAGAGATCTTTGAAGAGATTCGTAGAGAATCTACCGTTTGGAATCGTTTGAGTTCACTTGTCCTGAAAATCACCTGTTTTTAAATTTTTAATCCTGGGATGCAAATATTTACAATATATGGAGTAGATTGGAGAGTCGACTTAGTCTTGTTAAGCAAAGGAAATTTTACCATGGCGATGAACCGTGAGCAGCGCCGCTATTTACAGCGTCAAGGGCAGCTAGATAGTGAAGGAAATGTAATTCCTAAACGTCGTGAACGCACGATGCCTGATAAAAACAAGAAAACATCACCAAAAGAGTACTTTTCGGGTGTTAAATCTGAGCTTAGAAAAGTCACGTGGCCAACTAAGTCTGAAACAATAAACTATACAATAGTAGTTACAATTACTTTACTAATCATCACCGCCTTGGTAGCTGGGCTTGACTTTGGATTCTCAAAGGGTGTTGGAGCCTTACTGGATCTTGGTGGATAAAAAATTATGTCTGATGTAGAAGAAAAAGAAGAAATTGAAACCCCTGAAGTGGTTGAAGAATCACCTACTGAAGCTGTAGAAACAGAACAAGTTCAAGAAGAAGTAGCTGTAGAAGCTCCTAAACCTGATGCTAAAAAAGAACAATTTGTGCCTGCTGCAGCTGTCGTAGACGACTCTGGTGAAAAAGTAGAAGGCTTGGTATATGAACCAATAGCTGATGCGCCAACTGCCGAGGAAGAACCACAAGAACCAGTTGAAAAACCAATATCACCTTACGACAAGCCTGGTCGTTGGTACGTTCTTCACACTCAATCAGGGTATGAAAACAAAGTACGCTCTAATATTTTGGCTAGAACTCAGTCAATGAACATGGAAGAACGCATATTTGAAGTGGTTATTCCACTTGAAGATGTTGTTGAATTCAAAAATAACAAAAAAGTTGTAGTTCAGAAAAAAGTTTTCCCAGGATACCTTTTGTGCCGTTTGCGTCTAGACGATGACTCTTGGTTCGTTGTTCGTAATACTCCCGGCGTAACTGGGTTTGTTGGTGCTGGTAATAAGCCATCACCTCTGCCTCGTAAAGAAGTAGAAAGCTTCTTATCTGTTAAAGACGAGTCAGAAGAGCAACTTCGTAAGAACCGCCCAAGGATCGATTACACCATGGGTGAAGCAGTTCGAGTTAAAGAAGGACCATTTGCCGACTTTGAAGGCGAAATTGTTGAAATAAATGAAGACCAATTGAAGCTAAAAGTGCTAGTAAATATCTTCGGTCGTGAAACTCCTGTAGAATTAGAGTTCTCACAGGTAGCAAAAACATAGGTCCTTCAGTAGAATTCTTTGTTGATCTTATTTAAGTTGAAAGTTTTTTAGAGATGGCAAAAAAAGATGTAATGGCTGTTGTGAAGCTGCAAATCCCTGCTGGGCAAGCTTCACCTGCACCTCCTGTTGGAACTGCGCTTGGACCTTACGGTCTGCAGATAATGGATTTTTGTAAAGAGTACAATGCTAGAACAGAATCTCAACGTGGAAATGTTATCCCTGTTGAAATCACTATTCTAGAAGATCGTACATTTACTTTTATTCTAAAAACACCCCCAGCTTCTGAACTTATCAAGAAGGCTGCGAAGCTCAAAAAAGCATCGGGTGACCCACTTCGCGAAAAAGTAGGCTCAATTACTGATGCTCAACTTGCTCAGATTGCAGAAGTCAAGATGCCAGATCTTAATGCTTACGATATTGATGCAGCAAAACTTCAAATAGCTGGAACAGCTAGACAGATGGGCATCGAAATCGTTGGGTAAACCAATTCGTCGGATAACGATCCTAATTCGTTGGGTAAACTAATTCGTCGGATAACGATCCGTTTATCGCATAAAATTTATTAAAAAATGTAATATAAACCAGACTGGATTGGGAAGACCTCACCCAGGCAGTCTTAACAAGAGGGAGCCGAAATGGCGAAAGGTAAGAGATACAAGAAGTCAGCTGAAAAGTTTGACATCGAGAAACTGCATACTCCTGCAGAAGCAATAACTTTAATTAAAGATTTTGCTGGAGCTAAGTTTGACGAATCAATTGATATCGCAATTCAACTAGGTGTAGACCCAGCAAAAGCTGATCAGATTGTTCGTGGAACTGTGGCATTGCCCGCAGGTACAGGAAAAACTGTAAGAATTGCTGTATTTGCTGAAGGTGAAGCTGCAGCAGCTGCTAAAGAAGCTGGAGCTGACTTTGTTGGCGGGGCTGACTTAGTCGCTGAAGTTGAAGGTGGCATGTTAGATTTTGATTTAGCAATCTCAACTCCAGAGATGATGCCTATGGTTGGTAAACTCGGACGTGCTCTAGGGCCCAGAGGCTTAATGCCAAACCCAAAAACTGGTACTGTAACTCCAGATGCTGCTAAAGCAGTTGGACAGTTCAAAGGTGGAATGGTTGAATACCGAACAGATAAGAACGGCAACGTTCATGTCTCTATTGGTAAAGCATCTTTCACACCAGAAAATATCAAATTAAACTTCACTACACTAATTGAAGAGCTAAATCGAGCAAAGCCTGCTTCTGCCAAAGGTAGATACATGAAAAGGGCTGCACTTTCATTAACAATGAGCCCAGGTGTCAAACTTGATACCACACGGATGGATGAAGTTTAACTTCAAAACGTTTTCTCTTTGTTTGTTATTAACTCTGGTTAGTTGCAGCAAAGAAGAAGATCTAAAGTCGGAGATTGTGTCATCTCATCAGTTGGAACCAACTGATGAGATGATTCTTCTCGCTAAAGACCAATGTCAAAACGATTTATCACTAGAACAAGGTGTAGTAGAGTTAAAACATGAAGAATCTGGTGAGATAGTAAGCAGAGCGGTAGTCAACTGTTAGTACCGGCGATCGTCACGTCGATCATTCCTAGTATCAGTTCGAGGATCGTTCCTATAATTATCTTGGCTTGATCGTTCTCTAGATTGTTGTAGGTTACGATCGTAGTTCTGTTGATTGTAGTTTTCATTTGGATAACGCTCGCCAACACGCATGCGACCGTCTGCATTATAAGCATTATCTGCCCCTGCGCTATTGATAGAATTTGGTTGTCGGGGCTGTTTGGTTGCGCCGTCTAAGTTGCGGATACGCTCAGTCTTTGGCAAAATAATACTTAAAGCAATCAGAATAATTCCGAGTATTGCTAGAAAAATTGCGGGTTGGACCATTGACCCAAAAAGGATTGAAACAATAGCCGAACCTATTGGGGCAGCTTCGTTAGTTGTTAGCCCGAGCAGCTTTGGTAAGCCGATACCAACGATAAGCCAAAATGCTGAAGCGCCAAAAGCCCAATAGCCTACACGTCTTAGTACTTTTGAACGATTCCTAGCAACAGCGAACCCTAGAGTTGTTCCAGCTAGAGAAACTAAAGCCCCAATTGGAACTACTCTTTTTAATAAGGATCTAATTCTGCTTACAAAACCTAAACTATCAGTTGGAATTGAAACTTCTAAATCAAGGTCGGCAGGGATTAGAGCAGCTATTACTGGTTGGTCTTCTGCAATAGCATTTATACCGGCACTACCTAGAGCTGTGCCATCTAGCTCAACTGGATTTGTTTCTCCCTCTAATACCTGCTTATGCAACGCTATAAACCCGTCTTTTAAGACCTTGGATATTTCTGAATCATCAATTGAGTTTGCTGTAGCATTATCAATATCTTCACGATTGATGTCTATCCCATCAGGAATTTCTGCTTCGATGCTATCCCCAATTCTATCTACAAGATAATCTCGCACAGCAGGATTTGAAATCAATTCATCTGCTAGATCTTCTGACTTATCTGGATTCAAAGTTGTTCTTAGCACCCCAAAACCGGACCAAGAAAAAGATGCAATTATTAATGAAATTCCAACTATTAGAGTTGCTAAAACTGTGCGCACATCTCTCCTTTATACGAGGTGTTTATTAATTATAAGATCCCAAACAGTATATCTACGCTAAAGCGATCACTTATTAGTTGAGTGACCAAAAAGGATGCTCAGATTTTTTAGTTGGAGTCGTTAGAATTTCTACCCCATCATCAAGTATTAATAGTGTGTGTTCAAATTGTGCAGTTCTACTTGCATCTGTTGTAACTGCTGTCCAACCATCGGACCACATTTTTGCTTTGTATGAACCAATGGTTATCATGGGTTCAATTGTGAATGTCATTCCAGGTTCGATTATTTCAGTCAGATTAGGGTGATAATAATGGCAAACTTGTAGATCTGTATGGAATTGTTCTCCTATGCCATGTCCTACAAAGTCACGAACAACTCCCATATTATTGGATTCAGCATGATCTTGAATGGCTCTACCAATTGCATTTAATTGCTGGCCTGGTTGAGCTGCTTCAATTCCTCTTTCTAAACATTCTTTTGTAATTTTTACAAGCTGTTTAGATTGTTCGTCAACTTCTCCAACAAAAAATGTAGCGTTAGTATCACCATGGACACCTTCTTTGAACAATGTCACATCAATATTGATTATGTCGCCGTCTTCTAGCGGGCGATCATCGGGTATTCCGTGGCAAATAACATCATTAACCGATGTACAAACTGATTTAGGGAACGGATTAACATGCCCAGGGTATTCAAGAGGGCTAGGGTAGCTGTTTCTGCTTATCGCCGCTTCATGGCAGGCTTTATCTATCTCTTCTGTAGTTACGCCAGGCTGGCACAAGCTTCCTAAAAAAGTAAGAGTGTCTGCAGCTTCTAAAGCTGTTCGGCGCATTTTTTCAATAATATCTTGTGATTTAACTCTGGGTTCATCCCAGCGCTCAACATCTCCACCATCTGCCCATGTTGGTTTAAGAATTGTGTCTGGGACTGTTCTTAGGGGGCTGATATTTCCTTGTTTGATAGGAGTGTTTGTAGACTTATGGCATCTTTTAAATTTTTTGCCGCTGCCACACCAACACTTTTCATTTGCCTTTGGTAATTTTTGCATTAGTTAAGTTTACTTCAATAACGGAAGGGATCTCTATTAATTCCATATCACCTAGCCTAATTTGTATCCTCATCGACCTTTTGGCGACTTCAACTACTGTAAATAGTAGAAAAAGCATGTACAAGCAGATATCTTGTGATTAAACTTAATGTTGTGGTAAAAACTACCGATTTGGTTACTGTATGAAATCTGAAAAAACTTGGGAACAAATTAATAGTGACCAAACAGACGAAAAATGGTCTAATCACGACCGACGTGTTTCAGATCGCAGGCTAGGGCCGTCACATGCTCAGCAGACGCAGCTTCTTACTCGACTAACAGCAAGTTTATTAAAAACTTGGGATGTTTCAGATGCTTTAAAAGTTATTGCCGAATGTACTGTGAGCGCTTTGAATTATCAAGATTGCGTTGTCTACCTCCGAACTGGAGACATGCTGGTGCAAAGGGCTGCATTTGGTCCAAAAATGGCAAATGGTCAGGTGCAAGATGTTTTAGAAATCCCTATAGGTTCTGGGATAGTTGGAGCCGCCGCCGAGCAGAAACAGGCTGTAATCGTGGCTGACACGCTGAACGACCCAAGATATATTGTTGATGAAGAAATACGTAGAAGTGAATTAGCTGTTCCAATTATGGTGGGTGATTTTGTTATCGGCGTAATCGATTCTGAACATTCTGAACCGAATTTCTTCACTTCAGCTGATTCTGAGTTAGTTGGGGCTATAACTTCACTCTTAGCCGCAAGGCTTGGTGCTGCAATTGCTGTTGAAAGAGGTCTTGATCCACTAGTTTCTGATTCAACTGAAGCTTACAGAGCAATTGAGCTCATGTCTGGAACTGATTCATTAACAGGGATTCTAAATCGACAAGGGTTCGAACGTTCTTTAGGGCAAGCTTTTGATGAGAAAGAATCTTTCGCTATAGCAGTATTTGACCTTGATAAATTCAAAGATGTGAACGACAGGTTTGGTCATGGAGCTGGCGATGAAGTCTTGATCACCTTTGCCCACATACTGTCTGAAGACAGCCCTAAAGGGCCTCATACCTCAATAGCAAGATTGGGTGGGGATGAGTTTGCCTTAATTAACACAGACTCAGACCAAGATAAATTTATAGCTAATGTTGAACTGATTCTAAAATCTGTAAGTGAACATCATTGGCGTTGGGGTGCTACATCTCTTGAAGTTAGTGCTAGCGCAGGAATATGTTTCGGCAACAACTCTTCTGTCTGGTCAAAAGCTGATCAGGCTCTATTGGTGGCTAAGCGATCTGGTAGAAATAAAGCAATCAATTATCAAACTGCGTATCCACAAATAGCTTCAATGGAATTAGAAGAGGCTGAACTTCAGACAATAAAATCAGCGATTGAATCACTAGCTTTAGATACAGTCGTGAGACGTCTGAGTCTGGTTTCGGATCCAGATAATGATACAAAAAATATCGAAATGATAGCAAAATTTCAGCCGAAAAATTATGCTGAAAAAAGTGTAGAAAAATTATTAGAAGTAGCTGAAAGATTTGGATTGTCAATCGAACTGGATCTCTGGCTACTAGGTAGAGCTACAGAGAGGCTCTCCACAGAAGAAGAGGATGTTTCAATTTCTATTAAGGTTAGTAGAGAAACATTTTTCTCTGGTGACATTATAGGAATGGCTGAAGCTTCACTCAAAAAATATGGTCTAAATCCAAATCGATTAATTTTAGAGATCTCAGAAAAGTTATTTGTTGAGAATCTTGAATTGTCATTAACAAAAATTCGAGAGATGAAATCTCATCAGTTGAACTTTGGAATATACGGCGTAACTAATGCTTGGCAGATAGTTCCTCATATTAATGAGCTAGATGTTGCTTATGCAAAAGTCCATGTTGATTGTGTTGAATTATCAAAACATAATGAGATTGCTCAAATAGGTGTTACAGCAATTGTGGAAGCTTTGAAAATGGCTGGTATAAAATCTGTTGCCACAGAAATTGATACTAACGAACAATTTGCCAACGTCAAATCTGTTGGTTTTGACATTGTCCAAGGTTTATATCTGAGTTCTTCCTAAGGGAGAACTTCCAGAGTTATTTAAACTATTTATCTCTTTTGCCGACTGTTCTATAACTGCATTAGTTACTATATGTTTAGGTAAATTTCAGGGTTTTTTATGGAAGGCGCAGTACCAAGTATCGAGATGTCACTGGTTGGTCGGATTCTTGTCGCCCCACCAGGGATTCAAGACGAACGTTTCCGGACAGCTCTGACACTTGTAATTGAGCATTCCGATCAAGGTGCCATTGGGCTAATAATTAATCGCCCTTCATTGGTTCCTATTGATGAAATTGTTCCTGATTGGCAAGAGCTAGGTGCAGAACCGGGGTTTATTTTTGCTGGAGGTCCAGTAGATCATGATGCATTAATTGCTTTAGGTAGATCATATGATTCTGTAGGTTCTTTAGCCTTGGGGGCCCATTCAATTGATTTGGATGACCAACCAAAACTAGTTGAAGCCGAAGGGATCAACTCGATTAGAATTTTTTCTGGATATGCAGGGTGGACCCCTGGGCAGCTAGAAAAAGAAATCGCTGACGATTATTGGTGGATTGTAGATGCAACAATTGATGATTTATTTACTTCGAATCCAGCTAAATTAAGGTCTCAGGTGCTTAAACGCCAAGAAAATAGGATTAAATGGTATGCACATTACCCTGACAATGTACGAATGAATTAACTCGCAGGGTATAATTACCCGAGATTGTTGTTCTGAGCGAGCTTTCATATATTTGTTCAGATGTTACAATAGATAAGGTAAGGCGGAGTGCTATGAAAAAGTTTTATTTAGGCGTATTTGTATTTTGTTCAGTTTCTGTTGCAGCATGTGGCGGCGGCGATTCAGAACAATTAGCTGTGAAACAAGATGATTCGCAAGAAGTTATTCCTAATGCCCAAGATGCGGGTGTTGCCCAGGTTGAAAATGCAATTATTTCAAAGTTAAGTACTGATATCAATTTGAATTCGTTTAAGAAAGTTTCTCTAGAGTCTGACGTTGATGAATCATCAGATGAAGATAAAACTGATGATAGCGATGTCGGTGGAGATGAAGCTCCTGATACAGACACTAAGAAGCCTGCATCTGTTGTTAAGCCTGCTCCTGTTGTTAAGCCTGCTCCTGTTGTTAAGCCTGCTCCTGTTGTTAAGCCCCCCGTAAAAAGTAATTCTATTGAAATTGAATACTTAAGGTATAGCTATAATCCAGGCTTAGTTTATGAATATAAATTTAAATGTCCGAAATCTGGAGTTTTTGTACTGTCAAAACGAGGCTTGAATGAACCCCTTCATTCTAAATATGCATATAGCGATTTTCAATGCACTGCTCCGCACTTGCAAGGTTCGTTATTGCCTAATACTCCAAGGGAAGCGGCTTTTATCTTTGATGCTTGGGAAAGAAAGAGTAACGGCGAATTAGTCCATCTTAGAAGCTTGATTGTAAGATAATATTATAGAAGTAGGTTTGTGATGAGAAGTTTTTATTTAGGTTTAGTAGTAATTTGTTCTGTCTCTATTGTGGCTTGCGGCGGCGGCGATTCTAATGAGACTCTTGCGGAACAAGAGAACTTGGCTACGGTTATCCCCAATTCAGTGGATGATCAAAAGCCTGATGTCCAAGCATCTAATTTGGAGCTGGTTACCGATATCAATTTGAATTCGTTTAAACGGATTGCTTTTGAGTCCGATGAAGAGGCTACTAAAGAAGTAGCCGACGAGGAATCAAGCAATATCAAAGTAGAAGAATCTGATACAAGTCTTGCTCCTGTGCCAGTAGTTAAGCCTGCTCTAGGATCAATATCTATTACTCCTAACTATACCCCAGGGTTGGAATATCATCTTAAGGCGAAATGTTTAAAAAGTGACTTAACTATTGCTTTGAGTTCTCGCAAGCCTACTGACCCAGCTACTACAAAACTAGGGTTGGTATCCATTCAATGTAATTCTCAGTTTAATGAAATTAACTGGTTAGTCGGTTTAGATACCCCTAAAGGTGAAGCTGTGATAGTTGATCTGTGGGAGATGAAGAATAATGGTTTGCTCGTAAAAATTGATAGTAGAACATTTAAGTAGATACTAGGATAAACCATGGTAGCTAGAGATCTATTCTTTAGTTCGAGATGACAAACCTGGATAAAGCATCTACTATATCCTTCTGGGTACAGGCGCTTAATTAAATAAGGTTATACATCCGCCATGAATAATCAATCATTTTGTGTTGACCACAAGTCAACATCTCATATACGTGTACAGTATTTATTGGAGCTAGAACGCTTTGATGATGCAGAAATTGAAGCAGATCGTTTTTTGCAAAAGTTTCCAAAAGATTCAACTATGTTGGGTCTTTTATGTTCTGTTTACATGGGAAAGAACATCCCAAGTAAAGCATTAGAACTTAGTGACAAAGCGTTATGTTCTGATCCGATAGATATATCACTATATCGTTTAAAAAGCGAGGCTTTAGCCAGTCTTGGTTACCATCAATCAGCAGCTGAAACTACGATTGTTGCTATTGCCCTTGATCCGCTTGATCATCTATTGCATCAAGATTTAGGACGTCATAGGTTTAATTTAGCTGTTGAATCTGATGGGGTAGAGCAAGTAGAGTTATTCTCTTCAGCCCGCGATCATTTTATTCAAGCAATAGAACTAAGCCCTACTGATGTATATCTACACACAATGCTTGGTTGTGTTGAAATGGGATTAGAAAATTGGGAAGAAGCTAAAATTCAATTAGATATTGCTTTAGATATTGATGAGCTTTCTGCTTCGACACATTTTATGAAAGGAAAGCTTTGCTCTCAAGTTGAAGATTGGGAAAATGCTCAGTTGCATTTAGTTAGAAGCTCTCAGCTTGACCAAAGATGGGCTGAAGAATCTAACAATATTCTTAAACAAATAAAATTGTATGCTGCTAGTAGCCCCGAAGAAGATCCGAGTATCTGGTTCGATTTGTTGCTTGGAGCCAAATCACTTTTAGTTGCTTCGGTGGTTTCAATATTGCCGGTAGTTATTATTTGGATGTTAGTTGATGCATCCATTGGCTATATTCCACCTTTAACTGTGGCAGTTCTTTCTGTGCCTGCTCTTCCTTTGGCTGGATATATTGTTTACCGTTTGTATCGTGTGACTGGTTTATCTTTGGGACCAAGTTTAAAGACGTCAAAACAATTTCTGACACAGCTCGAGACGCTCTGAGTTTAACTTAGTTACGTTCGCCTTTTAAATAGCGTCTGCCAAGAAGAGCAGCCTCAGCTCTTGAGGCTATGTCTCTTGCTTGCGTTATTGTTTGGCCAAGGGCTGTAACATGTCCAAGTTTACTTTTTATAGAAGGTATTTTTCCATAAAGATGAACTTGGGCGCCTTCGATCGCTAAGGCTTCAGCCAGGTTATTGGTTGGGTTTACGCCTTCTCTGTTGCCTACAACATTAAGGGTTACTGCAACGTTGTCTAACATTTGGGTAGAACCTAATGGGAAGTCTAAGATTGCTCGGACGTGGTTTTCGAATTGGGAAGTGATGCAGCCTTCAATTGTGTAATGCCCGGCATTGTGGGGTCTAGCTGCTAGTTCATTTATTACTAGACCGCCTGCGGTCAGAAAAAGTTCAACTGAGAGTACGCCGACAGTGCCTAATTCGTCTGCTAAATTTTCCGCGATAGTTCTGGCTTCCTTGGCTATGTGTGGGCCAATGTCTGCGGGGGTTACTATTTCCTGGCACATTCCGTTACAATTTTTAAACTGCGATATTGGATAAGTTCGTTTATTGCCGCCTGGTCTACGGGCTACGATGACGACAAGCTCTTCTAAAATCTCTTTGTGTTCTTCGACCATGAGCCCTCGGGCGCCATGTTCTGCCATAACTCTCATTGCTTCTGCTTGGTTCTGTACTATCCATACGCCATCTTGTGTCCGATTGCCTGATCGAATTGATTTAATAACAATTGGGTAGCTGTATTGTGAAGCAAAATCTATGATGTCGTCTGGCCCTTTTGCTTCTGCAAACGCTGGGACTGTGAATCCTTTCATCGAAAGAATCCTACGTTGATGCATCTTGTCGAACGCTGCTCTTAATGTTTTTGTGCCTGGGCGTAGTACTGTTCCGTTTGTTTCTAAGGCTTGTAGCAGGCCTATGTCTAGCCGTTCATGCTCAAAAGTTACTACGTCGCATAACTCTACAAATCCTGAAATAGCATCTGGGTGGTTAAATCTTGCATCAGGGGCTGCTAAGGCGGCTGAGTCTTCTAGGCTCTCTGCCAGTAAACGCGGTGTGATGCCAAGTTTTAGGGCAGCTCGGTGAGTCATTCTGGCAATCTGACCAGCACCAACTATTCCTAAGCTATATAAAGATGGTAGTTGCTCTTCCACACCTATAACAGTAGCCCGATGTTGGTAAGTGTTGAAGTTTTAGTGCAAATAATATCGTCAAAGATTTAGTTGCTTAGCTTTTCTGTATTTCTCAATATTGGATTTGTTATAGTTATAGCTGATGGGTGAACCAGTTACAGTAATTCAAAAATCTTCTTCAAGGCCTGGCTTTGTTCGGTTTGAGACTAATCGTAGTTTCACGGGCATGGGTCATGAAGCTTTTAGTAATATCGGGCAGATAAAAAATGATAGACCACTTGATAATTTAGCTAAGATGCTTTTTGAAGAAGGCAAAGTTGAACAAGTCCATATGTATGGCCAAGTTCTTACAGTTAAAGTATCTGATGAGTCAGATACGTCTAAATTACAGAAGCTTATTGAAGATTTTTATATTTTTTATAAACCTGGGGTGCCTATCCCAGATGGTTCAGATTTTTAAATAAAAGCTAAATTTTTGGTTATTTTAGGGAATATTCCTGAAAATTAGCTAGAAAACAAGTCCTGCCAGTTTTTGAACACTAAAACAGTGCTAGAATGGTATTAACTTGTACAAGTATGGCGGTAATAGTGATTTCTGTTGATCAAAGTCAACTTTTAGATTCTAATGAAGATTCGAAGTTCTATTTCTTAGGCAAATTTTTAATTTCTTTGATTGTTCTGCTTTTGGTAGCTCTAGTTGTAGACAGTTTTTCTAATAAAACAACGGTTATAGAAACAGTTGAATCCTTTGTTAGTACTTCAACCGATGAAGCACTTATTAATAGCCAAAATGAACTTTCACTAACAACTCAAAATCAGGTGACTACTGCATCTACAATTTCGGTTACAAAAAAGCCTTTGGAATTACCAGTGACTTCTCAAGTGAAGGAGACTACAACAGTTCCAACCCCAACACCGACGGAGCCGCCCGTTATTGAAGATAATGTTGAGATAGATCTAGTACTTGTAAGTACTACAGATTCTTCAGTTGCTGTTGATGTCACATTTTTAAATTGTGAAGCTCAAAACACCGAGATCTCGATTGAATTAGTTTTTGCGACTCATACCTACGATATAGGAACTGGCAATTGTAGTGAAACAGTAACCGGCTATAAGGATGATCTTGGAACAAACCTAACATTTAATTTAAGAATCTTACATGGTTCTGTGTTATTGCATGAGCGTGACGTGCTTGTTATTGAGCTTGATTAATTCTTTAATACTTTTGATTCATATAAGAATTGTTTTTTTGTAGTCTCGGGTGAAGCTTGTTTACAGGAAATGGTTGGATAAGAATCAACTAGTTCGACGACAATTTCTGTTTTTGAGTTATTTATTTCACTCGAAATTTTTCTTGAGTGTTCAGAAACTATATCTGTCTTAAATCGAATTTGGTGATTATGAATATTCCAGCCATGCTGTTTAAACAACTCACGTTCTGCTACTTGCTCATATCCTATTTGTGCACCCCACCATCCTCTAAGTTTTGTTACTAATGAATCTGTAATTGGCTGCTTAGTAGCGATAACTTCTGCATCTGAGAAGGTTAAATTAGCCCAAACTCGTCCATCGGGTAAGCTTATCAATGTTGGGGCAAATCGATGACCTCCAATGTGGCTGACCTTTAAAACTTCTAAATTTGTGATGCTGGCTAATTCTTTAGCAAATATTGTTCCTTTGGAACCACAACAGGTATCTCTGGAGCCGTGTGTACAAATCAGAAATGTTGGTTGAGTTAGCACTTTCGAACTAGCTTTTATTTGTTTTAGATCTGTTGGATTATTTATTTGAGTAATGATATTTTTTAGTTCTTCTGTATTACTAAAATTGAATACTGACTCTTCAACACCAATGCTTAGTCGTTCATAAATTCTAATTTTTGATTCATCTTTGTTAGTTAGTGGTGTTAATAAGATTCGTCCTGATTTAAAAAAGCGATTGTCTAGACCATCAAGGCCCTTCAATAGCTGGTGTTCTCTAATTTTGCTTGGCCAGGGTATAGGAGCTTCGATTAGAATTATTCGTTCAACATGAATAGATGTGCCAATAGGATCTGGATTTATAGATGTATTAAAATCTGAACAAGAGATATTGCTTTGAGACTCTATTAAGTTATTTAAAGAAGTCACTCTATTAGGTTACCTCTAATTATTGATTATTTTGTTTATCCAAGTAAGCGAACAGCGTCTTATCTGTAACTATTATTCTTCTGGAACTGGGGTATTAAACTGCCAAGGGTTTCTTGTATTAGATTTATGAACTGTTACTTGGCTCCAAACCTCACCTGTAATGTAGGGTTCAGTTTGGAGCCAAGTATTCAAAGCCTCTTCAGAATCAAAATCTACAACATAAAGTGAACCTTTCATGGCTCCATCATCGTGTAGCAAGGCAGCCCCGTACTTAAGGTTCCCTAAGGCTAATAATCGGTCACCCTCAGCTATGTGGGCAGGTCTAGCTTTGCTTCTGCGCTCAGATGCTTCATTATCTGTACCATCTAGGCCTAAGATAACAAACTGCATTTAACGAGCCTCAGCCTTTTTCGCAGCTTTCATCTGCTTTAATTTTCTAGCTCGTTCAATTGGATCCAACTCAGCTTTTCTAATTCGAGTGTGATTAGGAGTTACCTCAACGCACTCATCATCAGCTATAAACTCTAAAGACTGCTCTAAAGAAAGCACCTTAGGTGGGCTTAACTTAACAGTTTGATCTGAAGCCGCTGCTCTATGGTTAGTAAGCTGTTTTTCTTTAGTAATATTTACTTCCATGTCGTCGTCTCGGCTATTCTCTCCGATAATCATGCCTGAATATACAGCGTCACCGGGTTGACATAACATAGTTGCTCGTTCTTGTAAACTCATCATCGCATAGTTGGTTGCTGCACCCATACGGTCAGATACTAATGATCCAGATGCTCTTGTCTTGACTTCACCGAACCATGGTTCAAAGTCTTCAAAAGTATGGTTTATTACGCCTGTGCCGCGTGTCTCGGTCATAAATTCGGTTCTAAAACCGATCAGCCCACGTGCAGGAACTAGGTAGTCGAGACGTACCCAGCCGGTACCATGGTTGATCATGTTTTCTAAGCGTCCTTTACGTTCTGCGATAAGTTGGGTAATAGTACCGAGATATTCTTCTGGGCAGTCAATAATTACTCGTTCAACAGGTTCATGTTTTTTGCCGTCGATTTCTTTGATAACAACTTGAGGTTTTCCTACTGTTAATTCGAAACCTTCTCTTCTCATCTGTTCAACAAGAATTGCGAGTTGTAATTCTCCTCGAGCTAGAACTTCCCAAGCGTCTGGTCTTTGGGTTGGTTCTACCCGTAAACTCATGTTTCCAACGAGCTCTTGATCAATTCTGTTTTTAACTTGTCTTGCCGTTAATTTATCTCCATCTTTTCCAGCTAGAGGCGAAGTGTTGGTTCCAATTGTCATAGACAGAGCTGGTTCATCAACTTTGATAATTGGCATAGGGATTGGATTTTCTGCATCGACAATAGTTTCTCCAATGGAGATATCTTCGATTCCTGCAATTGCAACGAGGTCTCCGGGGCCGGCTTCTTCAGCTGGTACACGATCCAAGTTTTTAGTTAAGAACATTTCTGCAATTTTTACTTTTTCGATTGACCCGTCTAATCTGCTGAGAGACACTGATTGAGATTTTTTAAGTGTTCCATTTATCACTCGACATAAAGCTAATCGGCCGACGTATTTGTCAGCATCTAAGTTTGTTACCCAAGCTTGCAATGGCATATCTTCGTCGTATGTTGGTGCAGGGATCTTTTCTAAAAGCATTTTGAATAGTGGATCAAGATCTGTTCCAACAGCTCCATCTTCCTCGGTAGCCCAGCCATTTTTGGCTGAACAATAGATTATTGGGAAATCGATTTGTTCGTCAGTTGCTTCGATATCAATAAAGAGTTCGTATACTTCGTCTACAACTTCTTTACAGCGGGCGTCTGGTCTGTCTACTTTATTAATGACTAAGATTACGGGTAAGTCTTTAGCTAAAGCTTTTCTGAGCACGAACCTCGTTTGTGGTAAAGGCCCTTCAGCTGCATCTACTAAAAGAACTACACCATCTACCATAGTGAGGGCTCGTTCTACCTCACCACCAAAGTCAGCGTGGCCTGGGGTGTCAACAATATTCATTGTTACATCTTGATAAAGTACGGATGTATTCTTGGCTAGGATGGTGATTCCTTTTTCTTTTTCTAGATCGCCTGAGTCCATTACTCGTTCTTTTACTTCTTGGTTGGCTCTGAAGGCTCCGGTTTGTTGTAACATTCCGTCTACGAGCGTTGTTTTTCCATGGTCCACGTGCGCGATAATTGCTACGTTTCTTATGTCTGATCTTATTGCCATTATTCCTCGATTATTTCTTCTGGTATTTGGTCGAATTCTTCTAATTGATTATCGAAATTTGCATCGTAACGCATTAGTATTGCTGCTGAATGAGTTGCTTTAGCTTTTACTTCAGCCCAAGAGTCATTTCCGTGAGCTGCCGGTTGAATATTGGATTTTGTTGCCAAGGCATAAACTCGGAATTGTAGATCACGAATCGTATCAGGGTCATCTGATTCTATGCTTTCTAAGCATGGACTGCCAAAACCAATATTGCCCCAATCGTTTTTTGTTTCAACAATTGATTCAAGGTCTTGGTAAGTCTCTGGGTTTATTTTGTTTGATTTAGGATCTATTCCCGCAGCTAGCCACAACAAAAGTGGTTCATTAAAATCTGTGTAATCTATTAGAGCTACTACTAGTTCTTCAGCATCAGCTGGAGTATTTTGCCATTTTAAACTTGGTATCTCTGTACCGCCGGCACAAGTTAAACGTGTCGGAACTTGATCTCCAGGCTCAAAATCTGGTGAAGATAAACTAAAACCTGTTTCTTGATCAATTTCTTGTGCCACTGCAGATGTTGTTATTTGCCTGGTTGTAGTTGTCTGGTCGCTATCGGGCTCTCTAAGAGTTCTGCCGTCGCTAGAACAGCCGCTGATTGCGAGACATGACAATATTAAGATGCAGGAAAACTTATTAAGAAACACCACATTCAAATGATAGCGCCTTGGGAGATCCTAAAGACGATGCTTGCTAGATTGACTTATATATGAAATGAATGACTTCTTTGTAGTTTAGGTATAGTTTGAGCCGTGGCATGGCAACTTTCAATTATTCTGGGTTTAGCGCTGCTAACTACTCATTCCCTTTTTCTTAAAACGAAAGCCAATTTTTTTACTGAACACGCTTTAGTTTGCACTGCTGTTATTTATTCTTTAACCATTTTTCCGGTTGGAATTTCCTATGGTTTATACAGAGGCGAGACTTTATTCGACTATTCCCCAGAAATATGGATTTTATTTGGAGTAGTTGGTCTAGTTTTCACTGTTTTTAATTTTTTAGAAATAAAGTCATTGGCAAAAATTCAGTTGAGTCAGTACGTTGTGTTGT
>Ga0209828_1001767_pt1 | contig 18933 bp, 6 predicted proteins | sample MaitaG_FD_187429 | JGI IMG/M metagenome (GOLD analysis project Ga0209828, IMG submission 187429) | Marine algal microbial communities from Maine, USA - Maine_Asex2 metaG (SPAdes) (version 2) | ecosystem: Host-associated > Algae > Red algae > Unclassified | place: Maine, USA | collected 2015-01-05 | reverse complement strand
AGGTAAACTAATTCCAACAATGAAGGCGGACCTTAGATTCCCGAGGAATAGAAATAATATCAACACAACCAAGAATAGTCCTCCCAATCCAGCAATCTGTAATCCAGATATGGCATTTCTGACATAAGAAGATTGATCAAAAATTACATTTAATTTTACATCTTCTGGCAGTCGTTCTTTCAATTTAGGTATGGCTTTTTTTACTTCGTTTACAGCGGAGATAGTATTCGCTTTTGGACGTTTGAAGATGGGTAAATAGACTTGTTCTTTTCCATCAACTCGTGCTATATTAGTTTGAATGGCACCCGCATCTGCGGCTCTACCAATGTCTTTGATATATATTGGATTTCCATTTTTGTAAGTGACAACTATTTCATTAAAATCCTCTACATTTATAATCATTCCTTTTGCATCAATACCGTAATTGATATTTCCAATTTTAGCAATACCAGATGGAATCATGGTTGTATTATCCTGAATGGCCTGATTGATTTCTGTTTGAGATATTCCTAAAGCTTCTAGTTTATCAGGATCTACAAAAATGTATATTCTTCTTAATTGACCCCCATATGCAGCAGGTGCTATTATGCCTTTTACACCACTAAGCATTTGTCGAAGGCTATAATATGCGACATCATAAAGCTCCTTCCCTGATTTTTCCTCACTACTTACTGTCAATAACATTAGAGGCTTGGAAGCGGTTGGATCAAACGGCTGAATCATAGGCGGCAAGGTGCCTGGAGGTTGATAATACATATCTGAAACCGCATAGCTAGATGTGTTGGCCATTGCTTCTGCTGGTTCAACATCTTCCCCATAGTAGTTAGTTACAATACTGACTCCCATGATTGATTTTGAAACTTGCTTTTCTATCCCTGGTGATTGACCTGTCCATCTTTCCATTCTACTTGTAATGTCCTTTTCAACCACCATAGCAGGCATACCAGGATACAAGGTTATAATTTGCATCGCGGACTTTTTAAATTGAGGAAGAATGTCGATTGGCATTCTTGGTATGACTACTGCGGCTAAGACTACCACTATAGTCACAAATACAAAGACGAGGTATGGATTTTTAAAGGAAAGATTAATCATATTCTCTAGGTTTCACATTTTCAGTGAAGCCCAAAATAGTCATTATTGATTATATATCAATTACTTATCTATATAAAAATTTATAATAAGCAATTCTAAAATAGAATTTTTAGCCCTATTGTATACGGTTGGATAACTTCCTATAAATCGCTATTTCTTGATCTTTGTATCATATTTTTGAATGCGAATACGACGGATAGAAATAGTCTTACTTCTTGATTGATAGATGACAGTCTTTGGACCAGGCTCCCAAAACTGAGTGTTTAATTCTAGGGAAGAGGTCTAGAATGATCGTTTTTTATTTTCAGCAAGGATGAGCTATTTTTTTGTCCATTATAACCAATTACAAAGACATCAAACATATTGCTATTGACCATCTGATCGTTTGCATAATAATTATCTATCTCCGTATTATCTTTGTACTCATTATTTTTGCCAGAAGTATCACTTTTAACTGTGTTAAATGTCTCAGCTTCGAAATGTATTTTGGATTTCACTTCGGAATACTCAAGGATTTTAAGACCTATTTTTTGTGCAAACAATCGACTTATTATACACAAATTGTCAATGTGATTAGAATTATATATATCAATTTCATATTTAGTCAATTAATAGTTCAACACCATCAAATTTGAAAATTGCAGGACTTAAGTAGCTTAGGTAAAAGCTCACTCTAACTTGACCATAGTTATCCTCATTCGGAACAAATGTATAAATAAAATCTTGCCATTGATTAGTAACATTAATATCCTGTCCCCATATGAATTGTGTGATGCATTTTCTCGACTGACACCAGAGTAAACTGTATAGTTGCCATTGGCGCTTGCAGAAAAACTTAGACGATATAGAGTCCCAGCTTCTACAATAGAACCAACATGTTTTTATTGATTATTCCAATTGACACTAGTCACATTCTGGACTGTTACCTTCATGGAATTGGAACCACTATTCGGATTCGTTGTTGTTACTTCCATATCCGCATATGCTGGAAAATGTAATTCAAGTTGCCAGAATCTGTCTCCATCCTCAAGGTCTCTGGTATCAATTAAATTATGGTTTTCCACAGTTGTAAGGTCTTTTTCACATTCTCTTATTGCTGTATAGAATTCACTGTTTTGATCAGTCTCGATATTTTGGTGTAAATTGACACCCTGAGTACCAAAGTAACTCATATCAAAGATCGATCTGACTGACCCATGTGTTGTAATTCTAGACTCATGATAGATGCCCGCTTGGATAAGGTCTGCATCGTATACATACTGGGGCTCTTACAACGCATGGGCTAGCTAATCAGATGATCAATGGGGTTGGGGGGATCGTCACTCTGGATATTATTCTCATGTTCGTCGACTTACCCGCATCTATATAGCTTTGAGCAAGTAGTATTTGACTCGAAAGAGTGCTAGTAATAAATAGAAAGTCGTTTTCATAGACGTAGTTCAAATAATTAGATTTTCTCCGTCTCATTTGGTACTGAAAAACTAATAGAATCTTAGGCTTGCACTAAATATTTAAAATAATCTGGAAATGGGTCATATTGAGGATTAAATATATTGCGATTTCTTAAAAAAAGCCAACAAATACACTGTTAAGACCCAAAATTGGGTGCTTACCATTAGATACTTTCTTTACATTTACCGTCTGTTACTTTATATTTTTAATTAAAACATATACCTGAAGATGAAATTCAAGCATTTATTTCTAACGATTATTTTTTCCGGTTTGCAGTGGGTTTCATATGCACAAGATGAAACCAAGATTAGAATTAGCACGGAGTTCGGAGATATGATTATCAAACTATACAACGATACACCCATACATGGTAATAATTTTATAAAGAATATTAAATCTGGAATGTATGATGGCGCACTCTTTCATAGAGTAATACCTTATTTTATGATGCAAGGTGGAGATCCTTTGTCCGTAAATGCAGAGCCTGACCAGCATCTGGGTCGTGATAATTGTGCTACCATTCCATCTGAAATTTTGCCTCATCATTTTCATAAAAAAGGAGCATTGGCAGCAGCTAGAACCCCAGATAATGTAAATCCTACAAAGGCTTCTTCTGGATGTCAATTCTATATCGTCCAGGGTTATAAGCACACTGCTGCACAACTGAGTTCTCAGGAAGCGTCTAGTGGAAAGACAATTGGACCAATGCAGAAAGCCTATTATCAAGCAAGAGGAGGGTCGCCCTTTTTGGACGGAGAATACACGGTATTCGGAGAGGTCGTCGAAGGACTAGAAGTAATTGATCTAATCGGTGCAATGGAAACAAGTAAAACCATAACGGATAGGCCTATCATGGATATAAAAATGAAGGTTGAAATACTTAAAAACTAGCCATACAATTTATTAGAACGCTAATTGGTTCAATATGCTTTGATTAAAAAACTCTGAAGCACTATGGCACAATGATTACTCAGTTTTCACCTTTTTTACAGCATATTTTATAATGAGAGGGTCAGAAATTTCACAAATTTCTGGCGTGATTTAAAACACACTAGATAATAATATAAAATAAGCCCTGAGTTGCTACTCAAGGCTTATCTTCCTGTTTCGGATTTGTCATTATCCTGCTGCTGTTGCACTGTTAAATGCGTTATTATATTCTATCTTAGAAACAATTCTAGACCGTTTCTAATTCCTCTTTCTCAATTGGAAAATTGTGTTTAGTCCCTCCATAGATAGCTTTGACGAAAGGTCCATTCATAAAGATCATTGGATCTATACTGCTCTGGAATACAGGGCCTTTCAAATTTTGAGTCAACAACATATTTGCAGCTTCACACAAAGGAGCAGCAGTTGTTGTTTGAATTGCTCTCAATTTTTTAGTTCCAACATAACTTGGTCTCACATCATAAGATTCTTCTAGAGATCTTAACGAACCATTTTTGTCCTTGCCTATTACCGTTGCATAGACAATAACTACATCATCTTCTACCATAGGGATAGCATCCAGCATCGTTTTCTCTAGATGCTCTATTTTATCTTTGTCAGCTGGCGTATTATCAATGACATCTTTTGCCCAGTTGTAATGCCCAGGATGTCTTAATGTTTGATAATCTAAGTCACGTACTCGACCTGCTAATGCGTTTGGTAAATCAGCAGCCCCACCAGAGGTGAAATTCTGCTCGTATACCTGTCCTTCAATAATGATTTTTTTTATTTTAGAAAGAGATGGCACATTGTTCGTTTTGTAGTCTCTTACGGCTACAGCATCTTTCACATATTCTGTGGCAACTCCAATAGGACTCCATGTAAAAGCATAAAAATGAGGAGCTAAAGCATGCTCAGATAAGGCACCCACTTTCATCTCAATTTTGTCTAATTTATCTACCCCATATCCTCGGGTAAATTCATTAAACAATTTCATTGCTAGAACATTAATAAATCCAGGAGCTAAACCTGTTTGTAAGATAAAACCAGTCTCAGACTCTTTGGCAATTTCAGTAACTAAGTTAGTTTCATGTACATACTCGGTTAAATTGGCATAATGCAACTTGAAATCCTTGGCAAATGCAGCAAATCTTGGTGCTTGACTTCCTGGAAGACAATCAAGTATTATGTCACAATCTTTCAAGATATATTCTAACTCATCAGATGTACCAGATTCAGGAATTTCAATCCCTGAAACCTTCGCTTTTCCTGAAGTTCCTTCATCAATAAATTGACATGCACTTTTACTTGCATCTAGATAACGATCCGCCATGAAAATTTCACAATTAAAATCTTCTTTTTCAGCTAAAATCAAACCGGTAGCTTTTCCGATTCCCCCCGCCCCCGCAATCAATATTTTATGCGTCATCGCAGTATTTTTTAGTTGGACAAATTTATGATTATTTCACTAGAATTAAGCATTTAAGGTGCTTTATATCATTCTTTTGACACAAATGATAACATCTATCGTAATATCTGTAAAGTATGTGGCTATTTTTATAAATCTTTATCTAATAGTGAATAATACATTATATTATTTCATAATATGTAAATTTAATTTGTACCTTAGTAATCGATTTACTCAAAACCCGATTTAAAATGTCTAAAAAGAAGAAGAACACTAAAGGGCGCAAGTCCCTTTTGTCAGTGTACGAAGATGAGCGTACTCCAAAGATCATAGGAGTTTTCTTTTTATTCCTTTCCCTTTATCTCATTATCGCATTTGTTTCATATTTCTTCACTTGGAAATACGATCAAGATAAGTTATTGATACATGGATGGAGTATATTATTTGAAAGTGATTTGTTAGTAAAAAATAAATTAGGTCGTTTTGGAGCGGTCACTGCTAATAGCTTTATCTATTGGGGTTTTGGGATTTGTTCGTTTGGATTGACATTAATTACAACTAGGCTAGGGTTAGATTTGATACGTAGAAAACCGCTAGGTGGTCTTTTGAAATTTTCGATGCATGTATTATTCGTAATGACAATATGCTCGATCATTTTAGAATTTTGTTTTCATTCATCAGAATTTCCATGGGGTGGAGTGATGGGCTACTCCATATTTTCTTGGATGACAAATTTTGTTGGACAGTTGGGATTGTTGCTTTTTCTTATGCTTATTCTCTTATCATTAGCTGTATGGTTAATGAATCCAGAGTGGAATCCAGCATTTGATAGATTAAGTTCCCAAGTTGGAGCTATTTCGCTACCAACTTTTGCTTTCTTTAATTCAACCTTGCAAGAAAATGATGGAGAATCCAGTAAAAAAGGATATTTCGAATCATTAAGTATGTCGAAAACTAATTCAAAAAAAGGTAAAAACTCTAAAGAGAATGGACATGAAGGTATGCATGTCTTGGATTTAGAAGATACCGTTGGCGATGAAGAAATGCCAATTGAAACAACGGTGAGTCTTGACATACCGAATATTCCTAAACAGAAGAAAACAGCTACGAAAGATCCTGAAGACATTGAAATGGATGTAGTTGTCAATGAACCAACTGAAGAGATTAAAGCTTTTCCAAATTTGAATCTGGAGATGGATCCAGTGAAAAAAATGAACGAGGAAGATAAAAAGCTTATAGTTGAAGAAGAGGACCTAAAGCATCTTCCTCCTTATGACCCAACTCAAGATCTTTCTAATTACGCAGGACCCACAATCGACTTATTGAAGGACTACAGTGATCAGAAAGTATCATTAGATCGAGCCGAGCTAGAAGCTAATAAAAATCAAATCGTAGAAACATTATCTAATTACAAGATTAAAATTACCGGAATTAGAGCAACCATCGGGCCTACAGTAACCTTATATGAGATTATTCCTGAAAAAGGAACAAAGATTAAATCTATTAAAAACCTGGAAGGGGATATAGCGCTAAGTTTGGCTGCACTAGGCATCCGTATTATAGCACCAATTCCTGGTAAAGGTACCATAGGTATTGAAGTTCCAAACAAAAAGAAAAACATAGTATCCTTAAGAGAAGTATTAAATACTGAGAAATTTCAAAATGCTAAGATGCAACTGCCTTTAGCATTAGGGAAAACAATCTCTAATGAGGTATTCGTTGCAGATCTAGCTAAGATGCCCCACTTATTGATTGCTGGTGCAACTGGACAAGGAAAATCAGTGGGAATCAATACCATTTTGATGTCTTTGCTTTATAAGCAACATCCTTCGAAAGTTAAGATCGTAATGATCGATCCTAAAAAAGTCGAGCTTTTCCCGTATTCTAAATTGGAAAAACACTTCTTGACATTCTTGCCTGATCAAGAAGAACCAATAATTACGGATATTACCAAAGCCATACATACCCTTGTTTCTTTGACAAAAGAAATGGATAATCGGTATGATCTTCTAAAACAAGCTCGTGTAAGAAATATAAAGGAATACAATCAGAAATTTATTGATCGAAAACTAAATCCAAATAATGGCCATAAATACATGCCATATATTGTACTTGTGATCGATGAGTTTGCAGATTTGATCATGACTGCTGGGAAAGAAATAGAAATGCCTATTGCTCGATTAGCACAATTATCTAGAGCGATTGGGATACACCTTATTATAGCAACTCAAAGACCGACTACCAATATCATTACCGGAATGATAAAAGCTAATTTCCCGGCTAGATTAGCGTACAAAGTAACCTCATTAGTAGACTCTAGAACGATTCTAGATGCGAAGGGTGCTGAGCAATTGATTGGTATGGGTGATATGTTGTTTACCATTGGGTCAGACATTGTAAGACTTCAATGTGCTTTTGTAGATACCCCTGAAGTAGAACGTGTTATAGATTATATAGAAGACCAGCAAGGTTATCCAGAACCTTATTTCCTTCCCGAAGTTCACGAAGAAGGTGATATAGGTAATGGAGCTGCTTCTCTTAAATGGTCCGATTTAGATCCATTATTCGAAGAAGCAGCTCGATTGGTCGTTTCCAATCAACATGGAAGTACCTCGATGATCCAAAGAAAAATGCAGTTGGGTTATAATAGAGCAGGAAGAATTATGGATCAAATGCACACTTTGGGCATCGTAGGAGATACTAATGGTAGTAAGCCTCGAGAAGTACTGTTTCAAAGTGAAGTTGAGTTATTGGCTTATTTTGCTCATTTGAAGCAACAATAGATTTGGATAAGTAATGCAGATTAAATAGCCACTTAGATGGCATATTGAATTTTTAAGAGGCTGTAACATTGGTTATGGCCTTTTTTATGAGCTTATGTTATTAATCTCTTGAAGTCCTTATGTTAATTTTTTTTAATAAAATAGTTACTCTTTAGGTCTTTTCTACCTCATTAATCTTTAGAATAAATTAAAACCCTTGCTGCTATTGGCAATTTAGGCTACTAAATTAATATTACTCTATTTTGTAAGCTATTTTACATGTTGTGTTGGAACCATTTAATTTTTGCCAAGTAGGCTACATATTACCTAAATCCGTAGCAACGGACTTTAATTATTATTTTCTTTGAATAAATTTTCACTCCCTTCTTAAAAGTTTCATCTAAATATTTCGCACTAACATTTCAATTCCTATTTGAATTCACTGCAATGTTAATCCAACACCTTTTGTGACATTATTGTCATTAAATCTCTATGAATTTAAAAATAGTTTAATATCACATAGGGATAACATTATATATTATTGTCATGTATGTAATAGGGTGTTAACAGGCCTTATTTATATTAAAATAGAAATGAAGTAAACAGCATTTCTTTTGACAGTTGCAGTGGATAATTAAAATTATTGATTAAATAATTATTAATGAGTCCATTTTACTTAATTGTAATTCAGTTACAACAATTATTACAATTGTTGTTACTCTCATTTAGAGCCTTCCATAATACCACAGTACTACAAGAAAAAAATATTGGTTTTGCAGGCAAAAAAGCCTTGAAGACCATTTTTGCTATTTCAAACAACTATGGTGTCAGCAAGTATAATTCTTTGTTGAATTATTCATTTCCAACTTTTGAGTACCCTAAGTCTACAGGAATCAATAGCACATATACAAGTGTAACCTGTATTCTGAATCTATTCTCTAGTGTTGACCCACCTCACCATATATACATATCCTCACCCACTTTTAGTTTACCCCTTTTACATTCTTTAATACATAATTAATCACAAAAGAAATTTTGAGAATGAAAAAATTTTACATTAATAATTTAGTTTTGAAATCAGCAAATAGAATGATAATAATTTCTATTTGCATTTTTGCATTGATGCCTGATATTTCACAAGCTCAAGATTGTGAGACTTGTTATGGTATTACAGATGGCAGTTCTGGGTACTTTTTCAGTTGGGATGCTGTAGAAGATGGGAATGGCCCTTACTTTCCTGTAGGTTCAACCGGAGTCGGTGACAGAGGGATCGAAGCAATAGTGCTAGATGGAAATTGTTCAGTAGCATATGCCACAAATTTGGATGATTTTGGTCAGATTAATATGGGGTCAGGGCAATGGACTAGTTTCCCAGGGGGACCCATTGGCTTTTTGAATGGAGCTAATGGGCCACATGATGTCTCGGATATAGATGGACTCGCCATAGATAATCTTTCTGGTTATATTTACGCCGTTGAGCGAAAACCGTTTTCAAATGGAATAAATCCGGATGATTTATTATTCCTAATAGACCCAGCAACAGGACTTGCGATTTCTAATGCATTTGGTCCAGGAGAAGATTATGTAGTAATCACAGGTTCAAATCCAGATATAGATGATATTGCATTTAATCCTTGTACAGGAGAATTAATCGCTATATCCACATTTTCAAGTAATTTGATTACGGATGTAATTGTAAGTATAAATCTTTCAACTGGCCAAGCAACAGAAATTACGCCATTGGCATCCTGTGATTTAGAAGGATTGTCCTTCAATTGCGATTGTGCACTTTTTGCTTCTATGGGAGATGATAGTTGTGTAAATTCTCCTTTTGTAAGAGGAGGTATATACAAGGTAGATACAAATACTGGAGAATTGACTGAAATATTGGAAGTGCCTGGAGCAGATTTAGAGGCGATTGTATGTTGTGTTCCTGCAAAACAGCCAGGTCCATTGGCATGTACAACCTCATCAGATATTCTAAATGAATGTGGTGATGGAGGAATAGGTGTAGCCATGGTAAGCCCATGTGGAGGAACTGGTGGATATACTTACTTATGGTCAGACCCGACTGGACAGACTACAGCGCAAGCAACAGGACTAGAAGCAGGTACTTATACAGTCACCGTTACTGATAATTCTGAATCGACAACTACCTGTTCAGTAACAATAAATGCCCAACCGATATTGACATTGGATTTACCGGATTCTGGAGATTTATGTAATAGTCCATTTGATATAGTTCCTACAGTTACTAATGAATCAGATTGTATTATTGATTGTCAAAGTATTTCTGATTTAAATGGAGTAAGTCCTGGAATAAATGCAATAAATACAGCAAACCCTCCTATTTTGGTCGAAAATGCAGAATTAGTCATTGTTAGACAATTACAGGGTGCTGCAATAGCAGATGAAGATATAATTAATAATTCTCAAACTGGAGGCCCAGTTGGGATTCGTTCAGGGGTAAAGAATTCATTTGGATTGCAGGACCATATGGAGATGGATTATAATTTTTCAGACCCATTGTGTAATTCAACGTTTACAATTTATGATATCGATAGAACAGATGAAATGGTACTAGAAGTGTATCTAGGTGGAGTAATGGTTTCTTATACAGTTTCTAGTTTGGGGAGTTGTATAACTCAAAGTGGATATACATTTACAAGTTATTGTGATAATCAAATAAGTGGAGGTGATCCTAGGCATTTATTCACATTTACAGTAAATGGTTGTTTTGATAATATCAATATAGTGTTTTATGATTTTAATGAAGTAAATGGGGATGATGGTGGTTCTTATACGATTGTAATGCCTGAATGCGAAAACACACAGTTCTCAGAATTGCAATATTCGTGGACTGGACCAGGAGGATTTACTTCTACAGATGATCAAGTATCAGCAACTGTCGCTGGAAACTATTGCTTAACAGTAACTGACTGTATTGGTTGTATTGCGACAGATTGTTTTGATTTATTAGAGTGTGGATGCGAATCATTAGGCGGAACAGCCTATTTTGATGAAAATAATAATGGATGTCAAGATAGTGGAGAGCCAGGTATTCCAAATCTAACACTGGTTTTAGTAGAATGTGCTTCAAAAATAACAGTAGGTGATGTAGTCACAGACGAAAATGGGGATTATACATTTAGTACAGCAACTCAACGTACAGGAGAAAATTTCTGTTTAGTACCAGGAAGAGATTATGAAGTGAATTTTGGTCAAGCGACAGCAGGCAATGTATGGTCTACAGAAGATGCTACAGGAGCATGTCCAGCTGGTGAAGAAGATGATAGAATTACTGCTACTGGATATTCAGATTGCTATGACCCAGAGGGTGACGACGATGACGAACACATTGATGCGGGAATGTACCCATGCGAAGAAGTTAGTGGTACAGTTTTCTTTGATTTAAATAATAACGGTTGCCAAGATGCAGGAGAAAGTGCAATAACTGGAGTTTCTCAAGTTTCAGTAACACTATATGAATGTAGTGGGTCAACACCAGGAGGTGGAACCCAAGTAGCAAGTACGACAACAATAAATGGAGAATATGAGTTCGGTTTGAACTCTCCAAATACAGGTGCAGCAATTTGTTTAAATCCAAAATCAACATACTATGTTGTATTTGGAGGCCTTCCAACAGATTATGAATTTAGTACTAATGATTCATGTCCAAATACCGCAGATGCAGATAACATAGATCCAACAACAGGACAGACGGAAGATTGTTACACACCTCAAGATACAGATTCAGACGGTGATGAAGACATCGATGCAGGTATTTATTTATGTGAAACAATCGGTGGTACTTTATTTTTAGATAATAATAATAATGGTTGTGAAGATTCAGCAGATGGCGATGCTGGTATTTCAGGACAATCAGTAGAATTATATGAATGTAATGCAAGTGGTAGTATTGTTTCCTCTAGCTTAGTAGGTGCAGAAACTACGGCTACTGATGGTACATACGAATTTGGACCAAGTACTGGATATTGTTTAGATCCAGCGGTAGAATATGCAGTAGTATTTTCTTCAACACCAGCAGATCATGTTTTTTCAACAAATGATACATGTCCAGGAACACCTAACTCAGATGACGTAAATGCAAACGGAGAGTCAGATTGTTTTGATCCTTCTGGAAATGATGATGATGACCACATTGATGCAGGGGTATTCCCATGCGAATCTCTTGGTGGTACATTATTTATAGATGCAGATAATAATGGATGTCAAGATGGTGGAGAAACCGGAGCTTCAGGACAGACAGTAAGTCTTTATGAATGTGATGCGAGTGGTAACTTTAATCCAACAACGGATACTCCAATTGCAAGTACAACTACTGGTGCTGATGGTTCTTATGAATTTGGACCTGACTCAGGTGGAGATTGTTTAGATCCTGCAAAAACATACGGTATTGTATTCGATACAAGACCAGCAGACTATGAATTTTCTACGAATGCAGATTCATGTGCTGCAGGCGATGCAGACGACATAGATCCTACAGATGGATCTTCTGATTGTTATAATCCTAGTGATGATGATGGCAACGATGATGAAGATATTGATGGTGGTATCTATAAATGTGAGGAAATAGCAGGTTTTGTATTTTATGATATTAATAACGACGGATGTCAAAGTGGAGCAGGAGAAACAGGAGTTACAGGAGTAGATGTCTACGTTTATAATTGTAATGAAACAAACCCAACTCCAGCAAATGCGCTGGGAAGTACAACGACAACAAATGGGGACTATGTATTTGGTCCTACAGCTGCAGGTGGAAACTTATGTTTAGATCCAGCAGAAGAATACTACGTTGTATTTGATATTTCAAGTCAAACAAATTATAATTTCTCTACAAATAGCGCTTGTAGTGATGATACAGCTGATGATGTTGATCCAACAAATGGTCAATCAGGTTGTTATGATCCAAGTAGCAATGATGGAGATGATGATCAGGATATCGATGCGGGTATCTATGGTTGTGAAGAAATGAGTGGACAGTTATTCTTAGATGTTGAAAATGATGGTTGTTTAACAACAGCTGATGGAGATGCTGGTATTCCAGGGGAAACAGTAAATATCTATGAGTGTGATACAAACGGAAATTTAATAGGATCACCAGTTGCTACAACTACTACAGATGCAAGTGGTAATTATACATTTGGGCCAGACGAAACAGGTTCAGCTCAGATTTGTTTAGATCCAGCAGTAACATATATAATTGAATTTGCAACAAGACCAGCAAATCAAGAATTTAGTACGAACGATACTTGTCCAAACACAGGAGATGCTGATGATGTAGATCCTTCAAATGGACAATCAGATTGCTATGACCCAAGTAGCAACGATAATAACGATGATGATCACGTTGATGCAGGAGTTTATCCTTGTGAGGAAATCTCAGGTCAATTATTCTTAGATGTAGAGAACGACGGATGTTTCACTTCAGGTGATGGAGACACAGGTCTTTCTGGTGAAACGGTAAACATTTATGAATGTGATGCCGCTGGCGATCCAATAGGAACACCAGTAGCAACTACTACTACAGATGGTAATGGTGACTATGCTTTTGGGCCAGATGAAGCTGGAACTGCAGAAGTGTGCTTAGATCCAGCCAAAGATTATGTAGTAGAATTTGCAACCGTACCTGCAGATCATGGATTTAGTTCAAATGATACTTGTCCTGGTACTGAAGGTGCAGACGATGTAGATCCTACAACAGGATTATCTGATTGTTATGATCCAAGTGATGATGACGATGATGACGATGTTGATGCCGGTGTTTACCCATGTGAAGAAATTTCTGGACAACTATTTTTAGATGTTGAGAATGATGGTTGTTTTACAACAGCAGATGGTGATACAGGTCTTTCAGGAGAGACAGTAAATATATATGAATGTGATGCAGCTGGCGACCCAATTGGAGGTCCAGTAGCAACAACTACAACAGATGGTAATGGAGACTATGCTTTCGGTCCAAATGAACCAGGTTCAGCGGAAGTTTGCTTAGATCCAGCCAAAGAATATGTTGTAGAATTCGCATCTGTACCAGCAAACCACGGATTTAGTTCAAACGATACTTGTCCGGGAACAGATAATGCGGATGATGTAGATCCAGCAACAGGATTATCAGATTGTTATGATCCAAGTGATGACGACGATGATGATGATGTAGATGCAGGTATTTATCCTTGTGAAGAAGTAAGAGGTCAATTATTCTTAGATAATGAGAACGACGGATGTTTTACATTAGCTGATGGTGATGCAGGTATCGCAGGAGAAACTGTAAACATCTACTTATGTGATGCAAGTGGAAATCTAACAGGAGCTCCTATAGCGACAGATATTACTAGTGCCAATGGAGAGTATGCTTTTGGACCAAATGAATCTGGTACAGCAGAAGTGTGTTTAGATCCTGCCTTAACTTATATAGTTGAGTTTGCTTCAATCCCAGCAGATCATGAGTTTAGCACAAATGATACTTGTCCAGGAACACAAAATGCAGATGATGTAGATCCTACAAATGGATTATCAGATTGTTATGATCCAAGTGATGATGATGACGATAATCACATCAATGCAGGTGTCTATACTTGTGAAGAATTAGGTGGACAATTATTCTTAGATGTAGAAAATGATGGTTGTTTCACAGCAGCTGATGGAGATGCAGGTATTTCAGGCGAAACAGTAAATCTTTATGAATGTGATGCAAGTGGAAATCCAACAGGAGCTCCAGTAGCTACAGCAACAACGGATGGCAATGGGGACTATTTATTTGGTCCAAATGCACCGGGATCAGCAGCGATTTGCTTAGATCCGGATGTAACATATGCTGTAGAATTTGCTACTCGTCCAGCGAATCATGAGTTCAGCACAGAGGATACATGCCCTGGAACTGACGGAGCGGATGATGTAGATCCCACAAATGGTTATTCTGATTGTTATGATCCTAGTGATGATGACGATGACGATGATATCGATGCAGGTGTATATACTTGTGAAGAGATATCAGGACAGTTATTTGCTGATTTGGAGAACGATGGTTGCTTTACTGCAGCAGATGGTGACTCAGGAATATCAGGAGAAACTGTAAATGTTTATCAGTGTGATGCATCAGGAAATCCAGTTGGAGCACCTATTGCTACCACAACTACAGACGGAAATGGAGACTATACATTTGGTCCAAATGAAGCAGGAAGTGCTCAAGTATGTTTGGATCCAAATGAAACTTATATAGTAGAATTTGCAACAAGACCAGCAAATTCTGAATTTAGTTCAGAAGATACATGTCCAGGTACAGATGGTGCTGACGATGTAGATCCAGCAACTGGTTTGTCAGATTGTTATGACCCAAGTGGTGATGATGACGATGATGATATCGATGCCGGTGTGTATACTTGTGAAGAAATTGCAGGACAATTGTTTTTAGATACAGAAAATGATGGTTGTTTCACATCAGCTGATGGTGATACCGGACTTTCTGGAGAGACTGTAAATGTATATGAGTGCGATGCAGCTGGAAATCCAGTTGGTGCACCAGTTGCTACTACTACAACAGATGGGAGTGGTAATTACGCATTTGGTCCAGACGAAACAGGTTCTGCACAAATATGTTTAGACCCTAATAAAACTTATTCAGTTGAATTTGCATCAATACCAGCAAATCATGAGTTCAGCACAAATGATACTTGTCCTGGAACAGATGGTGCAGATGATGTAGATCCTACCACTGGAATTTCAGATTGTTATGATCCAAGTGGAGAAGATGATGATAATGATATCGATGCAGGTGTTTATACTTGTGAAGAAATATCAGGACAATTATTTATTGATGTTGAGAACGATGGTTGTTTCACAGCAGCGGATGGAGATGCAGGACTTTCAGGAGAGACTGTTAACATTTACCAATGTGATGTATCAGGAAATCCAGTAGGAGCTCCAGTTGCAACTACTACAACTGACGGAAACGGAGATTATGCATTTGGCCCTGATGAATCAGGTTCAGCGCAAATTTGTTTAGATCCAAACGAAACATACGTTGTTGAGTTTGCGACAAGACCAGCAAATCATGAGTTTAGCACAAATGATACTTGTCCAGGAACAGATGGTGCAGATGATGTAGATCCAACTACAGGTTTATCTGATTGTTATGATCCAAGTGATGATGACGATGATGACGATGTTGATGCCGGTGTTTACCCATGTGAAGAAATTTCTGGACAACTATTTTTAGATGTTGAGAATGATGGTTGTTTTACAACAGCAGATGGTGATACAGGTCTTTCAGGAGAGACAGTAAATATATATGAATGTGATGCAGCTGGCGACCCAATTGGAGGTCCAGTAGCAACAACTACAACAGATGGTAATGGAGACTATGCTTTCGGTCCAAATGAACCAGGTTCAGCGGAAGTTTGCTTAGATCCAGCCAAAGAATATGTTGTAGAATTCGCATCTGTACCAGCAAACCACGGATTTAGTTCAAACGATACTTGTCCGGGAACAGATAATGCGGATGATGTAGATCCAGCAACAGGATTATCAGATTGTTATGATCCAAGTGATGACGACGATGATGATGATGTAGATGCAGGTATTTATCCTTGTGAAGAAGTAAGAGGTCAATTATTCTTAGATAATGAGAACGACGGATGTTTTACATTAGCTGATGGTGATGCAGGTATCGCAGGAGAAACTGTAAACATCTACTTATGTGATGCAAGTGGAAATCTAACAGGAGCTCCTATAGCGACAGATATTACTAGTGCCAATGGAGAGTATGCTTTTGGACCAAATGAATCTGGTACAGCAGAAGTGTGTTTAGATCCTGCCTTAACTTATATAGTTGAGTTTGCTTCAATCCCAGCAGATCATGAGTTTAGCACAAATGATACTTGTCCAGGAACACAAAATGCAGATGATGTAGATCCTACAAATGGATTATCAGATTGTTATGATCCAAGTGATGATGATGACGATAATCACATCAATGCAGGTGTCTATACTTGTGAAGAATTAGGTGGACAATTATTCTTAGATGTAGAAAATGATGGTTGTTTCACAGCAGCTGATGGAGATGCAGGTATTTCAGGCGAAACAGTAAATCTTTATGAATGTGATGCAAGTGGAAATCCAACAGGAGCTCCAGTAGCTACAGCAACAACGGATGGCAATGGGGACTATTTATTTGGTCCAAATGCACCGGGATCAGCAGCGATTTGCTTAGATCCGGATGTAACATATGCTGTAGAATTTGCTACTCGTCCAGCGAATCATGAGTTCAGCACAGAGGATACATGCCCTGGAACTGACGGAGCGGATGATGTAGATCCCACAAATGGTTATTCTGATTGTTATGATCCTAGTGATGATGACGATGATGACCATATTGATGCAGGGGTTTATACATGTGAAGAATTAGGCGGAACCTTATTCGCAGATGCGGAAAATGATGGATGTCAAGATGGAGGAGATGCCGGGATAGAAGGAGAGACGATCAATCTATGGATTTGTGATGCAGGTGGAGCGCCATCAAGTATAGTAGCAAATACAACAACAGGAACAAACGGAGAATATGCGTTTGGACCAGATGAAACTGGTTCAGCGAATATATGTTTAGATCCAAATCAAACTTACATAGTTGAATTTGCTTCTAAGCCAACAAATTCAGAATTCAGTACAAATACGGCAGGAGCCGGTTGTACAGCAGCAGATCAAGATGATGTAGATCCATTGAATGGACAATCAGATTGTTATGATCCAAGTGATGCTGACGATGATGATCATATTGATGCAGGTGTATACACATGTGAAGATATGGCAGGAACATTATTCCTAGATAACAACAATGATGGTTGTCAAGATACAAATGATGGCGATGTTGGGTTACCAGGAGAAACGGTTTCAATTTATACATGTGATGCCTTAGGCAATCCAACAGGACCAGCAGTTGCAACAACAACTACAGGAACAGATGGAGGCTACGTTTTTGGTCCAGATGAACCAGGAAGTGCTGCGGCCTGCTTAAATCCAGCAATCACTTATTCAGTAGTATTTGAGACCATACCAGCAGATCATGAATTGAGTACAAATGATACTTGTCCTAATACACCAGATGCAGATAACGTAGATCCAGCCAATGGAGAATCTGATTGTTATGATCCAAGTGATGATGATGACGACAGAGATGTAGATGCCGGTGTTTTCAAAAAAGGATCGATAGAAGGATACGTTTGGAAAGGATGTGATCATGATGGTCTAAGTAATGGACCAAATGATACTGAAATGCAAGGAGTACTGATTGATTATTCATGGTCAGGCCCAGGATCTGGTCCTGCAAATAGTCAAGTCACAACTGACGCAAATGGTGAGTATATTATTGATAACTTACCTCCAGGAACATATACTTTGACATTCAATCTTCCAGGAACATCTGGTATTGAGTGGACAACACAAGATCAAGGTAATGATAATACAATAGATAGTGATGTTACTTCAGGCACTGGTCCAGGATCAGGCGTGGTAGTAATCGTAATAAAATCAGGAGATGATATCACAGATGTGGATGCAGGTATTGACGATGTAGAAATACCAGTAATAACCTGTCCAGCAGATTCGGATATCGTTGCAGATGGCGATTGTAGTTTTGATGCAAGCGATGCCATTACAGGAATCCCAACTGCCACTGATAATTGTGATCCAGAATTAGAATTTACTTATGTAGATTCAAACATAGAAGATTTAGATTGTGCAGTAACAGGTTATGCAAGAAGATTTACAAGAACTTGGATAGCAACGGATGATTGTGGAAATGAAAGTTTACCATGTGATCAAATCATAAATATAATAGACAATACAGTACCTGTGATTGACTGTCCGGTAACGGCCACCATTCAATCCGGTCCAGATTGTACCTATGATGCAGATCCAAGTATAACAGGAATGCCAACGGCGACGGACAATTGTGATGAAGTAGAATTTGACTATGTAGATGGAGCGATCCAAGATGCAGATTGTGCACTAGATGGATATTCAAAATTCTTCATAAGAACATGGACACCAACCGATGAGTGTGGAAACGTAGGAGAGCCCTGCGAGCAAACAATACTAATCGAAGACAATACAGTACCCGTGATTGACTGTCCGGTAACGGCGACGATCCAATCCGGTCCAGATTGTACCTATGATGCAGATCCAAGTATAACAGGAGTGCCAACAGCGACGGATAATTGTGATGAAGTAGAATTTGACTATGTAGATGGAGTGATCCAAGATGCAGATTGTGCA
>Ga0209828_1001762_pt1 | contig 18979 bp, 13 predicted proteins | sample MaitaG_FD_187429 | JGI IMG/M metagenome (GOLD analysis project Ga0209828, IMG submission 187429) | Marine algal microbial communities from Maine, USA - Maine_Asex2 metaG (SPAdes) (version 2) | ecosystem: Host-associated > Algae > Red algae > Unclassified | place: Maine, USA | collected 2015-01-05 | reverse complement strand
GATTGGGGAGCTGCAAGGGAATCGGGCTTTATTGTCACCGAATTAAGTAGATAAAAGTCCACCCTCTGAATCTCCCTCCAAAGGGAGACATTAGCTAATTTACAGATGTTTAATAATACACCGCCACGGGATGCATCCCACGGCTACGATGATGGCAAACATGCCTTATACATAGCCAAGCATCTTTCTCTGGCCATCTTGTGATCTACGATTGGCTCTGGATAGTCATCAGTTCCATACTCAGGCACCCACTTTTTAATATATTTTAAATCCTTGTCAAACTTAGTCATCTGACTTGTCGGATTAAATATTCTGAAGTATGGCGCTGCATCTGTACCGCTACCACTCGCCCACTGCCAGCCACCATTATTACTTGCTAGATCAAAGTCCAATAATTTTCGAGCAAAATAAGCTTCGCCCCAGCGCCAATCAATCAGCAGGTGCTTGGTCAAAAAACTTGCAACGACCATCCTGACTCGATTATGCATGTATCCCGTTGCATTTAGCTCACGCATACCTGCATCTACAATTGGATATCCAGTCCGACCTTCACACCATGCTTCAAATTCTTCTTCATTATTTCTGAACTCCAGTTTTTCGTATTTGGCTCTAAATGCATTTTCCACAACATGAGGAAAGTGTGACAGAATCTGCGAATAGAAATCCCTCCAAACTAATTCACTAAGATAGACTTGGTTTAATTTTTCAGCTTTCCTCGCTTTTTCTCTGATACTGATCGTACCAAATCTGAAGTGAATACCGAGAGTGGTTGTTCCCTTTATACCTGGAAAATTACGTTGGGTATCATATAACTTGACTATTTTCTGTGGTACTTTCGTAGAAGGAATACTAATCTCCGACTCTTCAAATCCAATATCTTTTAATGACAGTAATCTCGCTCGTTTTGACTGAGCAAAGGATTCTGCATATTTCAATGTCGGGTATGATTTATAATAGTAACTCAGTCCCTTTGCATCCCTTTTAGAATCAACGCGCTCCAGCCAACGTCTTTTGTATGGCGAGAACACTGTATATGGCCCACCATCACCTTTAAGCACTTCATCCTTCTCGAAAATGATCTGGTCTTTATATGTGTTGAATAAAATATCATCTTTTGACAATAGCTCGGCTACTGAGGTATCCCGCTCCAATGCATAAGGTTCATAATCACGATTGGTATAGACTGACGAAATCTTGTGTTTTGCTACAATATTCTTCCATACAACAGCCGGTTCACCGTGATACACGTGTAAACGGCAGCCATAGCTTTGTAATTCTTTATCAATTCCTACCAGTGTATCATGTATAAACTGAACTCTAGCATCATCTTTATCCTCTAGTTTATCCAAGATGTTAGTATCAAAAATAAAAATGGGCTGTACAGAATGACTTTGCTTAAGGGCATGATATAAGCCTGCATTATCAAATAATCGCAAATCTCTCCTAAACCAAAAAATAGATGTATTTGTCACAACTGTAATAACAGCATTTTATAGCGATAGTTTGTCAAGACTCAAGAAATTTTCTGTAGAAAAGTTTGAAATAGAGTCAATGGCAATTTGATCATTATGACTACATTTGGGTATAATTTAGAGTCATGACGTTTCATTCCAATACAAAACTGTACTTCCTTCTCTTTTCAGCTTTAATGATGAGTTACTCTTGTCAAGAGTCTATCGACCCTGCGGTAGAAGAGCTAAGAACATTAATGGATACAGCCAAAAACGATCCTAATAAGGATAATTTTGCAGCTTACTTTACTGCGACCAATGACTTTCTACAAATAAATAAAGACAATAAAGCGTTTGTAAAACCAATTTTAGAACAAGCTGCTGCTTTTGCTGTGAGCCATGATCAGCATGGGAAAGCTGCTGGATACTTCATGCCTTTAGTTAAAGATTATGCAAATAATTGTAAGTCAAATCCTGAAACAATTTTGTCTTTGGCTAACTCTATGAGAAGTTTGAATAAAACTCATGCAGCAACAGTGATGTACGCTAATTACAAAAAGACATATCCAGATGCAAAAATAGATACAGCTTTAGATGAACTGATGAATGATATTCACGATGATCCTACAGTTTTTATAGACACATTGTTCGAGAAGGTTTTTCTTGATCCAGACCAATACGGTTTAAATCGAAATGCAGCGCTTAAATATGTGGATGTCGTAGAAGCATTTGCTCTAAGTGCACCATGTTCAGAAAAGACTCCAGATTATTTATATCGCGCAGGAGAAATAGCAAGAAGTATTCGTACGCTGCCTAAAGCGATGAGTATTTACGATTGGATTCTTGAGAGTTATCCAGATCATGAAAAGACACCTACTGTTTACTTTCTAAAGGGCTTCATGATGGAAAACAATGTCAAAGACGAAGCGGCAGCAAAGACCATATATGAAGATTTCTTGGTTAAATATCCTAATCATGAAATGGCAGATGATGTTCAATTTTTGCTGGACCATTTAGGTAAGTCTGACGAAGAAATTCTTGAGTTTTTAGAGCAGCCTAAAAAGTGATGCTCATTAATATTCATCAAAGACAAACAAGCTTTTTCAAATTGGATCATTTTAAAATAAATTGTTACAGATTCCTTTATTCATGTTTGTTGATATCGGTTTTATTAAGTTGTCAATCTAAGGAAGAGGAGATCCAGCTTTTATTAAACCTTCCCATTGATCACGAGCAAATCATTATACACACAACAGAAACGACTGGTTCTTTATTGACTTTAAAATATTACAAGGAAGTTAATTTAAAACTTATTTCAAGCCATAACAACATATATAAATTTTCCGTAGATGTTATCAACATAAAATCCGAAAATACAGTAAATGCTGAATCTGAAATTTATGATTCATCAATGCCTGTATCGCAGATGACTGAATCGGAATTAAAATTGCATGAGCAATATCAGACAATATTGGCCTCAGTATTTCATATTTCAGTGGACAAATACGGCAATGTAATCAAACAATTATCCTTTCCAAATGGAAAAGCTAGTCCTGAAGGTGTTTTTGAGTTTACTGACTTTCAAATCATATTTCCTTACAAAAAAACCAGCGTAGGGAGTAAATGGGAAAGTGAACGAAAAAATCCGATCAACTCTCAGCCCATTAAGATCAATTATGAACTAAAACATATTAGTGATGATAAGGTATATATAGGCGCTCGTCATATTATCCCAAGTATTCAGACCATGCTCAATAGCAATACACAATACGGCGATTACATATTAGATAGACATACTGGCGCACTTATAAAAGGAAGCTTAAAAATGAATCTGCAGACAGGAGGGACTGTGACTAGAAGTTTTTATCCAAAAGAATAATGTCTATTTCATTTAAAACCAACTTGACTCAACAGCAGAAACATATTTAGAATTCTTAGTTATTCTGAAAGGAATTGAATTTAATACCTCATCAGCAATATGTCCATCAGTTTCGTCATATTTAATTTCAAGAATGATCGCATTATCCTCTGTAACAAGACTAGATAAAGTATAATTTTCAATTTGTCTAAATTGAATACACCGATCAATCGTTGCTCTGATTTTTTTATGAAATGATAAGAAATAACTTCTGTGATAATGCACACTCACGACAGGATATAATTCCAAATCATGTAATGAATCAATTTGGCTAATCTTAAATAATTCGCTCTCCAATTCAAAATCTTCCAACTTTACTTGTTCTTTAAATCCCAACTGATTTTCCTTAATTTTCTTTTCAAGAATAGGCTTATGTATATTCTTTAGCTCGCTCCCATACCATCTAATTCGAAATTTAGATCGTTTCGATACTCCAGATAGATTGGCTTGAACATTTGAAAATGAAGCATCATCATAATAGATACTATTCACTTGGCGATCTGGAAACTGGATTTGAAAATTATATGCTTGCAATCCTAATACAGATACAAGTTCTTCATAATTTAAGTTTGTGATTCTATATTTCCTTTCGTATCTCAATGTTTTACTTTTTTTCCATTAATTAACATTGTAGAATATAAATCTGGAGAGACTTTGTTCTTTACATCTTGAAATACAATTGATTTACCTATTAGATGACTATTTTTTGATTTCAATGATGTCATCACTATTCCATTTTGAAGATTTATCAGATCTATATGATCACAATTAATGCTCAGATTATCATTTAATACGAGCCCTTGAAATGAGTCTTTAATTTGGATTGAATGAAGTGTAGTTGTATTTGAATTTGACACCAAAACAGCAGTTCCATTAACTTGTTGAAATACTCCATTTCCAATGTCAATATCAGAATCAGCTATAACCAAGCCATCTCCAGCTATATCTACAAGTTTCACATCTTGAATTACACCTTGTGAGCCAAACACTTGTATGCCGTGACCTTGAGTATTTGCAACTGAAATATTCTGAAAATCAAACACACTATTATTTACGATTAGTGCATACTGTGACCGAGAAAGATCAAATGAACAATTCATTAAATTAGTCTGGCCAGTTACACTTAATCCTGATTTTGTATTCATCCCTTTGTGAGATATACCAGACAAATTCACAAAATCAGTATGTATAAAATTTTGATCAGCATTAAATACTAAACCTTGTTTTGCATTGCCTTTCCCTACAATTTTAATTCGATTATTTATTGTTCCATTTGCAATGACTGGACTATCTGATATGATTGCAGTCTCATTCTCTAGAAATATTTCCTGGCCTGCAGTGATTACCAGGATATAGTCTTTAGGAATAATTAAATGCTGTGATAAGGTCGTGCGTTCATTTACAAAACTAAGAGTATCATCATTTAACTCCAGGATATCATCTTCTAACCAAAAAGACAAATCAGGCTTAATTGGCTCTGCATTGACATTTGGAGAATTATTTTGTTTGATATCTAACATAAAAATGGAAAAAGACAAATCAGGCTTAATTGGCTCTGCATTGACATATGGAGAATTATTTTGTTTGATATCTAACATAAAAATGGAATCAATTCCTAAAGTTTTGTAATAAACAAACTTCCTTTCCCTTGGATTTGATAGTGAATATATTTTTTGTTTTGTATTCTTATTATACCCTTCCAGATATAATGGCTTTTTCAAGCTTTCAGTCATTTCATCTTCATTGCCCAATCCAATAACTTCCATAGGAAAATAGTGAAAGGACTTTAATGTCAAGTCTTTTCTTATGTTATTATTTGTAAATACTTTTAAGGAGTATTGAGGAAGTGAAAATATTTTCTTCCGTGTAAATACGGCCTTTTTAAAAAACTGTGCGTGCGAGAATGTATATTCTGAATATTCCTTGTCTTTTTTTATAAACGACTCTCGATCTTCCGCGCCAGCAGAAAACAAGTTATGCATCCTATTTAAAAATCCTGGTTCAGTATAATGATTTAGATAATACATATACTTTTTAAAAAACTCTACGTCTTGAAACAGGAGATGCATGTATACACCACCATAAGGATATCCTTCACGAGGACTGACCTCTGGATTAATTCCTTCACCCGCAGCTTCCCAAGATTCAGTCACTCCAGGTAGGTCTTCACCAAAACAATCAAAAGCAATAGGTTCCAGTTTACCTGTCTGTGGATCAAGATAAAATCTAATATTCGTTATTTGTTGTGCATGATACGCGTGACTTAATTCCATTAATGCATAGTACTTAGCCATTTTATCTAAGTTGAATATTTCAACAGCAGAAATTTCAGAATTCAAAAACCGATGTAGAAGTGATTTTCCATATTCAAATGATTTCATGAATTCCGCATCATTCGAATTATTTTTATTGAATAAATCTATGTCAAGCGCTTTTGTCCAATAAAATGGTTTTATGTTCTTTTGCACATTTTCCCAATACGCATCATCATTGTGTTTTAGTATGGGACCTATTTGTTTTTTATTTCGCAGTAACAATGCATCTGTAAAGTGCTCCTCGAATGCATAGACTCCTTTTAGCTCTCCATTTTTCTCCACTTGAATAAAGTCGTACAGCGGCGTAATAATGCCTTCATGATTAAACAATTGATGCATGTACCATTCTGCAATATGCGATCTAGCTTTACTATTGTGAATTGAAAAAGTAGTCATATTTCGCCAGCTCTTCTTATTTTTTAATTCAATCCTATATGACCATTTGTCACCACGAAGATGGTCTAACAAATCTCCTTTTAATCTGATATTTGCAGAAAATACTTCATCATTAATTCTTATATCCGCGGGTACCAAATCTGCACGTGATGTAAATAGCAGTCCTTTAGGTAAAGCCTCAGTTCTTTTTTGTTTTATTTTCTTTAAATTTTCTTGATTAATTTGAAGTTCAAGTAGTTGAGCTTGAAAATTTTGAATCTTATTTTTTAATTCTGGTTTAGGGTCTTCTCTTGTATTATCTGTAAAATTAGAAGATACACTTTCTTGTAAAGCAAATACAAAAAGCATCGCTAATACCAACAATGCTACACCAAAACCATAATTAATTCTTTTTGTATGTATTGATTTTATTTTCATACGATAAAGAACTTAAAACATGCCATCAAAAAGATAAACCCATATACACCCCACATAAAATAATTATTTATTTTGGATAAAAAATCATTCTGTATTAATAGCATTAATTTATTATACTTAGGAGTTTGATCAATTTTTAATAATGGAAATTCCTTTGTGATTCCTAATTTTAATTGTTCACTAATATTCTCTAAATATGCTTTCTCTATATTATTTGCATTCGTATATCTGCTTTCATTTATTTCTATTTCTAATTCTGTGAATCCTTGAAAAGGAAAACTTGCATGTTTGACCTTGTCCAAAGTTACAGTCGCAACACTCCCCTTTTTGTCACTAAAATAAATACGATCTCTGATTTGTGTAAGTTTGACAATTTCTCTGAGATCATCAACAGAGACAGCTACTTTTCTCAGATTAAAGGTCAGCAAATCTCTATCTGAAGGATTGACATATTTTAATAAAGGTTTTCTCGACATTTCGTCAAGTACATTAATTTTAGTCGGGACATTAAATTTAATTTCCTGCCGCTGGACTCCATCTTCTGAATCTGGTAATTTCAGCTGAACCAATTCATTAATCAGTTCGGCATTCAAATATCGCCGTCTGTGCCGCAAACCAATTTGTTGTTCTAATAATTTTCCAGATCGAGTATCAAAATAACTATCTTTAAATATTTCGACTGCTTTTTCTAATTGAAGGCTATCTCTATTTATCATCAGAAAATCACCAGAAAAATAATCCGATAGATAGAGTGCTACATCTTCAATCAAGGAATCTGGAACTGCTAATTTGTATTCACTTTCAATTCGTGTATTTTGTTGAGCTGTTATCCTTTGGAATGGGATAATCACGTAACAAATAAACATGAAGACAACTAGCTTCATCAGTGAGCAATATTCTTATTATCAATAAAAGAAATACTTGCCGCAGCATCTGCTTCTAATAACGCTCCTTTTACTATGGATATCTGTTCTATTGAATCAGCTTCTACGACGTATGTTATTCTAAGATCGCCGTTATCTTGGCTTAATCTTCGGAGTTCTATTCCAGAAAAATGTGTTTTCAAAATAGTATTGATTTGAGCTTCATTTGCCAAACGACTGCTGACGCTTAACACCATTTGATTATCTAATGATTTTAGTTTGTTCTTTTGAGTACTACTTCTCAGTATGAGTATAGCCATGATTAGTACAAAAGCTAAAATTGTAATCCCTGATTGATTTGCTCCCATTCCTAATCCAATACCGATAACCAAAAACAAATACGTCAATTCTTCGGGGTCCTTTATTGCTGCTCTAAACCTGACAATTGAAAGTGCTCCTACTAATCCAAGAGATAAAGCGATACTAGACTTAACGATATAAATAATTAGCATCGTGGTCAAAGCCAATAGGATAAAATTATGAGAAAACTTTGATCGATTCCCAACTGCTCTTCCGTATCTATTATAATATAATGACAACAACCAAGTCAACAAAGCAGCCAACAATGCATTCAAAACAAATTGGCTATGATCTTGAAGGTTAAACACAAATTGAGAAAAATCCATATGACTATTCACGTTTGCGTAAAGCTAAGAAAATAGTGCTGTAATGGATGTTTACTAAACTTTGAAAGTCTAGTATACATACTTTATTTGATAATGATCTCTTGGGTAGACGTCGGACTTAGTTTTGTCCCAGCAACAGCAGCCGTAGCTTCCAATCGGTAAGAAGATTTTACATTTTTTAGGTATTTGGCGACTTTGACTATGCCTTTGGAGAAAATATTAGAATCTTCCATGTCGTCCATTTCAGAATTCAACATAGAAAATGGAAGCTCAAAGGTGATTGTTTTAGTTTCGTCTTTCTTGATCTCAATGGCTTCTGTTAATGTTTCTTCTCCCAGAACATACTCATCTATCAAACGGTTGTCCTTTCTACCACGAGCATATTTCTCAATCAATTTAAGATGAATTTTTGAGATGGTCTGATTTGATAATGCTTCTAGTTGAATCTTACCAACTATCTTTCCTGATTTCTCACTGACAGCAGCTGGTGTCACTAAAACCAGTTTGACTCCTTCTATGCCTAGTATGTTTTTTAGTTTTCCGAACATTATCTATAGAACATCAAAATACTTAAAAGAAGTTTTCTTTTTGTCGAAAGATTTTGGACACTGATCGAAATATTGGAAGAAATGCACAATTACAGCTGTTAGATTCAATAGAAAGCTAAGCAAGCACAAAATATTATTGATTGAGAATTCTTTTCTTCTACCAACTTGGAGTGAGCATCAACTAAACGACATAGTACTTTGTAGTCTTACAAAAAAGCATGATTAATATAACCAATCTACATAATTCGCTCAGCAATTAGCCGCAATAAAAAAGATTCCCGCTCAATAGACATCCCTTTTTTCTTGCTTGTGGCCATTGTCTTTTTATTATAGTCTATCGCTTCATGAATATTAACCCACATCGCTCGCATCCCATTTTTTATTTCGTAAGACTCCAAATTTGAAACACCCAATTCTTTGTTGATGTCGCACGTATAGCAATAAGAAATCATATGCTGGATGTCATATTCAGACTTATACCATGGCCTGTATTCTTCATAAGCGCCAAAGGGCATAACGTTTCTAATATCTTTTGCTCCAGTTTCTTCTATAAGTTCTCGCATCATCCCTGCAATCTTATCTTCATCCTTATCCAAGCCTCCACCTGGTAGACTGTAATCCTCATATCTCTCGGTATGCATGAGCAAAATGTTATTGCCTTGGGTTGTTATACTTCTGGTGGCTAGCCTAGTGAACATCGATTTATTCTCTACCGTTTTTAACTCAGGATGGTAATGGGTTTTTAAGATTTGCATGAAGACGGGCTATATTTTGGCGCAAATATAAACTATGTGTATTTAAGATTAGCATACAGTTTAAATCCCAGCACACCATTTATAAAAGCAAGAAAGATCGCTCCTCATTTAACTTCGAATCCAGATATGAAATAACACAATCCGTTTGGCATATAACATTGTTGTTTTTACATATCATTCTGCTGTCACAGTAGCTTATGGTCAACAACTTCAAGCTCCCCGATCTCTTCTTGACTACAAAGTGCTCCCATGTACCCATATCCAAAATCAAGGTCCCTTAAAAACCACCGCTTACAATCAATAACAACATGATCTAGAGTAATATCCAACTCAATTTTGTGTAAGTATTTTAGACTAAATCCTAGCGCTTTTATGATACTCTCTTTACGTGTCCAAAACCAATAGAAGGATCGAATCGGATCACCTGATGACTTTATTATCTCCCACTCTCGTTTCGAAAATATAGAGGTAAAATCTTCAAAATCTATTGGTTTAATCTTTTCTAGGTCGACACCTATTTCGCTATTCTTTGTAAAGGCGCAAATAACTTGATGGTCAGAATGAGAAATATTAAAATGAATGTCAGATAAATAGGGCTTTCCATTTTCATGAAATTCTATTTTCTCTAAATCATTTTGGCATCCAAATGCATCAAGCCCCTTTTTCAATAGTAATCTACCAATGACATAATTATACGCACTCAACTCTGACTGATACCGAAGAGCCCTTGATTGTAAAGAGACAGGTAAACGTTGAATTAGTACTGGTAACAGTTCTTGCTGCATTAAAGTACCAGTTTGCGCATGATATATTGTAATATCCAATGATATGTTTTTGTTTAGAGCAGTAAAACAACTGTGTTTATTATATTATTCTGAGCCCAATACATTTAAATGTAATAATTAATACAATTAGTTACTGGGAATTGAAATTATCTTCTTTTCTTTGAGCGGTACTTGAAATACTAAAATATTACCATAAGTGCCACCAACACTGAAATAGGAATGATCACTAAGGAGCTCATCATAGAAACGGCCACAACATTATTCATGCAACATGGAGTAAAAACCATTACAATTGATCGAATTGTAAAGGAACTTCGCACGTCTAAGCGGACGATTTATAGCCATTTTGAAGACAAACTAACCTTATTGCGCGCTTGTCTTGATGTATACAACACCAAAGTCCGCGCAGAAAATGAAGAAGTCATAAATACCTCTGCAAATGTGATCGAAGCTATGGGACATTTACATCAAAAAATTGTCAGGCGATCCCATCAAATCAATCCTAATTTTTTTGGAGACATCATTCACTATTATCCTGGCTTGTTGCACGAATCGTATAAAAGAAATGGCAACTATGCGCACCAGCAATTAATCTACTTGGCTGATGCTGGTATTAAGGATGAAATTTTTCAAAAAGATATGGATGTAGAAGTTGTTGGAAAAACAGTATTAACCTTATTAAAGTTGTTAAAAGATACCCAACAGTTTCCAGTTACAAAATTCAGCAAGGAGAGATTAACCTTTGGTATTATGGTGCCCTACTTAAGGGGCTTGTGTACGAGTAAGGGAATCAAGTTATTGCATATTCAAGAGGAGTTGTTTAGAGTTCAGATTTAAGAGAGTGTTGCATTTTGAGTGTTTAGTTGAGAAAGGGGAAGATGGTGATTGATGATTGTTGAGAAAAAAGATGGTGATGATAATTGATGAGAAAGGGGAAGACTGTGAAAGTTAGGAACATAGTTAGGAACATAGTTAGGAATATAGTTTTGAACTATGAGTATGAAACATACATAAGAGACAGAAAATTGATAAGGGAGCTAAGAGATGTAGTGAAGATTTGAGTGAAAAAATATTGGTAAATAACAGGGTATAAATATACATTTTGATGAATTTAAATTCTTCTTTAAAGAAAACACCAATTGCCGTTATCGGGCTTTCAGCTATGTTTGCTGACGCAAAAAATATTGAAGAATACTGGACAAATATTATCCAATCAAAAGATAGTATCAAAGACGTACCAGCCAATCGATGGCTGATCGATGACTACTTCGATGAGGATATGACTGCACCAGATAAAACCTATTGCAAGCGAGGAGGATTCTTACCTGAGATAGATTTCAATCCAATGGAGTTTGGATTGCCGCCTAACATTTTGGAGGTGACGGATGCTTCTCAGTTACTGGGATTAGTAGCAGCAAGGGATGCTTTGGAAGATGCAGGTTATGGAAGAAGCTCCGAAAAATTCACGAAAGCCCTTAAAGAAAAAACAGGTGTTTTACTCGGTGTCGGCGGTGGACAAAAATTGATAACGCCATTGCTAACGCGATTACAATATCCCATTTGGGAAAGAGCCTTTCGTGCCTGTGGTATTGCAGAAGATGACATTCCTAAGATTATCGAAAAAATAAAAAGTGCCTATATTGGCTGGAATGAAAATTCATTTCCTGGTCTTTTAGGCAATGTGATTTCTGGTCGTATCACCAATCGATTTGACTTGGGCGGAATCAACAGTGTCGTTGATGCCGCCTGTGCTGCTTCATTAAGCGCCATCAAAATGTCCTTAAGCGAATTAGTAGAAGGAAGATGTGATATGATGTTGACTGGCGGCGTAGATACTGATAATTCACCTTTCATGTACATGTCTTTTAGCAAGACTCCTGCATTTTCAAAATCTGGAAACATCAGCCCTTTTAGTGAGGCAGCAGATGGTATGTTGATCGGTGAAGGTCTAGGCATGTTGGTTTTGAAAAGATTGGAAGATGCTGAAAGAGATGGTGATCAAATTTATGCTGTTATAAAAGGTGTCGGGACCTCCAGTGATGGTCGATTTAAATCAGTCTATGCTCCACGTCCAGCAGGACAAGCATTAGCAATGAATCGTGCATATGAAGATGCGGGCTATGCACCAGATACAGTGGGTTTACTTGAAGCTCATGGTACAGGTACAGGTGCTGGTGATCCGACAGAGTTCACATCTATGCAAATGGTATTTGGAGCAAACAATCCAAAAAAGCAACATATTGCTCTTGGTTCTGTCAAGTCTCAAATTGGTCATACAAAATCTGCCGCTGGTGCTGCTGGTATTATCAAAGCTGTTCTGGCATTGCATCACAAAGTGTTGCCTCCGACAATTAATGTGGAGCAACCCAATTCAAAATTCGACATTGAAGATTCTGCCATTTATATCAATACTGAAGCGCGACCATGGATCAGAAATGGACATCCACGCCGATCGGGTGTGAGTGCGTTTGGATTTGGAGGGATCAATGTACATATCACAATGGAAGAATATGAAGGTCCAAAAAGCACTGACTATCGACTGCACGAACCATATAAAACAATCATATTAAGCGCCAGTAACCCTAATGATTTAAGTCAAGTTGGTAATCACATACTAAACCAACTCAAAGCTGCAGAAAGCGAAACTACATTTAGAGAACTCGTCGCTACTAGTAAAAACATTGTATTAAAACAACAGCATGCAAGGGTCGGTTTTGTCGCAGATTCCATTCAAGATTGTATAGAGATATTAAAGACAGCGATAAGCCAAGGCTTTTCATCTGATGCTTGGGATCATCCGAAAGGAATTTATTATCGACCGACAGGCATTGATACAAATAAAAACAAAGTTGTTGCTCTATTTGCAGGACAAGGATCACAATATGTCGGCATGTCTAAGGAAATGGCGAATGCGTTTCCAGCACTTGCACATTCTTTTGAGCAGGCAGATAAACTGTATCAATCTACTGGCTCCACAGCTTTATCCAAGACGATATTTCCCATTCCAGTTTTCAGTAAGGAAGAGAGAATTCAGCAACAAAAAGAGTTGACTAAAACTCAGTTTGCACAGCCCGCCATTGGTACGGTGAGCATGGGGCAATATAAAACGATGCAGCATGCAGGCTTCACTCCAGACTTTACTGCTGGCCACAGTTTTGGAGAATTGACGGCGCTTTGGGCAGCTGGCGTCTATGATGACGATACTTTTTTACAATTGGCCAAGACACGAGGTGAAGCCATGGCGATTGATAATCCTGCAACAGATACAGGAACAATGCTGGCAGTAAAAGCGCCTCAAGAGCAGGTAGTAGAGGCCATTAAGAATTTGAGTGGTGTGCTTATCGCGAATGTGAATTCAAATAAGCAAGTCGTTTTAGGTGGATCAACTCCTGACATCAAGGTAGCGGAAGAGCAGCTGCGAGCAAATGGATTTTCAGTCGTCCCACTTCCAGTTGCCGCAGCCTTTCATACTGACTTTGTCAAACATGCACAGCAACCTTTTTCAAACTTTGTACACAAACAAAAATTTAATAAACCACAAATACCAGTTTACTCTAACACCACTGGAGACTTATATCCTAGCGATTTAAATAATCTCAAATCAATTTTAAAAAATCAAATATTAAATCCGGTTCTATTTAAAAATCAAATTGAAAATATTTACGATGCTGGAGGACGGGTCTTTATAGAATTTGGACCTAAAGGCGTATTGACAAATTTAGTCCGCAACATTTTGGACCGAAAGGACTTTCATGCCATTGCGATTAATGCAAGTGCAAAAAAAGACAGTGATTTACTCTTCCGTCAAGCAGCAGTACAAATGCAAGTGCTTGGTCTGCCATTGTCAAACATCGATCCTTATAAAAAAGAAATTTCTCCACTTCCTCCGAAGTCAAAACTGACAGTGGCATTGAGTGGTAATAATTTTGTATCAGCAGCAACCCAAAAAGTACATCAAGATCTCATGACCGATGGCTTTAAAATTTCAGGTGGAGGAACTACAGTTGTAGAGAAGATTGTCACTGTCGAAAAAATAGTAGAAATACCAGCTCAATTACCAGTCCAAAAGGGCATGCATTCTCAATCAGATAATGAAGAAGAAATCATGAATAAAGAAGTATATACATTATTACAAGCTACTCTGGATTCATTCAAAGTCAACCAAACAAAGTCATTGGAGATTTTTGAAAGATATATGAATGCGCAAAATCAACAATCTCAGCAGTTGCTAAATATTCTTATGCAGCAGATGAGTGGTGGAAATGGAACTGTGGTCTCAGCGCCAATGACATCTCCTGCATTGATTTCGAAGGGTTCAAATAAGTCATACCAGAGCAATGGCAGCAATGAAGTCCAAGCAGATCTAAGTAAAAATGGATCAACTGCAAATTCTAATGGTTCCAATGGCAATGCGACAGCAACTGAAGTCGACACAACGCCTGTCACACCTGCCTCAAATGGAAAAGCTAGCGACAGCATTGACATCAATATATTGACATCATCGCTTTTACAAGTCGTCAGCGAGAAGACTGGTTATCCTGCTGAAATGTTGGAACTTAATATGGATATGGAAGCTGACTTAGGCATTGACTCCATCAAGCGAGTAGAAATATTCGGGGCACTGACAAAGCAGCACCCTGAGATGTCAAGCATTGATCCGATTGAATTAACAGAGCTCAGAACCTTACAGGAAATTATAAGCTTCGTGACTAATAATAATGGTGCGGCTAAAACAACAAATAATGTTGATAATTCAATCGCAGCTCCGAAGATTACAGCACATATACCGGCACCTCATGTCATCGTTTCTTCAAATGGAATTGGAGTTCATCAGCCATCTAGCAATGGAACTATCGATATCAACACACTGACATCATCCCTTTTACAAGTCGTCAGTGAGAAAACAGGATATCCCGCAGAAATGTTGGAACTCAATATGGACATGGAAGCCGACTTAGGCATAGACTCCATCAAACGAGTTGAAATATTCGGTGCATTGACAAAACAACATCCTGAAATGTCAAGTATCGATCCGATTGAATTAACAGAGTTAAGAACCTTGCAGGAAATTGTAAATTTTGTTACTAATCATGGTGGTGCAAGTGATGGTTCTCAGCCAAAAGCTGATCAGCCTCTGGCTGAAAATGTCGAAGATGTGACTGTCACTTCAAATGACAATGGTGTTCATCAACCATCCAATAATGGCCTTATAGATATTGAGACCTTGACGACATCTTTACTTCAAGTCGTCAGCGAAAAGACGGGATATCCTGCAGAAATGCTCGAACTCAACATGGACATGGAGGCTGACTTAGGTATTGATTCTATCAAACGTGTTGAAATATTCGGTGCATTGACAAAACAGCATCCTGAAATGTCAAGTATCGATCCGATTGAATTGACAGAGTTAAGAACCTTGCAGGAAATTGTAAATTTTGTTACGAATCATGGTGGTGCAAGTTCAAGTTCTCAGCCAGAGGCCGATCAGCCCTTTGCTGAAAATACAAACTCAAATACAAGTTCAAATACAAGTTCAAATACAAGTTCAAATTCAGAACAAGTCCTTGTTTCTTCAAATGGCAATGGTGTTCATCAACCATCCAATAATGGCCTTATAGATATTGAGACCTTGACGACATCTTTACTTCAAGTCGTCAGTGAAAAGACGGGATATCCTGCAGAAATGCTCGAACTCAACATGGACATGGAAGCTGACTTAGGTATTGATTCTATCAAACGTGTTGAAATATTCGGTGCATTGACAAAGCAACATCCTGAAATGTCAAGTATCGATCCGATTGAATTGACAGAGTTAAGAACCTTAGCCGAAATAGTCTCCTTTGTTAGCTCACATGGAAAAAAAAAAGTCATGATATAGGCTGTGTTAAATCAAGTGATACGCAAACAGCCCAGCCGAAAAAGCTGGGGCAGATTACAACAGGAAGCTTTCATGGAGTAAAGCGATTTCAAGTTGGATTACAATACTTGCCACAACCAGATCGAATAGAATTTGCTCTGCCAGTATCTCATGTTGTTTTAGTCATAAATGATGGTACTGATCTGACTGCCCAACTCATTTCAACACTCAGACAAAAAGGAAATCAAGTCGTGGCTTTAAATTTAAATGGTATTAAAAACCCAATCGCTAATCATGCCTTCACCTTATCAGATAGCAGTGACCAAACTGTGGGAAATGCCATCCAAGAGATTAGAGAAAAACATGGAAAAATAGGAAGTGTCATACATGTCCATCCTCATTTCGAATTTGAAGGATCTAATTTTACTCAACATTTCTCTACAGAAAAAAACATTTTAAAAAGTTTGTTTTTCATAGCCAAACATGTACAAAAAGATTTGAATGACTTAGGACAAAATCAAAGAGTCAATTTCTTGACTTGTACGAGAATGGATGGAAAACTGGGCCAAGGGAAAAGAGGAAACACTTCTGTAATTGGCGGTGGTATCACAGGATTGGTTAAGTGCTTGAACCTAGAATGGTCGCCAGTATTTTGCAGAGCGATTGACATTCAGCCAGAGTTATCATCAGATCAAATCGTCAATCAATTAATGGCAGAGTATCATGATGCAAATGTGTCGATCGTAGAAGTTGGCTATTCAGAAGATGGCAGAAAAACCACCTGTGCCCTACCCGCTGAATTAATAGAAAATCAAACTATCTCAACAACTGTCAGCAGCGAATCTTTATTCTTTGTCAGTGGAGGCGCTAGAGGCGTGACTGCTAATTGTGTCATTGAAATGGCGAAAACATTTCGCTGTAAATTTATATTACTTGGAAGATCTAACATTGAATTTGACATACCTGAATTCGCTAGACATGAAGACGATGAAGGAGCTTTAAAGCGATTGATCATGAATGACATGAAGGCAAAAGGTGAAAAGCCAAGTCTTCCAAAAGTAAAAGGCATTTTCAAAAATATTATTGCAAAAAAAGAAATTGACAAAACGATATCAAGTATACAAGACCATGGCAGTGAGGTTATATATCTTCAAGGAGATGTCACGGATTCAACTAGTTTTAAGACTTCTTTAAAAAGTGCAACCGATCAGCTCGGAAAAGTTACTGGGATTATTCATGGTGCTGGTCGATTGGCAGATAAATACATTCAAGATAAAACAGATATTGATTTTGAAAATGTCTTGTCTGTTAAATTGGATGGGATGTTGACTCTACTTTCTGTAGTAGACATTCATAATATAGATCACTTAATTTTATTCTCATCGGTCGCAGGATTTTATGGCAATGTCGGACAGACAGATTATGCTATTGCAAATGAAATCCTGAGCAAGGCTGCACATTTATTTAAAACAAATCATTCAAACACACAGGTCTCGGCCATCAACTGGGGCGCCTGGGATAGTGGCATGGTAAGTGGAGAATTGAAAGCGCAGTTTGAAGCTGCTGGTATCAGCTTAGTGAATAGTGAAGGTGGAGCTGCTTTATTGGTCAATGAACTCAACACTACTTATGCAGATCAGCCACAAGTTATTATTGGAGGGACTTTACCTGCGGCAGTCAGTCATCTTGGTGAATTGAGAACACATCGCATCGATAGACACTTGACCTTAGAAAAAAATCCATTTCTAAACCACCACAAGATTCAAAACAATGCCGTCTTACCGGTCGTCAATGCCGTAGGGTGGATGGCACAAAGTTGTGAAAAATTATATCCTGATTATTCTGTTTTCAAAATAGAAAACACATCTCTATTTAAAGGGATCATATTTGATGGAAATCAAACCGAAGATTATATCCTTGAGTTGAAAGAACTTGAAAAAGACGAGATAAAAATTGTTTTCGAAACGACAGTCTTGAGTGAAGGAAGAAAACTACCAACCAATCATTATCGAGCTACGGTTACATTATTGAATAAAAAATCAATTCCTACATCTCCAATATTTAATCATCAAGTAAGTGGAAGCTATCAGCCAACAGCTGGACAAATTCTATATCAGGATGGTTCACTTTTTCATGGCGCACATTTTCAAGGAATCCAAGAGATTTTGGACTGCACAGAGAAGCAAATCGTGCTTTCATGTATGGCTCCTGAAGTGCCCTTGTCTGACCAAGGCCAATTTCCCGTCAACAGCATCAATACCTTTTTTGCCGATATTCAATATCAAGGCATGTTGGTTTGGGTCCAGAAAAATTATGGCGGTGCGAATAGCTTACCGCTACAGACCGACAGCGCCATTTTGTATCGACAGATTCCATTTGGCAAAAAATTATTTGTGAACATGACAGTTCAAGAAGCTAATGAATTAAAACTGGTTGCGGCGTGTACAGTATATGACGAAGACGGATATGTCTACATCCAAACCAAGGGTGCTACCGTAACAATTTCCAAACAATTAGTATGGTAGAATTTATAAAAAATGTAAATCAAAAAAATCAAATAGTCCTATAAATTTATATGACAAAAATTGCCATCATAGGAAGCTCTGCTCTTTTTCCAGGAGCATCGACACCAGCCGAGTTCTGGGAAAATTTGATGTCTGAAAAAGACTTAACGAGCCGTGCAACGCATCAAGATTTTGGAGTGGATCCTGAATCTATTTTTCATCCAGAAAAAGGAATTGAAGACCGATGCTACTCTACTCGTGGAGGCTATATCAGAGATTTTAAGTTTGACCCAAATGGTTTTGAACTGTCAGGAGAGTATTTGCAAAAGCAGGACAAGCTATTTCAATGGTCATTATATACAGCTAAGGAAGCATTGATTGATGGCGGCTATTTTCAAGACAAAGAACAATTAAAAAATTGTGGATTGATTTTAGGAAATTTATCATTTCCGACAAGCTCTTCTCATCAATTGATAGCAGACAT
>Ga0209828_1001757_pt1 | contig 19024 bp, 4 predicted proteins | sample MaitaG_FD_187429 | JGI IMG/M metagenome (GOLD analysis project Ga0209828, IMG submission 187429) | Marine algal microbial communities from Maine, USA - Maine_Asex2 metaG (SPAdes) (version 2) | ecosystem: Host-associated > Algae > Red algae > Unclassified | place: Maine, USA | collected 2015-01-05 | reverse complement strand
GATGGAAATAGTTGTGAAGATATGGCGAGTGATATGGTAGAAGTATTTGCCACACCAGTGGTAAGCTTCACGGCTTTGGCAGATATATGCATCGACGCAGGCGTTCAAATGAATCTCACGGGAGGTAGTCCAACGGGTGGCACCTTTACAGGTCCTGGCGTAACGGATAACGCAAACGGCACATATAATTTCGACCCTGCGACTGCGGGCGTTGGAACACATCAAATAACATACACCTTTACAGATGGAAATAGTTGTGAAGATACGGCGAGTGATATGGTAGAAGTATTTGAATTGCCAACAGTGACCGAAACGCACGAAGATATTTCTGAATGCGCCGGAGCGACCAACGGAAGTATTGATTTGACTGTAGCAGGTAGTGGAATGTTTGTTTTTAACTGGGCAACGGTAAATGGTAGTGGAGTAGTGGCTGGTAACGAAGATCAAAATAATTTGTCTGCTGGAGAATATATGGTTACGGTTACCAATACAGTTACTGCTTGTGCTACAACATTGACGATAGAAATAATGGAAGGAGATGATTTAGTAGCACCAGTTATTAATTGTCCTGCGAATATAACAATTAGTTGTACAGATGACCAAAGTGTTACTAGTTTAGGAATGGCGACCGCAACGGACAATTGTGATCCCGCACCAATGGTTAGTTTTGCAGATAATTCAGACCTTGCCGGGTGTAGCGGAACCGGACAAATAATTCGTACCTGGACAGCTGTTGATGACAATAATAATACGATTAGCTGTGAGCAGATTATTATAATTGTTGACAATGATGCTCCTGTAGTTGATATGTTGTCTACTACGGAAATAGTGGATTGTCCACAGAATATTCCTGCTCCCTTGACCTTAACAGCGATAGATGAATGTACCGGACCGATCACGATGATGCCAGTCATCACGACAGTTGACCAAGTTTGTGCAAATGAATTTACCAGAGTATATACTTACAACTTCGTTGATAACTGTGGGAATGAAACGATTCTTACACAATCTTATCAAGTAGTAACGAGTGCGCCAACACTTTTAACGTCTCCACCAGATTATACCGTGGCTTGTGAATTGGATATTATTCTATATCCTCACTTGGTTACTGTAAATTCACCTTGTGGTGGACCGTCAGAAATAACTGCTACGCTCAATGGACCTTTTGGTTTCGCAGGATGTACGGGCAGTACTTACGAAGCAGTTTACTCCTGGACGGATGGTTGCTTCGCCGATTCAGTAGTACAAGTTTATACTTTAGAAAATGAAGGTCCTGAATTTGTTTGTCCCTCGGATATCTGTATTATTGACTGTTTTGCGGATAATGATATGATTCAGAATCAATTCGATAGTTATGCTGATCTGGCAATTGTAAATACCTCTTGTTCTTCCAGTGAAGTAACAATCACAAATAATTTTTCTGGAAATAATTTTATCAATAACAATTGTGGAGCTGGAAACAATATTGCCTATCCAAATACCCTGGAATATCAAGTGGTAACATTTACCGCAACGGATGCCTGTAACCGTTCTACCAACTGTACAGCCCTGGTGGTCATCGTAGATGGAACACCACCTGAATTTAACGGAACACCCGTAGTTGGAATAGCCAGTTGTGGGAGCGATGTACAATCCAGATATGATAATTGGGTAACTACTCAGATCGCTCGATTAGATGCCAATGATGTTTGTGGAGATACCGGAGCAGTGGAAGTAACCTTCAGCCCGGAAAGTCCAGTTGTTAGCAATGAAAATACAAGTGTTACGGACGTAACCTTTACAGCCAGTGATGCTTGTGGAAATAGTAGCAGTATAACAGTTTCGTTTTTGGTAGAAAATGAGGGCGGTCCCGGATTTGCTCAGGTTCCGGAAGACGAGACTATTTCCTGTAACGAACTACCCGCAATTTTTGGAAACATTGTACTATCTCAAAATTGTAGTCCGGCAACGGTTACCTTTGAGGACGTTTATGTGAGTGGAGATGCCGCTGGTTGTGATAATCAGATAGAGGCTATTTTACAAAGAACCTGGACTGCAACAGATGCAGCGGGGAATACCGCTACTGCCATTCAACAAATTACCATTGTTCCTGGTCGAGCAACGGTAGCGGGAACCATATTTACGGAGCATCATGAATTGGTTTCTGACGTCAATCTCTCCGTTTACTTAAATAACGGAATGATGGATAACCAGCTAACGATGGAAGGTGGAACCTATGAATTTGAATTGCCAATTCAGGAAAACTACGAGATCGTTGCGACTAGAAATGATCATCCACTAAATGGAATTACGACTTATGATTTAGTTTTGCTAGGGCAGCATTTATTAGAAATAAATACGCTGGATTCTCCTTACCAACTTATCGCAGCCGATGTCAATAATTCCGGGTCGGTGACCGCATTGGACATGATTGCATTGCGTAGAATGATCTTAATGATAGATACGGTTTTTCCAAATAATGAATCCTGGAGATTTATTGATGCAGAGTATTTGTTTCCAGATGCAGCGAATCCATTCCTTACTACTTTTCCAGAGTCTTATAATATTAATGGATTGAATAGTGATCTAATCAAAGATTTTATTGCGGTAAAAACTGGTGACCTGAATGATTCAGTGGTACCCAATAATCTGAATGAAGGGGAAACCCGGGAAGACCGTCAGCTTTGGGTGCTGGAAATGCAGGATGAATTTATTTATCAAGGACAACAGTACAAAATACCTGTAACGGTTGGAAGCGATGGTGATTTAAACGGATTCCAGTATACACTGGATTTCGACCCAGCATTGGTGGACGTAAAATCCATTAGCGCTGGAAATCTAAAAGGAATGGGTATCGAAAATTTCGGTACACATGCACTGGAAAAAGGTTGGATGACTGCTAGTTGGCACCAGGCCCACCCCGTACGTGTTAACGAAGGAGATACTTTATTTATGATTCAATTTACAGCAAACGAAAATACAGGATTAAATGAGCTATTTTCAATTAGTTCCCGCAAGACACCCGCAGAGATGTACAATGGTTTATCTACTTTGACACCTGCCTTAACTTTTAAGGCACCTGCAACACACAAGGTCTATCAAAATGTACCAAATCCATTTTTGACAATGACTAAAATTGGATTTGAACAACCAACTGCTGGAACCGTTATGTTGTCAGTTTTTGATGTAAACGGTAAAGAAGTTTACCGTACAGCGGCAGAATTTGATAAAGGATACCAGGAATTTGAAATAGAAAGGAAGAATTTAAATACCAGTGGCGTTTTATTTTACAGAATAGCGTTTAAAAATTATTCCAGTGTGAAGAAAATGATTCTACTGGAGTAATGAGCACCTTGACCTTTAACTTTTAAATCTAAAAGACGCTAATTTCATAAAAAATTAGCGTCTTTGTTATTTTTTTTGTATTTTTAGATTTATTTTCACCCCAAATATATTCTATTGATTACAGCTATTTTTCAAAGTAACACAGAAATGCTGAATCCCAATCACCTAATATAATATAACAGTAAATCCTTTCCTAAAAGGATAAATTCAATATAATCAAATAATTTTGACTATTACCCAGTGTAATAGACTAAACTGCTGTGTAGTTCAACAAATTTTAATCACTCTTATATAAAATCACAATTGTATTTGGCCTTATTAGTCAGTTACACCAAAATTTTACTAAACATGAACAAGAATTTTACGAAAATTTTAACCCTGTTTTGCAGCCTGTTTTTATGGGCAGGGGGACTGCAAAGCCAGTGTACATTTACAATTGACTGTCCTACAGCCCTTAACCTAATGGCCGGAGACGATATTCCGGCAGCACCAACTACAGAGGCAGAATTTACTGCTCAGGGTGGTGTTATAAATAGTACTGGTTGTGGAGCGATTACGGTTTCTGCAACGGATAGCCCAATTATGGGTGATATGTGTAGCGGAAGCAATTTATTGCGGACATTTACAATCTCTGAAACAGCAAATCCTGCGAATAGTCAGACCTGTACTCAGATGATTGACACCAGTCCACAAGGAGATCCAACAATTGTAGCACCTGCTGATGTTGCAGCTAATTGTATTGCTGATGCAAATATCAACGCAGCAGACGCCACAGTTACTACTGATGACGATGACGATGACGATGACAGCAACGATCCGGGAGTAACTGTAACTGCAGTTGTAACCTCTTTTATCGGAGCACCTGAATGTCCCGGTTCTTCTGCCATTGTTACCTATACGGTAACAGATGGTTGTGGAAATATTGCAACGGATACCCAGACGATTACCAACAATACACCAGCTGGTACCGGTGGACCAGTTATTACTGCTTTTCCACCTTCAGACACAGTTGATTGTGTTGTAAATTTAATACCTAATTTTAATTTAGTAGAAGCGACCACCAATTGTGGAGGTCCAATTAGTGTGACGGCAGCTCCACCAGTACTGATCGGTGGAGTGGATGGCTGTAACAATGCGCGCTACCGGGCTACTTATACGGTTACAGATGATTGTGGTAGATCAGTTACACGTGATCGGATTTGCGTATTACAAAATGACGGACCAGAATTTGTTTGCCCAAATGATATTTGTCTGATCGAATGTCCGGAAGATGTGGAGATGATTCAGACAAAGTTTGATGCTTACGCTGCTTTGGCAACTGTAAACACTTCTTGTATTGGACAAACAGTTACTATTACCAATAACTTTAATCCAAACGGTTTTATCAATCAAAACTGTAATGATGGACCTTTAACAGTACCAAATACACAGCGTTACCAGATCGTAACTTTCCGGGCAACGGCTTGTAGCGGTACGACAACTTGTACTGCCATTGTAGCAATAGTAGATAATACCCCTCCAACTATACAAGGTCAAATTTCTTCTGGTGAAGTAGAATGTAGCGATGATATTCAGGCAGAATACGATACATTTATTCAAAGTCAGCTAGTACTACTTAATCCAACCGATGAATGTTCAATAGCTAGTGGTAACAATAATAATGATTTGGTAACTTCTGTTAGTCCATCTACTCCAAACCTTATTTGTGAAGATGGAGCTGCTATTACAGAAGTTGTATTTACAGTGGCAGATCGTTGTGGGAATGCTGCGTCAGTCACAACAAGTTTCTTAATTAGAAATACGGACGGACCGGCTGTAGCAAATCTTCCAACCAGAACGGTTGAGTGTGGTATGCCTTTAAATTTTGATACGCCCGTTGTTGGCGATGCGTGTGGTGCCACCACCGTAACGTTTGTTGATAGTGTAGATCCTGGCAGTTGTCCAACACTAACTACCAATATTCGAACATTTACGATAACCGATGCTTGTGGTGGATCTTCGACCGCGCAGCAAACGATTTTGGTGCAAGACCTGGAAGCACCCGTGGCTCCTGCCGCTCCTGCGGACATTATGCTTTCTTGTGCAGCGAATATTCCTGCACCGGTTGATTTGACTGCCATGGATAACTGTCTTGGTACAATTACGGTAAGCCCAACGGCAGAGATTACGCCCGGGGCTTGTGAAAATCAGTTTGTGATGGTTCGTACCTGGACTTTCAACGATGGTTGTAATACCACTGCGGTATCTCAGACCATTACGGTAAATGATCAGAACGGCCCAATATTTACGTTTGTTCCTGCTGGAATGACCGGTGAATGTATGGGTACACCCATGGAGTTTGAAGATGTAGTAGCGGTAGATAATTGTGGTGGTGAAGTGACCATCACTTTCGAAGATGAGACGAATGACGAAGGACCTTGTGGTCTGACAATTACGCGGACCTGGACTGCGACCGATATTTGTGGAAATGCAAGTACGACATCGTCCACAATGTCTACGGGTGACAGTCAGCCTCCGGTTGCGAGCAATGTGCCTGCGGATATGACGATTGATTGTAGCGCTACGCCAGTATTTGGAACGCCAACCTTTACCGATAATTGTGCGGATGAGGTAACGGTAGTTATAAGCGATGCAACGGTAGCTGGAGATTGTGAGCAAGCATTTATGATAACGCGAACCTGGACGGCGACGGATGATTGTGATAATACCACAGTTATTTCTCAAACAATTACAACAGAAGACAACGAAGGACCTGTATTCGTATCGGTTCCCGGAGGTGTTTTTGAATGTAACGGAGATTTCGAAGAACCGGTTGTAACGGATAACTGCAGTAGCTTCACCATTACTTCTACGGACGACAGCAGTGGCGACGGTTGTAGTGGAACAACTATCCGAACGTATACTGCTACGGATGCCTGTGGTAATATGACAACGGCTACGGCAACATTGACCATCAATGACAACGAAGCACCTGTCTTTACGGAAGTACCGGAAACACTGGATGTAAATTGTGATGAAGTGCCTGAATTTACCGCACCAGCGGCCGTCGATAATTGTGGAGATGTTGTATTAACGTTTGTAGAAACAGAATCAGGTGAATTATGCGATGAAGGATTTTCTCGCAAGCGCGTATGGACGGCCACGGATAATTGTGGAAATACCGCTACGGTAGAAACAGCGATCTGGGTCAACAAAGACAATACGCCACCCGTATTTACCAACGTACCCGCTACACTGGATGTAAATTGTGATGAAGTTCCTGAATTTACCGCACCAACGGTAGAAGACGATTGTAGTGAAGTTACCTTGACGTTTGTAGAAACAGAATCAGGCGACCTATGCGATGAAGGATTCTCTCGCAAGCGGGTATGGACGGCGACGGATGGTTGTGGAAACAGCTCAACGGTAGAGACGGCGATCTGGGTCAACAAAGACAATACACCTCCTGTATTTACTTCTGTACCACCAACGGACCAAATGTTGAACTGTGAAGATTTTCCACCAACGTTTGGTAACGTAACGGTAGAAGATGATTGTAGTGGTGTAACGGTAACTTTTGTCGATGACTTTGTTTTTGGTGACGAAAATAGTTGTGACAATGGTGAAAGTTTTGATTATCGACGAACGTGGACAGCCACGGATGGTTGTGGTAACGAATCTACTGCCGAGCAGAAATTCTGGATTATGCCTGCTGCTACAACTGCAACGATCAGTGGTACTTTGATGACCGAAGAACACGAGATGACGGACAACGTGATGTTGACTTTGGAAAATTCAGGTATTGCAAACGCAAGTCAGTTATCTACGGACGGAACCTTTATGTTTGATGCTTTCCTAAACGAAAATTATACCTTGATACCGGAAAGAAATGATGATCCGTTAAATGGAATCTCAACGTACGATTTGGTATTATTGGGTCGCCATTTATTAGAAATAGAATTACTGGATAGTCCTTATAAATTGATTGCAGCGGATATCAACAACAGTGGAAGCGTAACGTCTTTGGACATGATCGCACTGCGTAGATTAATTTTGCACATTGATGAGACGATGGACAACAATACCTCCTGGAGGTTTGTGGAAAGCGAATATGTATTTGCTAATCCAGCGAATCCATTCGCAAGTACCTTCCCGGAAGTATCCAACTTTAATGGATTGACACAGAGTCAGATTGCGGACTTCATGGCCATCAAGATAGGTGACCTGAATGGAAATGCTGCGGCCAATCAACTGGCTGCGGGCGACACGCGAAGTTCGGATGGTGACCTGGTATTCCAGCTGGAAGACGCGCAGTTAGCTGCCGGCGACCAGTACGAAATAGCGTTCAAAGCAAAAGATTTTGCTGCTGTACAGGGTTACCAGTATACGCTGAATTTATCTGGCCTGGAGCTGGTAGATGTAAAAGCAGGAGCCTTGCGTGGCATCACTGCGGACAACTTCGGTATGACGAATCTGGACAGAGGAATCCTAACCACGAGTTGGAATACACAAACTGCCGTGACGGTAGGGGACGAAGAAGTATTATTTACTTTGGTAGTAGAAGCGACCGAAGCCGTTCAGCTAAGCAAAGCATTGCGCGTAAGCTCTGACCTGACGGTATCGGAAGGATACAGCGAAACGAGCGATAAATTGGCGGTAAGTCTGCGTTTTGGTCAGGAAGGTATCATAAATGCGAAAGCATTCGCATTGCACCAGAATCGACCAAATCCATTTGGAGCAGAGACGACGATTAGCTTTGCGTTACCAGAAGCAATGGATGCTACCTTGACCATCTACGATGTATCAGGTCGCGTACTAAAGCAAGTGACACGCAATTATGCTGCGGGTTATAACGAAGAGCTGATTGAGCGTAACGAGCTGAGTGGAACAGGTGTACTGTACTACCAGTTAGAAACAGCAACGGAAACTGCGACTAGAAAGATGATTTTAGTAAAGCAGTAAATACGAAGTAATTATCTGTCCCCGGGCAGATATTGAAAATAGTAAGTGGCTATCTCGTATGTCGGGGTAGCCACTTTTTTTAGTAGAATGATGACTTTTGTAGATTCTCTACGTCTAAATTTTAGGGCAATATTATTAGGAATAAAAATATATTGAATGTCTATATATTTTTAATAACTTTGCTCGTCAAACACATCTCACCTTTTCCCACAAACTGTAATTTTTTCATTTGGTACCGTAGTAGGATCACCTTTACTAACTACTAAGGTGCACTACATTGTAGCGCCTTTACTGCTATTTCTAAAACAGCTTTTTTATACCAAACTTACAAATTCATTATTATCATGAAAAAAAATTACACAAGCAGGATAGCGAAATATCGTATGTTCTGTATTTTATGTCTGCTCTTTTCTTTTACGATGCTCACCCAGGCTCAGTCAGGCCCAACAATTAGCTGTGTACCAGGATTTTCGATTACCTGCGAAACAGATGTGATTGTAAACGTTAATGCACCTTTTGTTTTTTCAAATTGTGGAATTCCTGAAGGGGCAGTTACGGTAACGGGGCCAGCGCTGGATGGTCCATTAGGATGTCCGGGATCAACGTATACGTATACTTATACAGTCGTAGACGATTGTGGATTAAGTGCTTCTTGCGACCAGACTTTTACGGTAGTAAATCAAGTAGGTCCATCGATCCTCAGTTGTCCGGCTAATCAAACTGTATCATGTAGTTTCAATGTTTTTCCTCAACCTCATTTAGTAGAGATACAATCACCTTGTGGATTAACAAGCGAGATAGAAGTAGTTGGACCACAAGTTTTTGGTCCGGCAGAATGCTCGGGAACACAATACATCTACACTTACATTGCTCGTGACCAATGTGGACGTACCGCACAATGTCAGCAGGTCTACACCTTGTCTAATGAAGGTCCTGAATTTGTCTGTGCGTCAGATATATGTGTTTTAGAATGTCCGGCAGATGGAGATATGATCGCAGCTCAGTTTGCCTCTTTTGCAACGCAGGCTACCATTATTAATCCTTGCGGAAACGAATCTACTGTAACCAATAATTTTAGTACCAATAACTTTATCAACGCTAATTGTGGCAGTGGTTCCATAGCATACGAAAATGCAACGCAATATCAGATTGTTACTTTTACTGCAGTCGACGCCTGTTTTGGATTTACCAGTTGTACAGCTTTGGTCGTAGTCGTGGATAACGAACCACCAGTAGTTACCGGCACACCGCAACTTGGAATCGCAGAGTGTGACGATCGGGCGCAGATTGATTATGACAGTTGGATTCAGCAAACCTTCAACAGTATGTCTGCTACCGATGCTTGTAGCAATGTTACCTGGTCTTATACACCAAATACACCAACCGAAATATGTGGCCCGAGTGGCTACGCAATTACAGAAGTATTTTTTACCGCTACGGATGATTGTGGAAATAGTACGACGTTGGAAGCCCATTTTAAATTGAAAAATAATTTTCCACCAGATTTTGTTAACCTCATTCCAAATATAGAAAGTACTTGTGGTACAACCGAAAATTTTATCGAACCAACTATTCGGAATGCTTGTGGAAATACAACGGTAACCTTTGTCGATAGTACTTTGCCAGGTGATTGTAGTGGTGCTATCTTAATAAGAACATATACTGTTACAGATGGTTGTGGACAATCCAATACCGGAACCCAAACGATTACGATCATTGACGAAGTGGCTCCCGTTTTTACCAATATACCTGCCCCCGTTATCGTAAGCTGCGGAGAACCATTTATCTTCGAAGAACCAGCCGCTACGGACGACTGTAGCGAAACAGTGATCCTTACTTTTGAGGAATACACCCTTGGAAATGACTGTACCAATGGACAACAAATAAATAGAGACTGGACGGCTACCGATGGTTGCGGAAATCAATCTACGGTAACAACTTCTGTTAAACTGGAAGGAGATACGGAGGCACCTGTGTTTACGTTTGTACCGGAAACGCCGGATGTAGGATGTGGAAATATTCCTGAATTTGAGGAGCCAATTGCGACGGATGATTGTGGTACCGTAACCCTTACTTTCGTAGAATATCAAACACCTGGAACGATCTGTGATGATGGATACTCTCTGAAGCGAGACTGGACGGCAGCAGATAATTGTGGAAATGCGACTACGGTTACCACGGCCATCTGGGTAAACGCAGATGTGACTCCTCCCGTATTTACCTTTGTTCCAGAAACGCCGGATGTAGGATGTAATAATATCCCTGAATTTGAAATACCTACCGCAGTGGATGATTGTGGAAATGTTACAATCACTTTTGTAGAATATCAATCTCCTCCAAACGGCGTCATTTGTGTAGACGGAATTTCTGCTAAACGAGACTGGACGGCGACGGATGATTGTGGCAATGCCACAACGGTTACCACGGCTATCTGGATCAACGAATATGAAACCGGTACCACTACGGCTACGGTATCTGGAATGATTACCAATGCTGCTGATGAAATGATGGACGAGGTATATGTAATGGTAGAGGGTGGTGCGACCACTGGAATGATGGGAGATATGACAACCGATGAAACGGGAGAATATAATTTTGATCTTGGTATGGAACAAAATTATACAATTACTCCTGCGAGAAATAATGATTTGATGAATGGACTTTCAACGATGGATCTGATTTTACTTGGACAACATTTATTGGAAGTGCAATCTTTGGATACTCCTTATAAAGTCATTGCTGCCGATATTAATAATTCTGGAACGGTTAGTTCTTTAGATATGATTGCACTGCGTCGGCTAATTTTAAGGATTGATGAAAATTTGACTAACAATACTTCCTGGCGTTTTGTAGATGCCGATTATGTTTTTAGTAATCCTGCGAATCCTTTTACGACTACCTTCCCTGAATTGATCAATATCAATGGACTTAGCGAAGCCATGCAACAGAATTTTATCGGAATAAAAGTAGGAGACCTGAATGGTTCAGCAGTACCTAATGCCCTGGTTAGTGGTGACACCCGTACCGAACGCTCTACCCAAAACTTACTGGTGATCGATACTCGTATTGAAAAAGGAACTACCAGGACGGTGGCAATAAAAGCCAAAGATTTTACTGCTTTATTAGGGTATCAAATGACGTTGGAATTCGATCCTGCCAAAATGGAAATCATAAAAATTATTCCGGTAGCACTTCGTGGTCTGACCGATAAAAATTTTGGTATCCAAAATCAGGAAGCAGGCGTAATCACCACCAGTTGGAATACGGCCAACGGACTTAGTCTGAAAGATGAAACTGTACTTTTTGAAATAGTTGTAAAGGCAAAGGAAACGTTGACATTAAGTGAAGTATTGGAATCAAATTCCAAAGTAACCGCTGCAGAAGCATACAGTGAGATTCACGGTGTGATGCATTCCGCTTTATTATTTGATAATATAAAAGGATTAGAAAAGGATCGCTTTACGTTGTATCAAAATTATCCAAATCCATTCTCAGTGAATACCAATGTCGGATTCTATTTGGACAAAGCGGGAGATGCGACACTAACCGTTTATGATATGGATGGCAAAATTCGGTATATTGAAAATGGTAAGTATGAGAATGGATACCATGAAATAACCCTCAATGCTACGCAACTAGGAGAAGCCGGAATGTTATATTATCATCTAAACACGACTGATCGAAAACCACAAATCAAAAAAATGATTTGGATTAAGTTATAAGCCCGTGCTTTTGCTGATTTATGGAATGGCATTTATTTTGTCAACATTCCTCTAGGAAGGAGAAAATAAAATATAAAACTGGAAAAGCCATTGATTGTACTACCAATCAATGGCTTTTTTTATTACAAACGCTTGGGAATGGCGATTAAATAAATGCAGATTCTAGGCGAACTATTTTTTTGCCAATCAAGGACTTAAAATGGGCGTTATGCCTCGCATAATAACCATTTTATGGACGCAGAGTGGCGGAAAAAGAGGAAGTATAGAATCATCATTTATTTTGTCAACATTCCTTAAAAGTCGATACGAACGGCATTCGTGGACACGGTGATTGGTTCCATGATATTAATATTTTGACTGGAGAGCTTGATACGATTTCCTTCGTAAGTAATATACAACTTCACATTATAATTGCCAGGTACCTCATAAATATGAGAGTCTGTTCGCTGATTAAGAATCCGACGGATACCATCTCCAAATTCGAGCAGGTATTCTGCGTTCTGATTGTAATTTTCTACTTGAAAAAGGACAGGTGTATTTGCTTCGAGAGGTCCTCTAACGTGAAGTTGTCTTCCTATAATTTTTTCTTTTTCCATCGGCTCACTTGCCGTGAAGAGTGGTATTGCTTTGGTAGCATCCGAACGGTTATCATAAATTGGATCATTGTAGATGGATGATACACCAATTCTATTTTTTTTAAAGGTCATACTTTCAAGTATGATAATAGAACCGATAACTCCAAAAATAACAATACCCCAGGTAAAAGCCTTTTCAACAGATTTAGTACTTATCTTCACGGGGGATATACGCATACTCTTGTTTTCTTTATTCAAGTCTTTCATTGTCAGATTTATAGTGTTGTGTGTGTTAAAATAAAAGAAAAATTAAGTCATGTATTCATCTTAGAAACTGTACATAGATAGATTAGAGGTTGATTGTATTCAACAGTTATTAAAATAGTAAAGGATATAGTTTGGGTTTTGATTTCCTGTACGACCTTCTTGTAAGAAGAAAAATAAGTAAGTAAGGTAGTGCAAATATATGTAATATGTATTATATGTGCAAGTCTGAATCGAAAATAAATTAAAGTATTTAGGGTCAACAAAAGAATAACTTATAACACTGACTGCTTAATTGGCTCCTGCTCTTCAGGAATAAGATTGACTTTAGCAATTGGCCATCGTCCAGATATTTACTAGTTCAAAGCCAGCGCTGGAGCAGGCATTTCACTAGGTAGCAATAGCCATAAATTTCCATAATGATGCAAACGACCTGCTTGTTTTCGGCCTTGGTAGCCGACGCCAGTGTAAAGATCTACGTGTCCAGGACCTTTGATTGCTCCACCAATATCCTGGGCTACAACTAGTCGATATTCGTGATGAGTTACTTGATTTTTGTTGTTAATAATTGGAATGCTTGCCAGTAGAATGCTGCCCATTGGGATATAACGGGTATCTACGGCGATAGAGTGCATTTCGGTCAACGGAACCAAACCTGCTCCTTTAGGATTTGAATCAACAGGCTTAAAAAATACATAAGAAGGATTGCTAAATAAAATTTCATGTACTTTTTCCGGTTGCCCTTTTAAGTATTTTTTTATGAACTGCAACGAAACGTGTTGTGGGGTCGTTAATCCTTTTTTTACCATATATCTTCCGATACTAGCATATGATTTTCGGTTAGAACCCGTAAAGGCGAAGAGTTGCTGTGTACCATCTTCATATTCTACAATCCCAGATCCTTGTACCTGCATAATGTAGATATCGATTAAACTTTTGGCATAAGCCAGTTCCAGATTTCTTCCCTTCAATACGAGTTCTCCGTCGATTTCCTTACGAGAAGGTAATGCTCCTTGCCAGTCTTGAGGAAAACTATAAACAGGATATGGAAATTCTTTGGTTTTAATGCTACTAACCTGGAGCACAGGGGTGTAATATCCTGTAAAATGAACATTGCCTCGCTGATCCTGTCCCTGAATTTTATGAGCATCCAGCTGATGAATAATTTCGGCCAGGTCAACATCTTTTGCCTGCAAGAGGATATCCGCCGTTTTTTGCAACTGATCATTGGAAACGAGCAGGTTTCCCACTTTTTGGGGCGTTTTACGCTTTTTATATTTTAATAATTTTTTTTGCTCTTTGAGTGCCGTCTGTACCGATTCCGTTATTTCCGGAAAATGTGCAGCACTGATAGCCTGAGAAGTATAGAGCTCAGATTGTAGAGGGGCAGCTTGCTTTTTACCACTAGGCATAAAATCGTGCGCAACGGTGAAGGGCGAAACCTTATCTATTTCCCTTTTTAGGGGTAGATTTTTTTCCAGCGGAGGTTGATAACAGCTACTAACTATTAAACCTGCCACTAATAGCAGAGATAAGATAATTCTATTCATGGGTCAAAAATGTTTTCAAAAGTACAATCTTGGTTTTTTTGAGTATGCTCGGTATATTCAGTGTATTTTTGGGCGATTTTCCCAAAGCGGCGCAAAGGTAAGTGATTTAATTACTTAAGTCAATAATATGTTCAATGGTCGCCTTCCTAAACGTTAACTCCTACAAAATGTTCTACCATAAAAAAGGTAATTATCCCTTTTGTTAAGGACTTGAAGGGATTTCGGCCGCTTTTTTGACGGAAATATTTCCATTTTGTGTAATTTTTAACTAAATTTGATTTTGTCAAATTTTATCCCTTCAAAATCATCTTAAAGCAGAGAAATCCCGTTTTTCCTCAAATTCTGCTACTAATTCCTTCCTTTTTTCTATCGTAAGATAAATATATTCAAGACAATATTTCGGCTCGAAGGTATTGTAAACCTATTTAATAGAAATAAAAAGAATATGAAATTACTTAGCCTATTCTATTGTGAAAGGGTATACTTCCTTTTCAACTCTTTCTTATTTTGCTGTTTTTTTTGCTGTCTGGCCACCATATCCCGGGCCCAGCCAACGGGTTTTGCAGACATACCTTATACAACAGATTTTTCTATGGCGGTTGGAATGACCTTTGATGCCAATGGCCGAATGTACGTCTGGGAACGCAATGGTAAAGTCTGGATTGTAGAAAACGGGGTGAAGTCTTCACAGCCACTCATCGACATCAGCGATGAAGTTGGTGGCTGGCGTGACTTTGGCTTATTAGGTTTCGCGCTGGATCCTGATTTTTTGGCAAATGGATATATCTACCTTTGTTACGTTGTAGATCGGCATCATTTATTCAACGCAGGTACGCCCCAGTACAATCCTGATACCAACGAATATTTTGCTGCAACGATTGGTAGAATCACCCGCTATCAAGCACAAGCAAACAATAGTTTCAATACCGTCAATACAAACTCCCGACAAGTTCTGGTTGGTGCGACGCCCAATAGTGGACCACCGATTTTGCATCAATCACACGGTACTGGTTCGTTGGTTTTTGGAACAGACGGAACCCTCCTGGCTAGTTTTGGAGATGGTGCCAGCTATTCTTCAATTGATGAAGGATCTGCTCCGGAGACTTATTGGCAGCAAGGAATAATCGACGGAATCATTACGTCGGCTCAAAATATTGGGGCCTACCGTTGTCAACAACTGAATTCATTAAGTGGTAAAATTATCAGAATAGACCCCGCCACGGGCAACGGTTTGCCCAGCAACCCTTATTATCAATCCGAAAATCCGGGATCTGTCCGGTCTAAAATCTGGGCAAGAGGATTACGTAATCCTTGTCGAATGAGTCTACAACCTGAAACAGGTAGTCATAATTCGGCAGATGGCGATCCGGGGGTATTATTTATTGGTGATGTAGGGTGGGGAAACAGGGAAGAGTTAAATATTGTGAATGCACCGGGACAGAATTTTGGTTGGCCAAAATTTGAAGGGATGACCCATGAGCCTGGATTCAATAACAATAGTTTTTCACCTGTAGGCCACGAACGACCCAGGCTGGACTGGCGTGATGCTACCCCCAGAGGATTGGTGAACGGGACGATTGTTAATGTAGGTTCCAGTCAGTTACCTGGTCCAAGTTTTCAGGGGAATTGTTCCATCGGTGGAACCTGGTATACCGCAAATGATTTTCCCGCTACTTACCAAAATTCGTACTTTCACGCCGATTATGGTGGTGCCTGGATTAAACAAATAAAATTTGACAACAATAAAAATCCAATTAGTGTCAGTAATTTTATGGAAGGAATTCAAGGTATTGTTTTTGTAGCGACCTCACCCGTTGATGGCGGACTATATTATCTGGCAGGTGCTACCGGAAATAATAATCCGAATATGAATACGGTCCGAAAGATTTCTTACACTGGAGGAAATTTACCTCCCGTGGCCGTCGCCTCGTCAAATGTGCTTTACGGAAGTGGTCCATTAACGGTTCAATTTTTTGGCGATCAAAGTTATGATCCGGATAATGAAAATCTGAGCTATATCTGGGACTTTGGCGATGGAACGCCCAATAGTACAGTGGTCAATCCAAGCCATACTTTTACTACTACTGCTACAGGACCAGTCTCGTTTAATATTCGTTTGACGGTGCAGGACAACGGTAATCTTAGTTCTCAAAAGGTTATCCCTGTTTCATTAAATAATACATCTCCAAATATTATATCTGTTAGTATTGATAATACCAATACTTTTTCGCCTGCCAATCCGACGACCCTGAATTTAAGTGCAGTGGTGACAGACGCTGAACACGATAACACTAGTTTGGTTTATACGTGGGTAACCGAATTGCATCACAATAATCATTTTCATCCCGAACCGGGAGATAATAATAAAGTAACTACCACTCAGTTATCGCCCGTAGGATGTGATGGTTCGACCTATTTTTACAGAGTTAAACTCTTTGTTACCGACCCTCTAGGATTGACCGATACTTATCAAAAAGATATCTTTCCCGATTGTTCTGGTGCGAGTCAGACGGTGAGTTTAAATAATATTTCTAATAAAATAACAAGTAGTAGTGATTTTGATGTAGTGGCCAGTGCGAGTTCTGGATTGCCTGTTATTTTGCACGTGGTCAGTGGACCGGCGACCATTTCCGGTAATACTATTTCCTTAACAGGACAGCCAGGTTCCGTCGTAGTGAGAGCGATTCAGAATGGAAACAATACCTATCGACCTGCGACACCCGTAGAGCGAATATTTACCGTATCCAAAATTGGTGGAGGTACCGGTCTCAGTGGAACTTATTTTAACAATGCAAACCTGACAGCTCCTGTATTTACCCGGATTGATCCGGTGATAAACTTTAACTGGGGATCGGGTAGCCCGGGGGGTGGAATCGCGGCGCAAACCTTTTCGGCCCGTTGGGAAGGAGAAATTTTACCGGAATTTAGTCAGACTTATATGTTTCGGACAACCACAGATGATGGTGTACGGCTCTGGGTAAATGGTCAGCAAATTATTGATCAGTGGATAGGACAAGGAGTGACGCTCCATACTGGTACTATTAATCTTGCAGGCAATACAAAGGTATCAGTCAAGATGGAATACTACGAAGCGACCGGGGCTGCTTCCGCAAAATTAGAATGGAGCAGTGCCAGTCAACCGTGGGAAGTAATACCCCAAAAATTATTATTCCCGACATTGGTAAATAATAATGCTCCGACGGTTAGCCTCACTACTGTTACTAATGATGTAAGTGGACCTTATAACGTTAACATAATGTTTAGTGAGCCGGTGACAGGACTTGCGTTAAACGATTTTACGATAAGTAATGCCAGTGTTAGTAGTCTTTCGGGGTCGGGTCAGAACTATAATTTTACTGTAAATCCAACCAGCGATGGAATAGTTTCAGTACAGCTACCTGCCAATCGGGCTACCGACAATGCAGGTAATGGTAATTTAATTTCTAATAATTTGGTGGTTGATTATTCTGCCAACACCGGATGTAACAATCCAGAAAATCTGGCACTTGATCAACCCGCTACGCAATCAAGTAACTACAACGGTGGCGGTGCGACTGCTGACCTGGCCGTAGATGGAAATAACAGCGGTAACTGGTGGTCCCAGTTTTCCGTTTCCAGTACGGACTGGCAAGCAAATCCATGGTGGGAAGTTGATCTGGGTGGTATAAAAGAGATTACGGATATCAAGATTTATAACCGGACAGATTGTTGTGAAGATCAATTAACCAATTACTATATTTTTGTTTCGGATGTGCCTTTTTCTTCTGCTACAATTAATGGTAGTCTGGAACAAGCGGGCGTCGGTAATTATTTACAAAATACCATAGCAGCAACCCCTTCAACCATAGCCATAAACAGGACCGGAAGATACGTAAGACTGCATAAGAACGGTGCAGGATTTATGGCCCTGGCAGAAGTAGAGGTAAATGGATGCAATGGCGGCAATGGACCCGGTGACACTACATCGCCCGATGTAACCCTGACTGCGGCATCCAGTACGGTTAGCGGACCATTTGTTGTCAATGCCGTTTTTACGGAAGCCATTACAGGGTTGAGTCTGTCTGATTTTTCAGTTAATAACGGGACTAAATCCGGACTGAGTGGCTCCGGTAGCAATTACAACTTTACCATAACCCCAACCGCCGCCGGATCTCTGACCGTTCGGCTACCTGCTAATCGTAGCACCGACGCAGCAGGCAATGGAAATACGGTTTCCAATACCTTAAATATTACCTATTCTACAAATAATAATTGTAACAACTTTACGAATGCCGGAGCGATTAATGGAACGCAATCTATTTGCGACGCATATAACCCGTCAAACATTGGCAACCAAACGAGTCCTTCCGGTGGTACCGGTGCTATCACTTACCGCTGGCAGCGTTCTACCGGTTCGCCTACGGGGCCCTGGACGGTCATCGGTAGTGCCGCAGGAACTGGCTATAATCCGGGGACTATTTCTCAAACAACCTGGTATCGTCGGGGAGTAAAAAGAGCCAACTGTAGCCCTTTTATTTATACAAATTCTGTAGAAAAGGAAGTAAGAAGTTGCGGTGGTCCAACGAATTATTGTAACGCTCAGGGACAAGAACCGTGGATAGAATGGATCAGTAATGTTACTATTGGATCTATAAATAACAACACCGTA
>Ga0209828_1001755_pt1 | contig 19042 bp, 18 predicted proteins | sample MaitaG_FD_187429 | JGI IMG/M metagenome (GOLD analysis project Ga0209828, IMG submission 187429) | Marine algal microbial communities from Maine, USA - Maine_Asex2 metaG (SPAdes) (version 2) | ecosystem: Host-associated > Algae > Red algae > Unclassified | place: Maine, USA | collected 2015-01-05 | reverse complement strand
ATGATACTGAATAATATTTTGAGCACTATATATAAATGTTTATATAGAAAAACGATTTGATCAATATATATATTTAGTTACTATATTAGACTTCTATCGTGTTCAACTCACCCTAGAAACTTTCCAAGTTTCTGTCCCTCTCTTGTAAAAAGAGGGTTAAGGCAGTAGTGGGTACAAACTCTCTTTGGGGAGGCGTTCTATCAACTTAAGGTTTTTGAATAGATTCATTGGAACCATTATTTTGTTACAAGTCGGCTACTAAATTTATGCTAAATATGTGAGCATATTTCTAAATGAGTATTCCCTTTACCTATGACGATAATTGATTGTACGAAAGATTTATAATTATTCATATTAGAATTAGTTATAAGAATTAAGAAAGGTAACCCAAATAGTGTACATAAATTAATATTAGGACTTTCAAAGGACATTCTGGCAATTATGAAATAGGTAGAAAATTTAATAAATTTGATAGTGTCACATAATGCAATAAAATCTCAAAATATTACTTATCAAATCATGAAAGTCAATTGGAATCTAAAACAATTAATATACTTAATAACAAGAAAAAATTCTAAATTGATTACTTGCAAATCGATCTTTAATATTAAATCTTTATTATTCCAATGATTGAGATTAAAAGCACCCATAAGACAAGTGATTTAGAAGGAATCCTCGAGCTCCAACAATTAAACATAAAAGAATACACTTCTATAAAAGATAGGGAAACAGAAGGTTTTGTTACTATTAAATATTCGCTAGAACTACTTCAAAAAATGTGCTCGTTTGAAAAACAAATTATTGTAATCAAAGATCAATTAGTAATCGGGTATGCTTTGGTTTTGGTTCAAGAATTGAAGGATAGCATACCGGTATTGCAGCCTATGTTTAAGATTTTGAATGAGATTAGCTATCATTCAAAATTGCTTAGTGAATACAACTATTATATAATGGGCCAAATCTGCATTGCTAAAACGCATCGAGGGCAAGGGTTATTTAGAAAAATCTATGATCGTCACCGTATTGAATTTAGCTCTAGATATGACATTTGCATAACTGAAGTTTCAAACAATAATCCGAGATCTTTAGGAGCTCATCTAAAAATTGGGTTCGAAATAATCAAAACATATGCGGATGAGACGGATACTTGGCATGTATTGATTTTGGAGTGGAGGGAAAGATAGGATCATTTTTTTTATATGATGTCATCCTATTAAGATTTCCTTTTAATTCTATCAGCAATTTTCTCCTCTAAATATTTCTTGCGGAAGGTTTTTTATATTTTCAATTATATTATTTAAAACTAATTCTTTCTACGTTTTCTTTTCTAGTTATTTTCATTTTTAAAATAATACCTTCTTCTATAATTAGCTAAATAAAATATCCAGAGAATAGTAGAAAAAGTAGATTCAACATATTAAATAAAAAATGGAGTGCTTGTAATAAGCACCCCATTTTGCAAAAAATAAATACCTTATGAAAATCACACTTTTTGGTAATTAAAGTTTTAATAATTAGGTTGTCTTCATTAAGGCATCTTGTATTTAAGCTTCTTGCAATTGTGACTTATACTCATCAATTATTTTCTTTTGAATATCCATAGATACCGGCAAATATTCAGAAAATTTACGAGAAAACTTTGCTTTGCCTTGAGTTAAAGATCTAAGACTCGAGGAATATTGATACATTTCAGCTAAAGGCACTTTTGCTTTAATTTTTTGATAATGACCTTCAGATTCCATGCCCTGTATAATGGCTCTTCTTGTCTGTAAATCTCCCATTACATCACCCATAACAGAATCAGAGCAAAGAATCTCGACATCATAAATTGGTTCTAACAATTGAGGTTTAGACTTATCAAAGGCGGACTTAAAAGCATGACTTGCTGCAATCATAAAAGCCATGTCATTAGAATCTACCGGGTGCATCTTCCCGTCATATACACTGATTCTAAAATTTTGACAATTGGAGCCCGTCAGTGGTCCTTCCTCCATTTTTTGCATTATGCCTTTCTTGATGGCATTGATATATTTGCTATCGATAGATCCTCCTACAATACACCATTGAAAAATAAGTTTACCTCCCCAAGGTAGTTCATCCTCTGTTGCTTGCCTAATCGTCAAATCCGTAGTTGGTGGCATTCCTGGATAGAACGGCTCTATGCGCATATGCACTTCTCCAAATTGACCAGATCCTCCAGATTGCTTTTTATGTCGATACGATTCGTTACAAGCTGAGGTAATGGTCTCTCGATATGGAATTTTAGGCTTTTCAAATTCCATTGTCAAGCCATTCACTTTTTCTATTCTATATTTAGTCAAATCTAAATGAAGTTGACCTTGCCCATGGATAATCGTTTGTTTTAATGTTGGTGAAATTTCGATTTTTATTGTTGGATCTTCCTCTGCGATACCGTGAAGAGATTTCATTAATTTTTCCATTTCATTTTTACTTGCAGGTTTTACTGCTGAACGGATTCTAGGTTCTGGAAAATGAATTGGTTCGATTTCTACGTCATAGCCTTTGTCATGTAAAGTTTGATTTGTATGGCTGTTTTTAAGTTTTACGGTGACACCAATATCCCCTGCGATCAGCTCTTCTACTTGCTTTCTATTTTTGCCTTCAGCAACATACAATTGATTTAATCTTTCCGTATTTTCATTTGTATGATTTACTAAATCCGCGCCTGCTTTCAAGGTACCAGAATATACTTTAAAATAACTGACCATTCCCACTTGAGGTTCAGACAATGTTTTGTATATGAATAAAGCTGTATTTGCAGTCTGATCACAAACTAGTGTTTCTCCATTGGACAGCGGCGCCGGTGCCAAATCTGCTGGACTAGGAGCAATATCATTTATAAAACCCATAATTCTGCCGCTTCCCATATTCTTAGTGGAACTACAACAAAATACGGGTAAAAAGTCTTGCTTCGAAAGTGCAATCGTCAATCCTTTCGTCAACTCCTCTTCAGTCAAAGATCCGGCATCAAAAAATTTCTCCATTAACCCCTCATCATTTTCTGCGGCCGCTTCTACCAAAGCATTGTGCATTTCTTGAGCTCTCCCAATTTCACTTTCGGGTATCGCCACTTTTTCTGGCTTTCCTCCATCTTCATCAAAAACAAACATGGTCATTCTCAATGCATCGACAATAGTATTAAAATCTGGCCCTAAGTTCAATGGATATTGAATCGGTAAAACTTTATTTCCAAATCTATTTTTTGTTTGTTCTAATGTAGCCTCAAAATCAGCCTTGTCATGATCTAGTTGGTTAACTACAAATATGGCTGGTGTTTTATAAGTGTTTACATATTCCCAAAGTAATTCGGTTCCTACCTCTACCCCACTAGACGCATTCAAAACCATTACTGCTGTATCAGCCACTTTCATCGATGAAATTACTTCTCCAACAAAATCGTCAGATCCGGGTGTATCTATAATGTTTATTTTAGAGTCTTTCCACTTAGCATGCATAAGGGTACTAAAAATTGAATTCCCCTTTTCTTGTTCAATGTTGGTAAAATCTGATGTAGTAGATTTAGACTCTACGGTACCTCTTCTACTAATTGCTCCGGATTCGAAGAGCATGGTTTCTGAAAAAGTCGTCTTACCGCTGCCTGAGTGACCAAGTAAGACGACATTCCTTATGTCTTTTGTGGAAAGTGCCATCTGTGTAAGTTTTAGAATATTGATTTAAAATATTTAAGTTAATAAATATTTATGATTACCAAAGAATATAAATGCCACATTATTTACCTCAATTGAACCTAATAACAATCTTATATTTTGTTTTATAAATAATTCACTAAAAGACAGACTGATATAAATTATAGATTTTATTAACTTGTTATTCTAAATCTAAATGTTGATAATCAGTCTTGCAATACATATATGATTAAAAAACTGTTACTTACTTCTTGCATTCTATACTGCACAATCCTTCATGGCTCTATTATCCATGAACGAGTAGATAATCTAAACAAGACCTCAGATTATGCAAATGTTTCAACTTTAGAAATGTCCAATGACAGCATAATCGTCTCTATTGAAGGTATTTTTTGCGAAGGGCAGTGCTACAGCTTTAGAGGAACTGACTATTGTGAAGAGGGAATATTTAACTTGATAGTCGAACAAGAGAGTGGAATTGACACCATATTTGAAATTACATTGACTATAAAACCGAACGTTTCAAATAATATTTCCACTACCATATGTGAGGGTGAAATTTTATTTGTAGGCGACACCCCTATAAGCACGGAAGGCGCTCATACCATTGAAATAAAAACAGAAAGTAATTGCGATAGTACGATTATTTTAGACTTACAGTTTGAAGAATGCACCATTTCACAAGGATTCAATACCCGTGCTAATCCAAAATGCTACAATACATATGATGGAGAATATCTATTTGAAATTGGAAACGGCACACAGCCCTTCAGTTATGAAGTGACAGGACTAAATGGAGGATTAGTCAAATCTGGAACAATAGAGCGATTGAATGAATTGGAAGTGATCGAAAATATAAGGGCCGATACTTACATTATTAATGTAACAAATTATTTTGATGATGTTGGAATTATTGTCTTTACTTTAGAGAACCCAGAAAAAATTAATCCTGGCATCGTAAAATCTAAATTTTCTAATGCAAACGTTAGCTGTAATGACTCGAATGATGGAAGTATTTTTTTACAACCAACAGGCGGATTCCCTGATTATACTTTTCTTTGGTCAGATGGTTCTGAGACATCCATTTTAGAAAACCTGTCTAGTGGCACTTATCAAGTTACAATTACAGATTTAGCTCTATGTGAGGTCCCATTAGAAATAGAAATTGTTTCTCCATTACCACTCACGGCATCCACTGATACTACTAATCCAAATTGTGATAATCCGAATAGTGGCTCAATATTGAGCCCGGCAAATGGAGGAACACCACCCTATACTTACATCTTAAATTCAGAGATCGAAAATGAGTTAGGTCTTTTTGAAGAATTAAGCTCGGGTGAATATGCGGTGGATATCACAGATGCCAATGGATGCCAAACGGAAACAAATATAATTTTGAGAGCTCCGCATATCCCTGAAGTTGCTATCATTGGTGATAGCGTCTTATGCTTGGGAGAAACGATCGAACTTTCAGCCCTCGTAAATGACATTCCAATTCAATCCATCAAATGGAATAGAATCGATAGCCTTGTAAGTTTAGACAGTCTTCAACAAATTATATCACCTGTCTCTAATACCGAGTATACAATTACAGTCTGGTCAACCGATGATTGTTCGACATCTGTCTCGCATGCGATAACAATTAATTCTAGTCAAAATTTTTATGCCCCTAATATATTCAACCCAAAAATGCCTAATCAAAATCAATTTTTTAGAATCACAGGAAGTAAAGAAGTATCTAGAATTCGAGATCTAAAAATTTTTAATCGATGGGGCCAGCAAGTATATCAAGAGTTTGATCATAATTATCGAGATTTAAATAGCGGATGGGATGGTAAGGTAAACGGTACTTTTACTAGACCAGGTGTTTACTTTTGGAAAGCTGAAATTGAATTTTTAGATGGTCAACAAATTATTGGGTCTGGGAATGTGAGTATTGTTTTTTAGTGGTCGTGATTTGTGAGTCGTGATTTGTGAGTCGTGAGTCGTTATTTTGAGGTCGTCTTTGAGAGGTCGTCTTTGAGAGGTGTTTTTGAGAGGTCGCTTTTGAGAGGTCGTTTTTGAGAGGTCGTTTTTTGGAGGTCGTTTTTGGGAGGTCGCTGAAAATGAATAAGGATAAGCCCATAACTTTTTATTAAAAAGATAATTATTTCAATGGTTTGGCAAATAATTAAGCTACGATTTTACCAAAGTTAAGCAGATCACAATAATTATTGCTTATTTTGATCAATTTTCAGTCAATTCGATACATTAAAAATATTCGACTGATCATATCTCTATTCTGCATTTCTGTTTTTTCATCCGAAATAGAGACTTTGGTCTTATATTATTCTTATGACCATTTCTTGACATTACTTCAGCAATCGACACTGCGGTGAGAGAGGCATTATAATTGTAATCAAGTTTGTTTTTACTCCTTGCCTGACAATGCTCAAGACCCAATTATAGTTCTATCTAAGTAATTAAGGTTCATTTTCAATCTATATTCTTTCATTTTTTTCATTAATAAAATGGTTGGATAATTATTGATTTTCAATCAATGGGAAACAAAAAACGCTAGACCAATTAATATCAGTACTTATGGCCGCTTCCATACCCTCTAATTGGTCGGTCTGCCCACAAGGTATTCAATCTAACAGATTTTTTGGCCTGAATTCTTATTATACTTTTTTGAAAAATCATGTCAATCCCTAAATCCTATAAATCCTTATTCAGACAATTATTTTACATTGCCAACATGAGATTAATAAAACTTGAGACAAACACCAATTTAATTATTTTTGAATAACTTAGATTTTTCTTTATGTTTTTGAATGCGTTTAACTACACCACTTATCGGTGAGATAGAAATAAAATTATTGTCATCTTCTATAAAAAAAATATAACTACTGTTTTCTCCTACAATTTTGACATTCTTTTCTTCACCATCCATGTACTGGATATGATCGATCTTTTTGACTTCATTATTTTGGATTTGTTTTGCAATCTTATCGCCGCTTCCTATCCCTATACCTAAATAGAATGCACCTAATCCAATAACTGCTATTCCAACTATAGAATCAAGTCTTTGATGTGAGGTTGGGTTTTTTTCTACTTGAGTTATACTGTCTTCTTTTGCTTTCGATTTCTTCGAGAGTTTCGCAAATAATTTAGTGTTCTTAGATATATAAAACAGAAAAGTGATTATGAATAAAAAAACAAGAGTTGCGGGTTTTTCTGTCAAGGTCGAGATTGGAGTAAGAAGGACGTCCATTACACTAGAGTAATTGAGAATATTCACTCCAACAAACCAATAGTAAATTGTATTCTTAAGGATACCTAAAAACAATATGTACAAGTAACCTAAGGATAGTAAATCTTGAATCTTTCTTTCAGCAATTTTCATTTTCTATTAATTGATATATCTACTACTCATAAATTCGAATAATCTCACCTCTTCCTTTTCCTTCAACGCTTCTAATGTATGCGTTAATGGCTTTGGTCATAGAGATGGGATTATGTCCAGGAAAATAATCTTTATACTTTTCATACGCATCTTCTACCATCCCTAAGGCCACAACATTCACTCTGATGTCATTATCCATTTCTAAATTTACGGCTTGAACAAAACTATGGATAGCTCCATTTACCATTGCTGCACTAGCTGTTTTCACCACTGGATCATCTGCTAGAATTCCGGTAGACAAAGTAATCGATCCTTTTGGATTGAGATATTCCTTTCCTATTCGAACTAGATTTACCTGACCCATCAATTTACTCTTAATTCCAATGTAATAATCCTCTTCAGACAAATCACTGAAATTTGCCCATTTTGCTTCACCCGCAATACATACAATGGCATCTAATTTTCCAACTTGCTTAAGTGCTTTTATTATAGATTCACTATCTGCTATATCTATAATTACATCCCCTTTAGATCGCCCTCCGATTATTACTTCATATTTACTACTAAAATAAGGAGATACTTTTCTTCCAATTGTTCCATGACCACCAATGATTAATATTTTCATTCTTTCTTTTTAAAATTTGAATTAGGGTATTTCAATTAATAATATTATGGCTGATAATAATATTTAGCAAATAGAATTAGTTTATACTTAGAATGAAATTATACTTGGTTGATCAACTGAATATTGCTTGGACAAAGATCCTTTTTGACGCCTCGTTTCTTTTCATACTATTCTACTTTCTATCCAAAAGGTAGCTAATAGAGTTACCTAAAGATAAGAATTTGCATCACTTTTCTGATGACATTATTTCTGATGTCCTAGAAGCGGCTTATCCTTTACTAAATGATAGCACAATGCCATATCTATACATTGTTTTAATTCCTTTTTTGGAATCTTATCTTTTAAATTAAAGAGTATGGCCCGATTGTTTTCATATTTAAAAGTATCACCATGTATTTCTTTGAAGGTAGACACCAATTTACTTGTACACTTAAAATACATTGCATATTGGTTCGGGCTCTTTGCTTTCCAATCTATTCGGATAGTGCTCCCCTTTTTAGCCATATAACTTGGTTCTCCCCATTTCAAAGTTTCTTGTAATTCCTCTACTATTTCATTCTCTGACGCAGTTTCTAAAACCAAACCTCTCAGAACTTCCAATTTTGCTTGAATTTCTTTTGTATAAGATTTAAATTTTTGCTCAACAACAGGGTTTGATATTATAATTAAGTCCTTCATTTTTACAGTAGCTTATAAAAAATACGTTAATATATAAATACATGGCTTCTAAATTCTAAAGATTCAATTAAATAATAAATTTATTCTAAAGTAAAATTCTACATTACTGATTGTAGCCCTAGTTAGGTATACCCAGATCATTTTTTTAAATCAAAACAAACTTTTATTATGATAAAGTTACTATTTTCTATGCGGCTTTGCCTTGCTATATATCTTAGTAGCCAGGCTCAAGATGTATTAAAGAAAATATATACTACAACCTCATTGAAAGCTATAAGACTCCAAATATTGATGGCAAAATCATGACTCCATTTGGGCAACAACTGAATGAACGGGTGTCTTCATACGACAAAGACCAGATCAAGGCAAAGCTCCCAGTCAAAATACAAGACTCAAATTGATCTATGATCCCAATAACTATATGCTGCTATTCAATGCTTTGATACTGAACCAGAAAAAATAGACCTTCGCCTTTCACGCAGAGATGGCTTTGCTGGTGACTGGTTTTCATTGCCTTCGATAGTTACCACGAATTGAGGATTTTGGTGCATCTTTTGAAACCGTTATCTATGATTAATCGATCATAGATTAAATCACTCTTTCTCGAAGTCATTTCCTAACTACATTTTCATAGAACAATAACCAATTAGACAACAGCAGTATCAATACAAGTTATCAATGGCGATTTGCTCCCACGTCAGATTTATTTTTAGTTTATTCAGGCAATTATAATATTGCATATTTTGGTAGTTTTCAAACGAGGAATAAAGGTATTGTTTGAAAAATGACATATTGGTTAACCACCTAGCTAAGCTAATTTCATTCTTTTTTAAATAAGAAATAAAGCTCTATTCAAATTCATTAATCCCATTCTTTAGCAAACTAAAGCCCATTGCAAAAAGCCATACAACTTTTACATGGAATACGGGTTTATAAAATTCGTAATACTCTGGTACAAATAATATAATTGCCATTACTACCAGACCTAGAACCATTGAGAACCATGCCATTATAGTAGACATGATTTTCCACCGTAAAAATCCATAACCTAAAAGCACCAAACCAACCCCAGAGAATATCCTTCCAAATCTCAAAAAGCAAGTAACATATTGATTTGTATATAGAATACTTTCCATAAATTGCTCTATCTCAACTGGAGATTTTCCGGCAGTCTTCCCCACTCCCCAAGCACCAAAATTATAATAGAAAGCCATTGCAATGGCAATAGCGAAAGTACCGACAATGAGCATCCCTGCACCGGGTACGAGAAGCACACGATTTGGCTTATGAGCTACAATGGTCACAAAAGCAAATGCTGCAATGGCCAAAGTCACCCATCCAAATATATGTATCCTAAACATCCAAATCCAGAACCAAACACTTTCCCCGATTGGCTGAAAATCAGAAGGCACAATATATTCTCCTATATGATGAGGAGAAAGCCAATAGCCGACCCATAGCATTACAGCCGAAGCAATAAAAAAAGAAGCGGTGTACTTAGTCTCTAAATCTCTTTTAATATTCAACATAGCTGTTACCTATTTTTAAAGCTCTGCAAAATAACATTATTCCTAGATATTCCGCTGCCTTTAAAAGTTTACCGCTTCGATAATGATTAATAATTGCAATCAATCAATTTAGCATTTTATTGATTACGCCCTTTCAGGGCTATTCTTTTTTCTAATTAATTAAAGGGGCTGCACCCCTTTCTATTTGATGATGCCCTTTCAGGGCTCCTACACACTCAATCTTCAATATGAGAATTCAGTTTTGATAATGTATTAATGATTAATATTTCATTTCGTTACCCCGAAATTCTAATGAAAATTACTCAAGATCAATTTTTCTCATTTGCCTTTGATATAAATTTTTTTTGAACATTGGTACTATCATTTGCCCTTGCTAAAATTTTATTTAAACATTGGCAATATCATTTGCATTACTTAAAATTTTATTTGAAAATTGGCAATATCATTTGCATTACTTAAAATTTTATTTGAAAATTTGGCAATATCATTTGCCTTGCTTAAAATTTTATTTGAACATTGGCAATATCATTTGCCCTGAAAGGGCATGATCAATTAGACAATGGTGGAGCCATTGTATTAACACAATAACATAATAAGCCCTGAAAGGGCGTAAGCTAATTACTAAACTCTTATTAATCCCACAAAAAATCTAACTATGATTATTTTAATTTAGGAAAGGGGCTGCACCCCTTTCTATTTGATGATGCCCTTTCAGGGCTCCTACACACTCAATCTTCAATGTGAGAATTCAGTTTTGATTATGTATTAATGATTAATATTTCATTTCGTTACCCCGAAATTCTAATGAAAATTACTCAAGAGTAATTTTTCTCATTTGCCTTTGATATAAATTTTATTTGAACATTGGTACTATCATTTGCCCTTACTTAAAATTTTATTTGAACATTGGCAATATCCATTTGCCTTGCTTAAAATTTTATTTGAACATTGGCAATATCATTTGCCTTGCTTAAAATTTTATTTGAACATTGGCAATATCATTTGTCCTGAAAGGGCATGATCAATTAGACAATGGTGGAGCCATTGTATTGACACAACAATATATTAAGCCCTGAAAGGGCGTAAGCCAATTAGCAGGATTTATTAATCCCATAAGTATCTTTCATCATAATCAACTTTATAGTTTTTTAAAAATGTCAATAATTCATCTTGAAATGACTCACCGCCATGATGTTCTTTTTGATTTTGAATGTAAGCTGACACTACATCTAACTGTGAAGGATTCACTGAAAATATCGCATATCCATTTTGCCAGTAAAATTTTTGATATTTAGCTCCTTTTGTTTTGATCCATATTGATGAATTTTTCTTAATCTCTTCTAATAATTTTGATTGGGTTATTTTCTTTGAAAAATGACACAAAATGTGGACGTGATTTTTAAACCCACCTACTCTTACAGGATTGCAATTCAGTCCTTTACATATTCCACCGATATAATTGAATAGCTCAGATTCAATATTAGAGTCAATTAAATTTACCCTATTCTTTACACTGAAGATGATATGTACATATACTTTAGATAATGATTGGCCCATTTTATTGATTACGCCCTTTCAGGGCTATTCTTTTTTCTAATTTATTAAAGGGGCTGCACCCCTTTCTATTTGATGATGCCCTTTCAGGGCTTCTACACACTCAATCTTCAATGTGAGAATTCAGTTTTGATTATGTATTAATGATTAATATTTCATTTCGTTACCCCGAAATTCTAATGAAAATTACTCAAGAGTAATTTCCTCATTTGCCCTTGATTAAAATTTTATTTGAACATTGGTTATATCATTTGTCCTTGATTACAATTTTACTTAAACATTGGTATTATCATTTGCCCTTGATATAAATTTTATTTGAACATTGGCAATATCATTTGCCCTGAAAGGGCATGAATAATTAGACAATGGTGGAGCCATTGTATTAACACAATAACATACCAAGCCCTGAAAGGGCGTAAGCTAATTACTAAACTCTTATTAATCCCACAAAAAATCTAACTATGATTATTTTAATTTAGGAAAGGGGCTGCACCCCTTTCTATTTGATGATGTCCTTTCAGGGCTCCTACACACTTGATACATACTAGAACTATATTGCATATTAAAATAAAATGTATGGCATTGCTCCAATAAATAATCAATTCTATCTCTCAAAATGAAATCAGATGATCATCCAGAATATAAGATGTGGAACGATGCATGTCAGGCTGCTGAAACGATTTTTAAAACTTTTAAGTACAACGATTCTATTGAGGATAAACAGAAGCAACTTGATCATATTTTACTTTACTACAAAGAACAACTAGATAAAGCAGATGCAAAAAATAAAAAACAACGGAAGCCAAGAAAAGTAGTCTATGATAATGTAATTAGTATTATCCTCTACTTAGATCGTCATAAAGAGGTAATTGCTATGTGTAAAAACTATTTAGATTATAAAAAATTAGGTAAAATGTCAGATAAGATAATTGCAAAGGCGAAAAATATGCAAGCTCATTTAGATTTTCATGGGATGGATTACTGCCATAATGAATCTAACGAAGAAGTAAATGAGGAGGATATTAAAAAAGAAGAATTGATGATTTCTGATGAGGATGAAGATATAGATGGAGGAAATAAATAAAAGAAATAAACAACATAAAAAGCAGAAAAAGGGAACATCGCAAAACTCTGTTTCCTTTTTTATTTCAATAAAAAATCGGGTATAAAAATCGGGTATAAAAATTTTAATTCTAAATATTTAAAGGTGATAAAGGTTTGATAATTTTAGAAAAATAGATAGCTTCATACATTCAATGATTTCAAGAAATAATTAATATATATTTTATTTTCTTTGCTGGTAATTCTTAGTGTACTTTTATTTGAGGTATTATGATATAGTTATTAGGACAATCGTTACATTTAAATTTCAAAACAAGTTGTATTATGTCTTTTGAAGACTTGAAGCTACATCCATCGATACTTGCTAATTTCATTGCTCAAGGGCATGAGTCTCCCACACCTATTCAGGTTAAAGCAATTCCTTTAGTAATCGAAGGTCGCGATTTACTTGGAATCGCAAAAACAGGTTCAGGCAAGACAGCTTGTTACGTCATTCCAATTTTACAACAAATATTATCACGGTATACCCAAGAACGAAATCGACAACCCTCTGCCTTGATACTTGTACCCACTCGTGAATTGGCCATTCAAGTTACAGATGTCTTTAAAAAACTATCAAGTAAACTTCTTGAGCCTGTCAAATCTATGGCCGTATATGGCGGGGTGTCTATCAATCCTCAAATGAAAGCGATTTATGGTATGAACATTATAATCGCTACTCCGGGAAGGTTGCTAGATTTGCAAAGATCAAATGCCGTTGATTTTTCTAAGCTGGAAACTTTAGTACTAGATGAAGCAGATAAGTTATTAAACTTGGGATTCAAAAAAGAAATGGAAGAGATTTTCGAGCTCCTACCTAAAAGAAGGCAAAATTTGTTGTTTTCAGCAACATTTAGTGATCAATTATCGGGGATCAAAAATATTATACTATCGAACCCAATCATAATTAAGATTGAAGAGCAGAACAAGGAAGAAGAATTGATAAATTTATCGGGCTACTTCGTAGCTGATGAACGCAAAGGCCCATTGCTTAGACACTTAATTAAAGAGATGAAAATGAAGCAAGTATTAGTTTTTACTTCCTCTGGAATGAAAGCCGAAAAAGTAGCAGCAAAACTGTGCAAAAATAGAATATACGCAATGGCAATACATGGCAAGAAAAGTCAATCGGCTCGGTTGGGGGCGTTGGAAAAATTCAAGTCTGGCATACTGCCAGTATTAGTTTCTACTGATTTGATCTCTAGAGGTATTGATATCAACGAACTTCCTTATGTAATAAATTATGAATTACCACGATCTCCTAAAGACTTTGTACACAGAGTTGGACGGACTGGAAGAGCCAAAAATGAAGGATTGGCGATTTCTTTTGTTTCACGGAAAGAGACTCATCACTTCAAAGTCATACTAAAAAAAATGAAGAGGTATGTAGATATGATTGATAGTGATAAATTGGACTTTGATTAAACCCAAATTTCATAGAATGATCGGCAACTCCAAATATAAGTCTCAGCTTATTTTATTGTAGCTTTCAGAAATCTAGCCCTCACAGCAAACGAAAGATCTTTAAAATCAAAAGGTTTGTTAGCAATTACAACAACACCAAATTCAGTGTTATTCCCTTTAATCGAAATAGTAGAAGCAATTTGGTTTTCATTTGGCCACATTTTTTCGATTCTTCTAAATTTTTATTTTGAAACAATTTATAATCGGCTTCAGAATGCATGCTAGGAATTAACTCAAATAAATATTTATCAAGAGCGTCGGTTCCCTCTGAATTTTATATGAAATGGAATTCTAAACCCTCTTCATATTTAGTGGGATATAAATTATCTTTAGTAAACACTACAAAATCATTTTCTATACTTATTGGAGAGGATAGCTTCTCTTTGAAAGAAACATCAGTTAAGTCTTCTCCAAACGCGATAGAAAAAAACGAATCTTGAATATAATTGTTTAAGTTATCACATAATCCTATAACACAATAGGCCTTCACAAGGTACCTATCTTTTTGGGGGATAAATACAAAGTATTGACCGTTTTTTTCTTGATGTTTTCTACAACAACGTATAAACCAGCATCTTTATTGATCAGCAATAAATTTCGTCTATATAGTTTTTTATTCTGCGCCTTAAGTTTTGATTTTTTATAATTCTCTAAAATTAAACCCATAGAATGATCATCAGATTCATAAGAAATAGATGAGTCATTGCCACAAAATCTAAAACCAGCAAAGGACTTTGCTGAAGTATATTCTGTACTTACCTTTATATAAATTGAATCACTTAAAAATTGATGTTCCTTAGTGACTTCATTCCTTATTGTTATTATCTCAATTTCTTCTTTACAACTCACGAAATATAAAAAATAGGAATAAGCATTTTTTCATTGGATAATATTTAGAACTTATTAATAAACATTTTTAAAGAAAAAAGCTTTCAATTTACAACCGTTATTAGTTTTAATTTTGCGATTTAAAATATCTTATGTTATGAGAATTACAAAATATTTACATAATACTTTTAATCCTTAGGTCAAATGATTACACATAAAAACGAGACTCAACTCACCCCAGAAATTTTTCAAGCACATGACCCTCTTTTGAAAAAAAAAGTATCCTCATTTTAAGTATGCAGCCTACTTTTTAAATATTTAATTTGACCATTGTGATTTGATTCATGTTCAACTACATGGAACCACTTACAGTAATTATTGGTTGGGCTACCCCAGAACTTAGTATCTACTACCTCCAACCAACTATCGTCATATTTAGCCAACTCTGTAAGGGTAAATTCTCTACAGGCTTTGAGTTTATCTAAGTAATAGTCAAGTTCCTTACCTTTAAAAGTCTTTCGTCCAGCATCACCAAGATCTGATGCAGCTTCATACATCCTATTTTCAGATACTCCTTTTTCAAAATGTATTCCACCTTCAAAAGTATTTTCCTGATAAAATCTTTCTGTAGCAACCAAATGCATTAGCATCGCACCGATAGAATTAGATTCTGAATCAAGTAGATAATCAAGATCTTTTTTAGTCATTCCAAAAACAGGCCGCAACATGGTACTTCTCATCCAATTCATCATAGAAACTAAGGTTCCTATTTCTGGACTAAATCCTTCTTTAGGTCCAACTATATTAATGCCATTAATCTGCTGAGTATTATTTGCTTCGGAATGCAGCGGTATGGTCATACTTGTGATTACTCCAGCACCCACAGTTAATTTCGCAGTTTTCTTGATAAAATTTCTTCTGTTATTCATATCTAATATTATTTTGTAAAAAGAACTCATTAAAGGACTCTATTACTCTAAGATACATCTAATTACAAATCCTTGACTGATCAAAAAATTGGCAATTCACTTAATCCAACAGAATCAAATTATACTTTAAGATTAAATAAGCATCTAATAGAGTTATTCTATACTAACCATTACCTTACGAGTACTATTGTAATCACATCTTAATAAATTTTAGAGCGTATGTTTTGTTGCCTTGTGTAAAATGGAGGAAATATATGCCATCCAAGAGATTAGAAATATCTATATTATAATCATTATTAATCTCTGTGGGATATGACTCTCCATAAATATTTGAGACTTGAACGAGCTCAACATCCATGAGGTTCCTTAGTCCTTTTATAGTTAGGTTATTTGTAGTTGGGTTCGGATATATTGAAATATTTAGGTTTTCCTTAAAATCATTTACTCCAGTACTAAGTACATCATAGACTATAATCTTGTCTTCTCCTCCCCCATTATTTACTAAGTAGATTTTATGCCCATCATTGGATATAGCTATATCTCTTAACCTCCCATTAACTGCTTGATCCTCCGCAAAAAATCTTTTTGGATTAGGATTTTGGATCGTGGAAGAAACCAATTCTCCATTAGTATCAAGTTTAAATTGGTACACCTCTTTATCTGTGGATGTGCCATCTTTTAAAGTAACAACTAATAAACTGTTAGTCCATTCAGGAATTGCATCGCTACCGTAATAAGCTCCGCCTGAAGGAGCAACAGTACACCAAGATGATTGACCTGATGGCATAGCTTCTGTACACCATGAATATAATGGCTCAATCAATGCATCGTCTAAAATGTCCGGGTGCGGAGTATAATCTTCCACATAAGTACCTTCACCAGGAAAACTATTATCATCGTGATAACCACGCACTTCTTTCCAACCATAGTTCATTCCTTTGAGTAGTATATTTATTTCATCGTCAGTATTATCTCCATGTTCAACAGCATATATCGTTTCAAGATTTGGGTTATACATTAAGCCCTGAGGATTTCTATGACCTCTTGTATAAAATGTGTTTCCAGGTATTGGGTTATCAGCCGGTACTGTTCCATCCATATTATAGCGATGGATTTTGCCTTGCGGAGTTGTTACATCCTGAGTGAATCTATTAGGGTTTGAAGATTCTGGAATGTAGCAATTCGGATCTATAAGCTCTGATCTCCCATTATCGCCAACAGTCAAAAATAGGTAAGGGATATTGTTCTGTTTAATGGCAAGAAGTCTACCGCCTACATGATCATAACCTGTTGGGATTAGATTCACGATATTGGTGTCACTCACTATTGAATTAGCAGTTGCATCCCATTTCAATTGCTTGATTCTGAATTTAATTTCCGATTCTTGTGTAGTTCCATTATTATAAGAATATACAAAGTAAATAAAGGAGGTTTCCGGATTAGTAAAATCAGGATGGAGCGCTAAGCCAAGTGTCCCAGTACCATTTGATAGATGTGGACATATTGGCGAGACTTCCAAACCATTATAATAATCTAAGGCGGTATAGACCACCTGTCTATCACCGCTCATTGGATCAATTCTAGTAACTTGCCCTCCAGCTTCTGTTAACCAAAGGAAATCATCAGGACCACACGTGATTTCCCACGGTCTTTCTACATCCGTTGACAGTACAGTTCGATCAAATGTCTGAGCGTATGTTATTTGAGTTATTAGGGTAAATAGGATTGAGATAAAAGATAAGATGAGATTTTTCATTTGATTCATTTATGATTTAGAAAAGTCAGTGAAGTATTATGTGGGCACATCTATAATTTATAATCTAGATTGATCCGAAAATTGACAATTTCCACAAACGAATATAATGAACTTATACTTACTTGATCCTCCGTCGATAAGTAAATGTTAAATTCCCTATTCAAGCATCGCCTAATTTCATTCTATTCCATTTTCAGATCAATATACGGTTTGACTTACCCCAGAAACTTAAAAAATTTCTCACCCTCTCTTTCGAAAAAAAGAGGGTACAAGAAAGTTACTCGCGGCTTAAACACCTTTTTTTTGCGAAGTGATGGTATGAGTTTATTATTATTGCTATTAATATAACTTAAACATATTCAAATTATTTACAAGCAGGAAATAAGAAGACATTCTTTTACATTAACTTTTTGGCGATCAGTTTCAATAAAAAAGTTTCTCGCTCAATAGACATACCTTTTTTATGACTTATCGTCATTGTTTGATTATTGTATTTTATAGCATCATGAATATTGACCCAAGTGGCTTTCATACCATTTTCTGTTTCGTAGGTCTCCAATTTTGGAATGCCAAGTTCTTTGCTAATATCACATGTATAGCAATAAGAAATCATGTGCTGAATGTCATAATCAGGCTTATACCATGGCCTATATTCTTCGTAGGCGCCAAAGGGTTTTATGTTCCTGATTTCTTTTGCTCCTGTTTCTTCACTAAGCTCTCTTATCATCCCTTCGATTATATTTTCATCTAAATCTAAGCCACCACCAGGAAGACTATAGTCCTCATATCTTTCTGTATAAAGTAGTAGTATAGCATTGCCTTGGATTGTTATACTCCTAGTAGCCAATCTCGTAACTATAGACTTACTTTCTAAAGTTGTAATATCTGGATGATAGTGAGTTTTTATAATTTCCATTAATAATCTACTTTTAGAATTTTCTATTTTCATATAAATATAGGCTAACGTAGAGTATATAATTATATATCTTCTATTAATAATATGTGAATCTCTATAAGGACTCTTCAATCTTCAGAAGTAATTTAACTTGTTACTAATCTAGGAATTGCCATTAAAATCATTCCAAGATTTAGACAACTATGCCCCTTATTGCCTTTGGTAGTAATTTATTCTTTGGTGATTTAGGTGGTAAATTTTTTGAAACACCCAAGGAATCTAAGATTTAGACAACTATAACCCTTATTGCTTTGGTAGTAATTTATTCTTTGGTGCCTTAGGTGGTAAATTTTTTTTAAAACACCCAAGGAAACCAAGATTTAGACAACTATAAACCTTAATGCCTTTGGTGGTAATTTATTCTTTGGTGCCTTAGGTGGTAAATTTTTTTAAAACACCCAAGGAACCCAAGATTAAGACAACTATGAACCTTAATGCCTTTGGTGGTAATTTATTCTTTGGTGCCTTAGGTAGTAAATTTTTTTAAAACACCCAAGGAACCCAAGATTTAGACAACTATGACCCTTAATGCCTTTGGTGGTAATTTATTCTTTGGTGCCTTAGGTGGTA
>Ga0209828_1001753_pt1 | contig 19064 bp, 16 predicted proteins | sample MaitaG_FD_187429 | JGI IMG/M metagenome (GOLD analysis project Ga0209828, IMG submission 187429) | Marine algal microbial communities from Maine, USA - Maine_Asex2 metaG (SPAdes) (version 2) | ecosystem: Host-associated > Algae > Red algae > Unclassified | place: Maine, USA | collected 2015-01-05 | reverse complement strand
GGTTGAAACTATTGTTAGAGAACAACCAAAAATTGGTCGTAACGATAGAGTTACTATAAAGCATGTAATGAGCGGTGAAGCCAAAGAAGTAAAATATAAGCAGGCCATTCCTTTAATTAACAAAGGAGAATGGGTTTTGGTTAACGATTAGCAAACTTCCTGCGAAAGCAGAAATCTCAATAATAAAAGTAATGTCACTTTGAGTGTATCGACATTTTACGTCGGAATATATTGAGAAGTAATTGAAGTCACCAAGTTGTTCAATTCATTTATCGCTCACTCGAAACGCTCGAACTGACGACAAAGTAAATCTAAAAATCCTGATATAAACCTATCAGGATTTTTTTATACGACATTGCTAGAGAGCTGCAAATACATCGTATACTTAGCATTATCATACACTTATCAAATAACGTGTAACTAATTTTTAGTTATCAAAAAAATACGTAGTAATACGTATATACAATTGTTTTGATTTTGGTAATTTTAGAACATCTAAATTGGTCAACATCCATTTTTTATTCTAAAATCAAGACTTATGAATCATCCTAATTTAAAAAGAGAAACTAGATACGGTTTGCCAACTGCAGACCAAATTCTTTACAATCGACATTATGTTTTAGGCTACTCGTATTATTTTAGGCAGGCAAAATGGGCTTTAGAAATAATAGATCCTGATAGAACTGATGTTGAACGACTAAATAATTTCCGCTCAGATTACAGAATTCCTGAAGGGTTTAGAGCAGATAAAGAAGTTTATAAAAACTCAGGTTTAGACAGAGGTCATCTTGTTGCTAGTGCTAATCAAATAGAAATTGAAATTCAAAACAGCGAAACGTTTTTGCTCTCTAATATGTGTCCACAAGCGCCCTTATTTAATAGTGGAATTTGGAAAAGGCTTGAGGATGCCATAAGAGTTCTAGATAGTGATAAAAAGGTCTTTGAAACCTATGTAATTTCTGGACCTCTATTTTATTTTGATGAAGAGGTTGTTATGATGGGAGATGAAAATCCTAAAATCTCAGTATCATTACCTATACCGCATGCATTTTTTAAATGCGTCCTAACAGAAAGAAATACAGGTACAATTAATATGTGGGCATTTATAATTCCTAATAAAGCATCGAATGACAGACTTGAAGACTTTATAGTTGAAACTTCTAAAGTAGAAAAAATCTCTGGCCTACTGTTATGGGAGACATTACTCGGCACAAAAATGATAAACAAGAAATCTAGAAAGAAAAAAATGTGGAAATTAATCTAAATCGATGTAATAATTTATAATATAAACGACACACAGCAGCTTTTACATTACTGTTTAATTCTATATATAGTAGAATTTTCGTAATTTTAAAAAGACATCATTGCACTAACCACATGAAATATTTTATCACACCACTAGTCTTTACAGCACTATTAATATCCTGTAATTCATCAGACAAAACGACAACAACAGAAGAAACAGTTTTAACTGAAATTACTGATCAATACAGTCCGACCGAAACCAATAAAAACTTGAAACCTATTGATTCTGATGCGGCCTTAATAGCAACAGCATTAATGGCCGCGCCAGAAGCAAGCAGAGCTGGCTGTAAGGTTATTGGCTATAACATGGCAGGCGAATTTGTAACTTTAAAGAAAGGGAATAATGAATTTATTGTATTAGCAGACGATCCTAAAAAAGACGGATTCAGTGCAGCATGTTATCATAAAGATCTCGAGCCCTTTATGGCAAGAGGACGCGCTTTAAAAGCCGAAGGCAAGAAACACCAAGAAATTTTTGATATCCGAGAAACCGAAGTAAAATCTGGTAAACTCAAAATGCCTACAGGAGCAACATTACACATCTACTTTGGAAAAAACACCCTCTATAACCCTAAAACAGCAATGGTTGACGGAGCAAAACTCCGCTACGTCGTTTATATGCCTTATGCCACAGCAGCATCTACAGGTTTGCCAGAATCGCCAGCAGCTTCTAATCATCCTTGGATAATGAATCCAGGAACACATCGTGCACATATTATGATTTCGCCTTTGGCAGAATAAAATAAGCGTTAAAAAAAAGTCAATGCTGTAATTACAAGTCATTTCATAAATTTATTAGCTTTATATAAGAATATTAACAATATGGTAGAGATTATGACTATTATAGAAAAACATGATTTAGATGCACTCAATCCCTAAAATTTAAAATAGTGATAGAAAGCTAAGAAATATAAATCATACAACAGTAGCATAAAATCTTTATAGCAAAGCGCAGAACAGTTCCAAAATAAGTCTAAAACCAACGCACTATTGAAGTTTTTTAGGCGTTTCATTCTCACTAAATATATTCTTCTTAATTTACCATAAAAATCAGCATTGCAAACACCCAAACCTGAAGGCAAAATTTCGACTTACCGTAAATGGCGGAAGCGGATTCTTGTTTCGCTGTTGGTCATTGTTTTAGTGCCAACCGTTCTGTTTTCAATAGGTTGGCTTAACAGAGATACTGTTATTGAGGTGATACAAGATTGGTATGACGATCATAATTCTGGTGAACTGACCATTGGTAAAATAGATGCGAGTTTTATTAGCGCATTCCCAAATGTTGGTTTTACCTTAAAAGACATTACCCAAACCAATAGGGACACTGTAGCAGACAAATATTCGCGCATTAAAATTAAAGAAGCTACACTTGTTATTGGCGCAGGTAATTTATTACGTGGTAACATAAAATTTAAAAAGGTCATCATCTCAGATGCTATTATGACTTCAGAAGTGATTTCAGAAAAAGCATTAGCATTCCACGAGCAATTGCAAAGAGATAAAGCACTAAAGGAGCGTGCAGGTATACAAATGCCAGAATGGTTGCACGACGATGGAGTGACATTTCAACTAAACAATGTAAAGTATATCACTAAAGATTCAATTTTAAATAAATACTTCAACTTAGATATTCATGAAATTAAAGGTTACTATAAAGGTGATAACCTACAATTAGATGGTAATCTTAACATGGATATAACGATTAATAATCTTGGCTTTAATACCAAAAAAGGCAGTTATTTTAATGGTGCGCGTGTTAGTGCAAATCCACATTTTACAATTAACTTAGAACATGATAATATTTCATTACCAGAGTTTGTATTTAAAATAGATAAACAACCATTTAATCTAAGTGCTGATTTTATTTTACAAGACTCCAATCAATACCAGTTTAAACTTCAAAACTCAGAAACCGATTTTAATACATTAAAAGAGTTGTTACCAGATAATATAGCTTCTAAAATAGAAAAGTTCAATATTCAAAATCCTATTGAAACTGACCTTAATCTCTCTGGTAAATTCGCGTATGGAAACAGTCCTGAAATTGAAGTCGATTTTTCCACTTCTGACAATACGATTATAGTTGGGAAAAACATACAGCTAAAAAACGCCACTTTTCAAGGCCACTTGACCAATGACGTTTACAAAACCGACAGCTTAAAACGGATCAAAAAATCGTCTAAAGATTTAAAAATTATCTTCAATGAGTTGAAAGCCAATTTAGATGACATCACTCTAAATATTAATGATGCCTATTACCAGAGTACTCCAGAAGCATTAAACTTTGTTGAAGCACAACTCAACTTAGAAGGCACAAACGAGGCTTTGGCACAACTCATTGAAACCGAGAATTTCGATTTTAAAGGTGGTACATTTCAGTTTGATGCGGTTATTTCTGGTGATATTCCTAACGCGTATGAATTTGTGAATCAATCTACTGGAAAATTTAACCTGAAAAACACAAGGGTCATTCTCAAAAAAAATGGATTACAATTACCTATTAAAACTATAGACTTAATCCTAGAAAGAGAAAATTCTACATTAAACCGTTTGGTTGTTAACTTACCAGATGGTGATAATTTAGTGCTTACAGGTCATCTAAAAAATAGCGCTTCACTTTTAGCGAAAGACCCAAAAACAGCGACTACTAGTTCTATAGCGCTTAATTCTAAACAATTAAATATCAATAACATCATTTCTTTGGCTAAACAATTTATACCAAAATCTACAAGAATTAGCGATGATCGTAAAAACCTACACGAAACACTCGATGCGGTTTACAGCCAATTTCAACCGCGTTTTAATATTAATGTCAATGCGCTTACCTATAATGATGTTACCATAAAGGATTTAAAATCTAGCATAGATTTGGTAAATGCTAAAACCATTGTACTACGCTACTTTGATTTCAACTATTTTGATGCCCTCACAAACGTTAAAGGAAGCGTCATTATCCCAGAACCAGAAAGTAGTTTGCGCGACGCGATATATATTGATGCTGAAACCACTTCGCATGGTGCCATTACTATATTTAAAAAGTTATTTAATATAAGTCTGTTTAGGCTAGACTCTGGTACATATGAGTTTAATGGTAAGGTAAAAGGCAATGTAAAACGATTTAGTGAATTATTGAATACTGCCAAAGGAAACTTAACTCTTAGCAAAACACAATTATTTTACGAACCAGCAAAAATGGATATTACCATAGATTCTTTGGCATTGTTGGTAGAAAATTCTAATATGCTACTAAATAAATTAGATATTGAAATTGGCGAACTCTACCCAATTAAGATTAACGGTAACATAAAACAGTTTCCAAGTTTTTTATTAGACGACAGTAAAGATTCAGGTTCAGTATTTCTCAAAATTTTTGCGCCTTTTATTGATGGCAATACAATAGTTTCTGAAATAGACCTGCTGAAAAATGACGACACATCAAAAACCCTAAAAGATAAAAAAGCACTCTACCAACTTTTTAAAGACATTAATACCTTTAATCCAAAAATTGAATTAATAATTGATTCACTTAAATACAAAGACCTAATTACCGAAAATGTAAACGCATCACTGTCTTTTAAAAACGATTCTATACTAAAACTGAATGCTCTAGATTTTAAGTATAAACAAACTAAGGCTAAAATTGATGGAGAAATTAATGCGCATGGGAGTCAGTTAGACGCGTTGAGTAACAACCCTTTCGATTTAGATTTTGATATTGCTATAAAAGGTAAATCAGAGGATTTAAATGCCTATCTAAAGACAAAGAATTTCATTTTTACATCTGGTAATTTTGAATTTATAGGTGAATATAAAGCGCAAGCTGACAACCTCAGCATTATAAATGCCAATGGTTTGGGTGATTTAAAAATCAGTAATACCCTTGTAGATTATGAAGCAGCAGGTCTTAAAATTCCTGTTGATAGCATGCATGTTAAAATTGCTAATGATGTGGCGGAGATAAAAACACTAGATATTGATCTACCAGGTAAAAGTGAGGTATTTTTTTCAGGTTCTATTAATCGTTTTTCAGATTTTATAAATGACTTACAAAATGATGAAGTCCGTAATTCAGATTTTGCAATCTATGCACCATATTTAGATGCTGTAGATATTTTACAATTTTTGGCGAGCGCTTCATCTGGTAGAGTAGATGAGACTAAAACAAAGTTGAATCTCAACAAATTTAAGGAAGCCTTAGTTGGCATTAATACTTCTTTTTATCCTACAGCAACTATAAAAATAGACACACTAAAAAGTGATAACTTAACTATAACCGATTTTGGAACAAACCTCTTGTTCAACACTAATAATAATTTTAAAATTGAAGACACTCACCTCAATTTTTATGGTGGAACATTAGAAGTTGATATTGCAATTAATACCAATAATGTTACTGATATTCCTGTGGATATCTCATTGCAAGCTAATGCCATTGATTTACATGAGTTGGTGACACGATTTAATTATTTCAGTGATGATAACTTACGTCATGCAGATAAAGTTGAAGGCACTATAAATATCAATATGAAAACTTCCGGAACACTTAATAATGATAGTAGCCTAAACATGAAATCTTTAAATGGTACACTAAGTATTAACGTGTCGGATTTGGCACTCTACAATTTTAAACCCATAATGGAGAATTCTGTAATGATGAAGGACGATCGTTTTAAAGAATTACAATTTAGGCCAATCATTCAAACGTTTAAAATTGTGGATGGCGAGCTTATTATTCCTAGAACAGAAATTCAAACGTCTGCCCTTCACCTATTTGCAGAAGGTCGATTAAAATTTAATGACTATGTAAATATTTGGCTATCCTTACCATGGAAAAATTTAAAAAGTAACGATGGTTTAACCTTACCAGAAAAAACGACTTACGATGACGCAGGCTCAAAATTTTATGTGCAATTGATAAAAGATGAAAGCTCAAAAAACAAAAAAAAGAAAGACCTGAAGGTTAAATTTAGATTGAGCAATCGGAAATTGAGAAAACTAAAACAGGAGCAAAATTAGGATTTGTAATAGGCACATCTATGGCTTCAAAATATGTGACTCCTAAAACGTAAAGCCAATACGAATTCCTCCCCATTTTGCAGGATTACCAGTTTTAAATTCTTTAGTAATTGCGCTTCGTGTATATTCAAAATAAAGGGTCTTGGTTTTTAGTATTATACCATAATTGTATTGTGCCGTAAAGCGTTCAACCCCTTTTGATGAAATGGTGTAGGGACTATCATCATTAAAAAGACCTCCTTGTAAGCTGGCATCATAACCAATAACACTCACATTTGGTTGTCCGTAAAGATAAATCTGAAAGTTCTTTTTGCTTTTAGAAGTTTCAAACGTTGAATTTAAGATTCCTAATTGCATATTAAAACCTGCTGAGACGTTTGTAAATAAGGTGCCTAATTGTAAAGTTGAATTGGCTTGTATAGCGAACAGATTATTGTATATATAAAGTTGCTTTTCAAAATCGATTCTATAATTAAGCACAACATCATTTTTAATCTGATTATCCCAACCTCCGGGAATTTTATTTCCTGTGGCTTTATGAATACCTACCTGCATTTCCTTACCAAACGCACCAGGACCAATTAATCCCAAACTTAAAGATTGCGACAACCTTATTTTCTTTTCGGGATGTTTCGATATCATTAAACTCTTAAGCATTATAGCTGCAGCAAAAGGTCGGTCGCCAAATTGAATCGCTTCATTAACATAATCGTTTGGCGTAAACCCAATATGCTCAACAGAAAGTCCATATATGGTTGAGACGTCTTTAGGTTTATAGAATAGATAATTTATAGGATTATTTTTTAGACTCGATAGAACGACTTCAAAATTATAGCCTTGTGTATAGTTTTCGTCTGTGGCAGCAAAATAATCATTATCGTAATGAAACCTAAAATAGCTGTCACCATCTATATTCCTATAGGAAACAGTGTTATCTATTTTTTGTGCTAATAGACTTATGGGAAGAAGGAATAGGCAATAGATTGGTTTAATTCTCATGTAAATACCTACGAGAATATAGCATTTTGGGTTTTACTTTTATAGCTTTAAAAGCAAATTAGGATCAGGACAATTGCCTTTATAAAATTCTAAATTGAATTGATTACAAACTCCAGGATAATCACCCTTATAATCTTGAATATCTTTTATAATCTGAAAATGTAAATGCGGTGGATAGTCTCCATTAACCTTGGTTGTTCCTAGCGTTGCGATTTGTTGGCCCTGGTTTATTTCTACTCCAACTTTTAGACCTTCTAAAGATGCTATACTTAAATGGCCATAAAGCGTATAAAACTGAGTATCACTAAATATATGTTTCAAAATTAAAGTCGGACCATAATCACCGTGATTAGTATTGTTTTTAAAGCTGTGAATTTTTCCATCTAAAGGAGCATAGATTGGTGTATTGGCTTCAATCCAAAGGTCTAAACCTAAATGTATGTTGCGCACTTCATCGGAATTATTCTGATTAAAATAAGTACTACGTTCATAAATGCCGCGTTTTTCAATGTAACCTCCGTAAGCTACTTTCGCTTTATGGCTATTAATGTAATGCCAGATGTACTTTTCTAAATCGTCGGAAGAAGAGACATTAACGGATTTTAAATCTGGATTATTTACAGATAAATCTAAAGCTACGTATTCACTTTTTGAAATTGTAGCATCAATCAACGGATGTGTTTTGAGGGATTTTAAAAAGATTTCGAAAGAAGAAATGGGCATAAAAACAAATTTTCCATAAAAATAGGAATTCTATTTTATGGAAAGCTAGTGAGAAAAAATAGATTCTGAAATAAATTCAGAATGACAAATATTTATATTTTAGCAATGTTTAATTCATAATTACGTTACTAAACTTAGCATTCACAATAATAGTTCTATTAGAGCTTTCGCCATCAGGATAATTGCGGATTGTTTTTTGAGTCGTTGCCTTATTATTATACTTAGAACGATTGCCGTTAAAATAAAGACTATAATCAATATCGTTTGGCAAGTTGATTAATGCATCACTATTTTCTAAAACCAAATTAAGGTTCTTAAAGGACTTCGTAAGATTAGAAATAGTAAGGTCTCCAAAGCTTCCGTCAATAATACCAGTATCAGTTAAACTTTCAATATTTATGTTAGATGATTTAGAATTCAACACTAGATTCTTAGCGCTTTTAATCTGTGCTTTATCTACAAAATTTAAGTTTAGCGTTCCTAAATTCCAAGTGTTAATTACAACTGGCGAATAAGACACATTAATGGAAGTGTCGCTTCCATCAATGTTATCTGCTACTAAAAATGCGTGTGATATATCTCCTTTCATGTTATAAATAACCGAAGATAATTTTAGCTCACCATGTCTAATATTTGTTCTAAGCTTTGCTTTTTTAGGGATCTTAATTTTAATCACTTTGCGTACTTTGCTATGGCTTCCAGACTCTAAGCGTCTAGTCAACAGAGACGCTCTTCGCTCGTTCATTTCTTTGCGTCTTTCTTGCATTTGCTCTGCTCGATTTGACATCTCTTCTCCTCTTTTGGCCATGGCTTCACTTCTTTTTTCCATCATTTTAGAACGTTCCTCCATTTCTTTGCCAAAACGTTCTCCCCACGCTTCCATCTTTTGTTCCCATTCCTTGCCAAATCGTTCACCAAGTTCTTCTCCCCATTTTTCCATATCCTTACCATATTTTTCCCCAAACTTCTCTCCCCATTTTTCCATGTCTTTTGCCCATTTACCTTCAAAACGTTTACCGTAATCTTCTCCCCATCTTTTCATTTTTTCTTGGTAACCAGATTCGGCAAACTTTCTAGCCCAAGCTTTCATACTTTTTTGAAGTTCTTTACCACCTTCTTTTTCATATTTTTTACTCCACTCAGTTAAGTAATTTTCACCTTCATTTTGATATCTATCATAATCAAAAGAAATAGATTTTACACCTTCTGGTAATTCGGGTAATTCTGGCATTTCTGGCATCTCAGGCATTTCTGGTATGTTTATATTAGCCAATGCCTCAGGTAAAATTGGCATTGCTGGCATTTCTGGCATCTCAGGCATTTCCGGTAAATCTGCCAATTCTATCTCTAAATCCCTTACTAAATCTACATAATTTTCATCTCCAAATAAACCTATGCTTCTACCTCCTGCTGATGAAATTATAACACTATCACCAGAACCTTCTACTTTGAGATTCCATGCTTTTAACGCACGTTCTAATTCGTCTTTAGACAACTTTTCGCTCTCAATATAAGCGTCAACTTCAACGATATCTTTGTTCCAAGTTTCAAGTTGTATTTCTACATAACTTGTATTTAACTCAACCGTTACATCTTTGTTAACATTAATGGATTTTGAAGTTTTACTTAATTTTTTCTGTGCGTAACCACAGGTGGTCATTAGACATAGCATTAAAATTTTAATTGTTAATTTACTCACAGATTTTCTAATGTCTGCGATGTGTTCGTGATTTTTCTTTGAAAAGTTCATGATTTTTCTGATTTTAAGAGCTACCCAATCAAATTGGGTAAAACTGTTCGATTTCTGATTTCAATTATTGATGATAATAACTCATTTTTTTTTGACAAAAAGTTATTGCTATATAGTTTCCTCTGCAAATGAGTCGTCATTAAATTCTTGCAACTTATCTTTTAGACGCATTACTAGATTGAGCCTAAACTTTAGATTTTCAATGAGTGCATCTAAAGTCTCTTCGTTTGGACCATTTTCATTTAATTCTATGGTTAACTTATCGTATTCTTCGTTTAATTCTTTAAGACGCTGCACGTAACCATCAAACAATTCCTTGTTTTGTGGTGTGAGCTCTACTTTAGATAATTCTAAGTTGATACTTGCTAAATAATAATCTTCGACCTTTTTAAAGTCTGGCGAAATATCACCTAATGTTTTTATGTCGTTATCTGCTACTTTAATGGGTTGATTTGAATTTGTAGGTGATTGAACAAACTGATAAGCTCCAAAACTTAAGCCCAACAACACAACTACACTAGCCGCAATATTAAATACGCTGAGACGACGCGACGATTTTTTAATAGGTCTTTCCTCTTCAAGCTTTTTTAAAAAACGTGCTTCATGTCCATCAGACATTTTAGCATCTACATTTTTAGAATCTTCATTAAATAGATTTCTAAGATCTTGTGCCATTTTTCTTTAATTTTAATTCGTTTTGCAATTTTTGTTTTCCTCTAGATAGTTGTGTTCGCGATGCCACTTCAGAAATATTTAAAACCTCTGATATTTCTTTGTGGTCGTAACCTTCCATTAAATATAATAACACTACATATTTATACTTATCGGGAAGCTGCTCAATCGCAACCTTAACCTCATCCATAGTTATGCCGTCATCTACATGCCAATCATTTTCGTAATCTGCATCAACGACATTTAGATGATGCTCTTCTAGCGCGATTAGCCTTTGTCTTTTAGATTTTAAAACATCAATGCAACGATTAACCACTATCTTTTTTAACCAAGCTCCAAAACTGACTTCAGCTTTATATTGATCTAATTTTGAAAATGCTTTTATAAACGCCTCTTGCACTATGTCTTCAGCTTCCATTGTGTCTTTCACAAATCTAAGCGCTACGATTAACATGCCATTACAATACTGATTGTACAATTGCATTTGCGCTTGCCTGTCGTTTTGTTTGCATTTTTCAACAATATGAATTTGAAACGTGCTGATTTTTGTTTTGGTTTTTGATTGGTTCTACACTAAAGACGATACAAAATTCTAAGTGTTGCAAAAAATTGTAAAAATCTTTTGATTTATAAGATTTACTTAAAATTCAGCGTTAGTATTCTGTAATACCAAATGAACTTTAAAATGGTTGCTAAAAAATTGGAATTATATTTTCTTTAGATAAAATAGAAAATATAAACATAGCCAAAGTTAAGGTTCTATTTTATATTGAAATATAAAGGAAATAGAAACGAATTTAATCGACTATTTTAAGCTTTATTTGGTATAATTTAAGGAATTGAATTATCTTTCAATCTTCAATACTAAAGTTTAGTATTACTTTAATGAAACTAAAAATCTTTAAGATTAACAACTATGCTAAAACGCCTCCTTATTATTCTATCTATTTTAGCTCTAGCTTTATTATTATACTCCGTTTTTGTTGAAAATATTTTCTCACCTCGTTTAAGTCCGAAAGATTCTGCCAAGATTTCTCTCAATGATTTAAACTTAAAAGTAGAATATAATAGACCGTCTAAACGAGACCGTGTTGTCTTTGGAGCGCTTGTACCTTATAACAAAGTATGGAGAACTGGAGCCAATGAGGCGACCACGTTTGAAACCAATAAAGACTTAAAGATTGATGGTATGCTTCTGAAAAAAGGAAAATATACTATTTGGACTGTCCCTATGGAAAACACTTGGAAAGTGATGTTTAATTCTAAACAATACGAATGGGGAGTTGATGAAAAAATGGAACCTATGTGGGATCCAAATTACGATGTTATAGAAACCGACGCACAAATAAAAATAATTGATACTACCATTGAAAGGTTTACCATCGCTTTTGATAATACAACCGGAAACTTAAAATTGACTATGGCTTGGGATAGCACTATAATTGAAGTCCCAATTGAAATTTATAATCCGAATAACTCTTAAAAACTCAAAACAAAGTGGCTAAAAATGAACATACATATAAGTCTGCTTTGCATCAACAAGATGGTATTGAGCCGCCAAACCCTTTAAGTTTTAACGCTGCAAAAAACATAAAAGCGAAACGCCAAAAACAACCTTCCGTTTCAGATTTAGTTTCTGGAATAATTTCTGGCAACATAACTGCTTTAAGCAGAGCTATTACCTTAGTAGAAAGTACTAATGTAACACATACTAAAAAGGCAAATGCTGTTATTACAAAATGTTTACCTCACGCCAACTCATCCATAAGAATAGGTATAACAGGAGTTCCTGGTGTTGGTAAAAGTACGTTTATTGAAGCTTTTGGAACTTATCTTACAAGTCAAGGTAAAAAAGTTGCTGTTTTGGCTGTGGACCCAAGTAGTACTTTAACTAAAGGCAGCATTCTTGGTGATAAAACACGAATGGAAGATCTCGTAAAAGACAAAAATGCGTTTATAAGACCTTCGCCATCTGGTGCGTCTTTAGGAGGTGTGGCGAGAAAAACGCGAGAAACTATAATTTTGTGTGAAGCTGCGGGTTTTGATACTATTATTATTGAAACCGTTGGTGTTGGCCAAAGCGAAACTGCTGTGCACAGTATGGTCGATTTCTTTTTACTCTTAAAACTTTCTGGTGCTGGTGATGAATTACAAGGCATAAAACGTGGAATCATAGAAATGGCAGATGCTATTGTAATTAATAAAGCGGATGGTGATAACATAAAAGCAGCAAAATTTGCTAAACTTGAATTTAATAGAGCTTTGCATTTATATCCTCAAAAGGAATCAGAATGGTCACCAAAAGTATCACTTTGTAGTGCTTTAAAACAAGAAGGCATTTCTGAGGTTTGGGACATGATAGAGGATTATAAGTCATCTACAACCTCTAATAGCTATTTTGAAACCAATAGAAACAATCAAAATACGTTTTGGTTATTACAAACTATTGAGAGTCGTTTAAAATCTGATTTCTACAATTCAACGAAAATTAAGGCTGCATTAAAATCTCAAATTAAATTAGTTGAAGCTGGTAAAACTACACCTTTTGCGGCTGCAGAATATCTACTTTCTTTATAGTGAATTCTTTTTCACTTTTTCCATTTCCTAAAAAAAAATTAAAATCTGCTCATATGTTATCTATTTTCTTATCCGTAGCGATGCTATGCATTTTATATTTACTGTCATCTAAAGAGGTTTTATTTCATTTGCGGTTAAAGACATAAAGTAAAGATGAGTTCAATAAAAAACAATACTTTTGTACAGCTTAAGCCATCAAACCAATGACATATGAGTTCACTATTATAGTTCCTGTTTACAACGAAGAAGATAATTTAGAGCGTGTAGAGACTGAGCTTTCTAATTATATTGAAATTGCTTCTGTCTCCACTTCGGTTTTATTTGTAAACGACGGTTCAGATGATAACAGTCAAGCTTTAATTGAAGCTATCTGTAATCGTAGTGACGCTTTCGAATATATTCTATTTAAAGAAAATAAAGGACTAAGTGCTGCTATAAAAGCTGGTTTTGATTATGTGGATAGCGAACTTGTTGGCTATATAGATTCTGACTTACAAACGGCACCAGAAGACTTTAATCTCCTATTAGAGCATATAGACACACATGCATTAGTTACTGGTGTGCGTTCTAACAGAAAAGATGCGTTTGTAAAAAATATGTCCTCTAAAATTGCCAATGGCATTAGACGTGCTTTTACAAATGATGGCATGGATGACACAGGTTGTCCGCTAAAAGTAATTAAAACGGATTATGCCAAACGCATACCAATGTTTAGAGGTCTGCATCGCTTTTTACCTGCTATGATTATGTTGCAAAATGGTAGTGTGATTCAAATACCTGTTCAACATTTTCCAAGAATAGCTGGTACAGCAAAGTTTGGACTTTGGAACAGACTTCTTGGACCATTGATGGATTGTTTTGCGTATCTATGGATGAAAAAAAAGTATATTAATTATGAGGTTGAAAAATCTAGTAAATGAAAGACTGGATCATTTACAGCATCGGATTTTTAGCGCAGATTTTATTCTCTTCTCGACTGATTATACAATGGCTTACTTCAGAAAAACAACGTAAAGTTGTGACACCAAAAACGTTTTGGATACTAAGCCTATTGGCTTCATTCTTACTATTTATATATGGTTATCTGCGATTAGACTTTGCAATAATGCTTGGTCAGAGTTTAACGTATTTTATCTATATCAGAAACTTACAGCTACAAGGACAATGGCAAAAGTTTCCGAAATTTATGCGGTATATGTTATTTGTAGTGCCAATTTTTATTGTCATTTTTTATTATAACAATAATAAAATTGATATTGAACTTCTATTTAAAAATACAGACATCCCAGCATGGTTGCTCATTTTAGGTATAGTAGCACAAATCATTTTCACCTTGCGTTTTGTGTATCAATGGATACACGCCGAACGTAACAAACAATCTACATTACCTTTAGGGTTTTGGGTCTTAAGTCTAATCGGAGCACTTATGATTTTAAGCTATGCTATTATTAGAAAAGATCCAGTGCTTTTTGTTGGACATCTATTCGGACTCATAATTTATGCTCGTAACGCTTACCTAATTAGACAAACTAATGATTAAGCTTATAGAAAAATATCCTATTCTCAGTTTGTTACTTTTTGTGATATTCATGCTTGGTTTTACAATAGATAGTATTCCTGTAACTATAATGGAGGCTAGAAATTTTATTTCGGCCAGAGAAATGCTCACAGATAATAATTGGATATTAACCACCATGAATGGTGAAGCGCGCTACGAAAAACCACCTTTACCGACTTGGATTACTGCCTTTTTTGGATTAGTTTTTGGGATGAAATCTGTTTTAGCTTTGCGCTGGCCAGCACTACTCTTTTTAGCAAGTATAGGTATTTCAAGCTATTTGCTATCTAAAAAATTACAGCTTAATACATCGCACAGTTTAATTAATGGTTTTATAACGTTAACCTCATTTTATTGCATCGGTATTATAGTTGAAGCACCTTGGGATATTTATACACACGGTTTTATGCTTATGGCTTTGTATCAGTTATTCATAATGTTTAAGACTGAGAAAACAACTATTTTAAGGAGTTTACTGTTTATTTTGTTTTTGGCTGGTTCTGTATTATCAAAAGGTCCTGTTTCACTCTACGTTTTATTTTTACCTTTTATAATTGCTTATGGAATAGCTTTTAAATTGAAAGGTGGAGCTATTCACTTTTTGAAAGTAATTAGCCTTATAATTTTCGGTAGTGTTCTCGGAGCTTGGTGGTACTTGTATGTTAGAGTTGCAGATCCTGAAATATTTACCAGAATTGCTGAACGCGAAACCTCTAACTGGAGCAGTTATAACGTTAGACCATTTTATTACTATTGGAGCTTTTTTGTACAGAGTGGCTTGTGGACGATACCTGCATTTATAAGTTTACTTTATCCGTATATGAAATCTCGAGTTTCAAATTTAAAAGCCTATAGATTTAGTTTCTTTTGGGTGATTTTTGCAGTGATTCTATTATCTGTTATTCCTGAAAAAAAATCACGTTACCTTATGCCAGTTTTAATTCCTTTGGCTATTAATATTGGATTTTATATTGATTACTTAATTCGTGAGTTTAAAAATTTGAAGGATAAAAAGGAAACTTTTCCTGTTTATTTTTCGTTTGGTTTGATAGGTTTTATATGTATCACCTTTTGGGCGATCTGGTTTTTTTCTAGCGAAATTTTAAAAGGTCTATTTTTAATTCGTTTTGTTATTACAGCAATACTTTTATTAAGTATTGGAGTTTTACTATTTAACTCTCTAAAAGAGAAGCATCTTAAATGCGTTTTCTATTTAACTATTGGCTTTATGCTAATTATAGGGTTGGTTGCATTGCCGATTTCGAGAACCCATATTCAAGCCGATTACAAACCTGTTTCAGAATTAAGCGAAGCCTCTATTCCTTTATATAGCTTAAATAATGTGTCTCCAGAAGCTATTTATAATTATGGAAATAAAATTCCTCAGTTAAAATCTAATGATGGTATTGTGCTTCCTATGGCTAAACAATTCAATCTATTAACGGGAAATAAAAATCCAGAAGAATTTAAGGCGCTTTCAAAATTGTATAACATCCAATTTATACAGACTTACGATTTAAATATTTCAAACAAAGGTTCTAAAGGGCATAGATCGAGATTGGTGAATCAGTTATATCAAATTACTCGTAAATGAATTACAGCCCTTCATCAACTTCTTTAAGTGTAAATCGAGATTGTAAATACTTATCTAGTTTATAAAAGCCAAAACCAGAAAGTCCTCCAAATATAAATCCAGAAATTACATCTAACGGATAATGCACACCTATATAAATTCTGCTGTAGCCCATAAGAATGGCCCAAATAACTAGGATATAAATGAGATATTTATATTTGTTCTTAAGCATTAGACCCACAAGCATGGCGACTCCCATAGAATTACTAGAATGCCCAGAAAAATAGCCATATCTGCCACCACAATTTTCTTTTACTAATCGCATTATATCTTTTACACCATCTTGATGACACGGTCTAAAACGCTCAAAACCACTTTTAAATAAATTAGTGATTTGATCTGTAAAAGAAATCATCAAAATCGCGATAATAATTGTTAATACTACCATTTTAGTACCTAAGCGTTTGTATAGTAAATAAGCAAGTAGCGCGTAAAAAGGTATCCAATGCCATTTGGTAGTATAGGCCATCCAAAACCAATCCCAAGTGTCTGTGCCAAGTCTGTTGAGATATAAAAATAGTTCTGTATCGAATTCTATAAGTTGGTCTAACATATATTAATTATTAATCATCATAACGTTCTACTTCCCTATCGTAAAAATCTGTGGCCAGCTGAATATAACTTTCCGTTTCAGTCTCTAATTCCTTTTCATCGTGCTGATCAAATTCTTCAAGCCATTCTACCTCATCATTTTCAAGATTTATAATAAATCTAGGAAATTCTGTGTGTATAATGTAAATAGCATCAGGATGATCGGTATTATCGCCAAGTATAAATTTAGGTAGTTCCATTCTTAAAGTTAAAGCGTTAAACGTATTTAAAGTGTCTAAAGTTTTGCTCACTAGTCTCGCAAAAATACTAAATACGATTGAGTTAGAAAGTTATGAGCACCTTAACTACGCTCCGTAATCAACTTTTTAGTTAAATAATTAAATCTTATAAATAATAAAATAGCTGCTACTGTTAAACCAGCCAAAAGCCCTAGCCAAATTCCCAAACTTCCATAAGCTTCTTCTTTACCTAAGAAATAACTTATCGGAAACCCAATGATCCAATACGAAATAAAGGTTATTATAGTAGGAATCTTAACATCTTGAAGTCCTCGCAACGCACCAAGTGCAATGACTTGTAAACTATCGCTAATCTGAAATACCGCTGAAGCCAATAACAACGTCGCAGCGATTTTAACCACCTCAGCAGTATCAATAGCATTTGCCGGATCCTCTAAATTGACATAAAGATTTGGAAGCATTTTATGAAAAATAACAAATAGAAGTGCGAAAATCATAGCAAAAATAAACCCGACTAAAAAGATAGATTCTGCAATACGTTTTAAGGCTTTAAAATCTTTTAAACCTTTTTGATTCCCAACTCTAACCATTGCAGCTACACTCAATCCCATAGCCACCATAAAAGTCATAGAAGATAAATTTAATGCAATCTGATTTGCTGCTTGTGCATTTTTACCTAAGGTCCCACTCAACCAAATCGCTGCGGTAAATATGGCGACTTCAAAAAACATCTGCATAGCACTTGGCAGACCTAAATTTGTTAAGGTTTTGAGTGGTTGTTTGCTTAACTTAAAGAATTTAATATGAGTTACATAAGCCTTGGATTGTTCACGCTTTGCTAATAACCACCAAAGATAAAATAGCATTACAAATCGTGCAACTAAAGTACCAACAGCTGCTCCAACGATTCCCATTTCTGGAAAACCGAACTTACCAAAAATCAACACATAATTTATCGCTACATTTAAAATATTAGCCACAATCGTAGCATACATCGGATATTTAGTTAAAGATAAGCCATCACTAAATTGTTTAAACGCCTGAAAAATAATTAATGGCACCAACGAAAATGCAACTAAATCGAGATACGGAATCGCAAGCTCAACCACTTCCTTAGGTTGGTCCATTACGTACATTAATGGCTTAGCTAAAAGTGTAATTAGAAATAACACGAGACCCAAAACTGTACATAGAAAAAAACCATGCTTAAAAACCGATTTTCCTTTTGCAAAATTTTGTGCTGTATCTGCTTCTGCAACTAAAGGAGTTATGGCTGTAGAAAAGCCAATTCCCAATGACATGGCTATAAAAATAAAGCTATTCCCTAACGAGACAGCAGCTAATTCTGCTGCACCCAATTGCCCAACCATTACATTATCTACAAAACTCACAAAAGTGTGGCCAAGCATACCTAACATCACTGGTGATGCCAACTTTAGATTGTACTTAAACTCTTTAGTGTAGTTGCTTAAAACCATAGCGCAAAAGTAGGGCTTAGGTTTTAGTTGTACGAATTAATTAATCCGTTTTGCCTGTGTTGTAAATGACAAACCTTGCGAGCCAACAGTAGATGACATTACAGCTTCAAAAATAGGTTCTGTAGCACCTTTTGGCGTTTTCCAATCAAAGATAAAGTTAGAGCCTGTACCACCAGAAACATCAGATTCTTTAATAACAATATCTAAAGTTTCCATTGGTAATAAGTACACAGGTTTTTTAATGTATTGTTTTATCATTTTGCCATCTGTACCGTGATAATCTGCTTTTAATAAATAAATGGTGTCTTTTTCACTGGTATTGCGGAGACTAACCATTGCTGTAAGATTGTATTTTTTGTGCTGAGATAAACTATAAATCTGAGAGTAAATCGACAAGTACGATTTCCCTGTTTCTAATGAATCTAAGGCATTTATAGTAACTGTTCTTGCGCTCCAATTAATTTTCTCAAATTCATCTTGATCTATTTTCTCATTACAAGAATAGATACCTAAAAGTACTACTAACAGAAGTATAATTTTTTTCATATGCCAGAAATTA
>Ga0209828_1001749_pt1 | contig 19092 bp, 12 predicted proteins | sample MaitaG_FD_187429 | JGI IMG/M metagenome (GOLD analysis project Ga0209828, IMG submission 187429) | Marine algal microbial communities from Maine, USA - Maine_Asex2 metaG (SPAdes) (version 2) | ecosystem: Host-associated > Algae > Red algae > Unclassified | place: Maine, USA | collected 2015-01-05 | reverse complement strand
CGGCTGTCCGCTAAAATGTGTACTTTTGTTCATGATTTGATTTTGTTGATCGTAATTCAAAATTAATCATTCAGGACGAGACTTTTGTCTCGTCCATTTTTATATTTAATCGGACACCACTAGTTTTAAATTTAGTTGTTCTATATGTCGAATCAATAAATGGTTGTAGTTCCTTTTCTTTGAAGCTAATGAAATTTACAAATTTTCCAAAGTTAGAAATTCTTCTTGATCAAGATTGATTTGAGATGGATAAGTAAAATCTCTTTTTCGGCCCACATTTCTAATGCAGACAACCATGAGCACAAGTAAGTGTTTTGTAATAATTATAGGAAGATGTAGTAGATTTTACAGATACACAAACAAAAAATCTAACAGGTAATTTGTAGTATTTTCACTTGATCCATTGCTTAATACCAACCTTAAGAATTAACATAATATAATTGGTGAAATCGCGAACAAAATTGAGGATTTTTAGTTATTATAATAGTATTGGAAGAGTTAACTGAACGTTGGAGTAAATATCTTTAGATCAAAAACTGAAACTATGACAAATAATTTAAATTTAGTTTTACAATCAAATACAATATTCAATATTTGTTTCAACGATGTATGACTGTTTTGTAGAAACTTTTGAGAAATTAGAGAATTCTCGTGTGGAAAAGATTTTAATCTGAAATCGATATACCGAACATTATTGAAAATTATCTATATATTTTAAATCACAAGATTGATTGTATTGAGGATATTAGTACCATCAGTCTGAAAACTCTGCAAATATGAAATCAATTATAAAAATAATCACTTTAAGTATTCTGACTGTTCCTCTTTTCGGACAACAAATTAATGAATGGCTTATTCTAGGTCACAATAGTTATAAATCAGGAGATATTAATGGAGCATTAACTAATTATGATTATTACATAGAAAATCAACCAGATGACCCACGAGGATATCTTTATAGAGCACGTTTACATGAGGCAATGGGAAATACGCATTTGAGTCAAATAGATCTAAATATTGCGCAAAAACTAAATCCACTATCTCTTATGTATATAAATTCTACATTAAGGTCAGTTCATTTAGCAAAAAAAACATATGATTATAATTTTGAAGATCTCGATCAGACGTTTATTAAAACACCCGCAAAAATAGCAGCATATAAATCAGTACTCGATCAAATTGATATCGGTCATTCTCAGGATTCGTTAATAGAAATTGTTTTGAAACAACTTAGCAATCTTGAAATTAAAGAAGCCAAAGCAACATTAGACAAGGTAAAAATCAATAATATGAATCAGTCTGTTGTATTAGATCTAAAAGGAAAAATATTAATGAAGCAAGGAGATTATATTAAGGCGAAAGGAATGTTTCTTGAAGCAATAGACATCAATCCTGACTTTGCAATAGCCTATCACAATCTTAGTATTTGCTATAATTTATTAGATCAACCTAAACTAGCAAAGGAAACACTAAAGAAGGCCATTTCGCTAAGAGACGACGTATCACTTTTCTATTTCACTCTTGCAAAATTGAATGAAACAAATAGAAATAATGATGATGCAATTAAAAACTATAAAAAAGCGATTAGTTTAGACGACGAATATAAGGAGGCCATGGTAAATTACAGCCAACTTTTGAAGTCGTTAGGAGATTATGAGGAGGGCCTAACTTATTTAGATAAGGCTTTAGATATGGTAGACGAAGATGAAAGAAAATACCTAGCTGCCAATGTTCATTTTGTTTATGGTGAATACGAGGAGTCTTTAGACTTGTACGAATCATATCTTATGTCTAACCCAGAAGATGTAGATGCAATGTATAATATTGGTCTGAATAAAATTCTTTTAAGACAATATGATGAAGGTTGTTTAGACATCGAAGAGAGTTTGATTTTATTTAAAAATGATAAAAGACAAAATTTGTATAATATGTTTTGTGAAAATAGTTTGTTCAGCAAAAATTAAAACAAGGAATTATTCTAAATTTTTTTTTAGTAAATATCAACCTGAATGAGTTCGATAAATGTGTAGGAAGGTCATGGCATTCTGCAGGTTTTGGCATCCCGTGAGAAAGTATTGCAATATGAAGAAAAAATTATTTTGTGGAGAAGGTGGTAATAACCTCACATACGTAAAAGTCACAGGTACACTATCTACACAAAAAGCACAAAATCCATGTTCTCATCTTACTCAAGGCTTAGTAGGATTGATTGTCAATTAGAGGTAGGAAATAGTTTTGGCTTTATCTCGGAGCAAACATTACAGGAAAAATTTCAGGCAATAAGCCTAGATACCTTCTTTTTGCACGGGATTTAATATCTGCGTTACCTGACATACGATCTTCCGGAGGTAGGAGACTTTTTTGAGAAGAGTGGAATGATAATACTTATCGCAAATGGTGTTTTATTATATTTGACATCTCCTTGGTTTTATTTATTACACTAGCATGACTTCCATTTTCATTAACGAAATCAGGTTCTTTAATCAATCGGAATGGGAGAGTTTTGTCATTCATTATATGGACATGTATGATTTGGGTTTCAGATGAAATTATTAGTTCGTGCCATGTTGATAAATCCCTTAGTGCCCATTGTAAGTAAGAGTTGTTCTGATTGCTAGTCATACTCTTAAAAAACGGTTCGTTGTTCCTCACATTCAAAGACATGGTTTTACCCCAATGCTGTGTAGTATTAAGACAGATTTCATTGGTGAAAAATTTATCTAGCTTTAGCGGTTCTACCATATTGAAACTGAGTCGTAATTCTTTTCTTGATTTTATGCTTAATACCAAAATAACTTTTTCAATGCGATGGACACTTGCAATTTCTTGAGCAATAATTTCTCCTAGATAAACCGCAGCAAGTTGTGCCACCTAAACCGCAGTATGTTGTCCAGTAAATCCAGATCAAGTTGTGCCACAGCATCAGTTGATGTACTCAGCAAGTTGTGCCATTTTTTGGTAAAAGAGGAACTGATTTCTTAGTACTGTTTTCAAAATGAACAGTTTAATCGGCATCGAGAATTAATACAGAATCATTACAATATAAGGTATGGATGTGACCCTGTGAGCACCTCTTTTGGGGTAAAGCATTCATTATATTTTATTAAAGCAAATATTGAAGAAGGAAAATATATGGGATTGAATCCATATGGGCCTTCAGTTGCTACTTTTAGTTATGCTAGCCTTTATCCAATAAATACAACCGAACATAACTTTAAGAAATTTGAAAACTTACTAGCTTATGGAAAAGAGTTTTCAATAAGTGAAAATAACCTATATAATCTTCAACGTATAATGAAATGTGTTATTAAGCGGACCCTCACGCTAAATGGATAGATGTTATAAAGAAAACACTAGGAGACCATTCCTTTTCCTGAAGATTTGAAATTTGAGAAAAGTAATAAATATTGATAACATTGCATAATGATTAATTAATATTTTGATGGCTTTAATCTGGCTTAAAATTCTCCAAAATTATTGCATTTAATATTGAAAGTAGAAGCATCATTTTTAGGTAAGTAGATGCAGTAGATGGAGCTCAACCGCATCTTATCATAACCCAATTCTATCCCTTCAAGCGAGAACCAAATTATCACAAAACATAACCCTTCCTAATGCCTTTTTCTAAAAATTATATTCAATGATTCCCTTAATAAAAAACGGGGTTCCTGGAGTGAAATGTATTTCTTCTACTGGCTCTAATTCGTTTTGCAACCTTGATTCTGTAGCAAATTGAGTTTCATTCCATTCAACATCAAGTAGGTTTTGAATTTGAATGCCAAAAGTAACGTCCTTCATTCTATATCCTAAATTTAAATCAGTAACTGTATATCCTTCCGCTACAATAGAATTATCTTCATTTGCAGGACGGTCACCTAGGTGACGAACATTTAGGCCACCATAGATGCCAGAATTGTGGACTATATTTATTCCGCTAACAATGGTAAAATCAGGCGCTAAGGGGATGTTATCCTCTCCTTCGAGTTCTTCTATCGCTCGTACATTGGTATAGTTGGCATCAAAGTTCCAAAACAACCAAGCTAATGGTTGATAACGAAAACTCAGGTCAATACCTTGGCGTCTAGACTTTCCACTAGGTTCTACTATTCCTGCATCACCTACATATACAAATTCTTGCTCAATATACAAATACCAGTAAGCCATATTAAATATCATTTCTGGAGTGGGTTTCCAAATAAAACCAGCATCCAAACCGTATGCAGCCGGTAAGGTATTTTCTTCTTGTTCTTGTACAACTACTCTTGTATCATTAGAATGAAATCCTTTTCCTGTTTTTAGATATAACTGAAGATCTTCTGATTGGGTATATAATATATTGAATTTAGGACTTACGATAGATTGGTTCTCTGTTTGTGTGCTATACGCCGTAATCAATGCATCGTTATACTGAAAATCGAAATAATCTAATCGTACAGATGGATTAAATGTCCATTTCCCAATGTCTATACTTGTCCCCATGAATAGGCCTACATTGGTTTCGTTGATATCACCTACTTGTATTTGCTCAAGCGTTTCGGTACGATTCAAGGTGCGGGCTAACTCATTGTCATAACTTCTATCATTACGAATGCTAATACCTGAACGCAAACTTCCCTCTAAATTATCGGTAGAAAATGTTCTTTTGTATTCACTATTCAAACCATAGATAACTCGATCTTCATATTGTCTTATTTGGTCTCCGTTGATAGGGTCTTCTAAGAAAAATGTAAAATTAGAGAAAAGCTCAAAATCATAATGACTTAGAAAAACTGAACTCCTTACAGACGATTTTTCATCAATAAATTTATCATAATTTACTAAAAAATTAGTTCTTGAAGTGTTTCCTCCTTCAGTATCATCAATGGCTCCAAATCGAGTTATCCCACCTGAATCCACACTACGTTCTGGAATTTGTCCAGAAGCATCCCACTTGCTAGTAAAATGTGATAGCGTTATTCCAACTCTGTCCGTATCGGAAATAAATCCATTATACTTTCCAAAAACATTAATTCGGTGGAAATTCTGTGGGCTTTCGAATGGCCCATCAGTCACTAAATACTCAGTAGCTACATAGGCATTCTGATTATTGCTTTCTAGTAAATTGAACATACCTAACATACGGTATGTATCAAACTGACCAACTTCCAATTTCACTGAACTATTATCAAGTCTTCTTTTTGTCATGAAATTGACATATCCTGCAGTATTGAAATTTCCTTTGTTTTCATAGTATGGTCCTTTTCCAAAGTCAATTTTATCAATAGTTTCTGGTATTACAAAATGTAAATCAGCATAACCTTGTCCATGTGCATGAGATGCCATGTTTACCGGTAATCCATCGACTTTGACATCTATGTCTGTTCCGTGGTCTATATCAAAACCACGCAAAAACATTTGTTCAGCCTTGCCTCCACCTGCATGTTGTCCTATAAAAAGACCAGGTACTTTTCGTAATACATCTTGTGAGGAATTTACGGGATTGATCTGTATGTCGATGTCTGTTATTAGTTCAAGAGCGTTAATCTCTGGTGAGATTACTATTTCGTTTATATTTACAGCACCAATAGTTAAGATTACTTTTAGTGGTGATTTTAAATCTTTTACGACGACCAGTTTTCGTTGATAACTCATATGAAAGAATTGCAACGAATCTCCTATAGAAACATTATCAAAATTAAACTTGCCGAGTTCATCAGTGTGTGTATGCTGACCAGTGGTCTCATTTATGACGCTGACCGCTAGAATTGGATTTTTGTTTTCGTCAATTGTTGTGCCTATTAATGATTGTGCGAAAAGCGAACTAGTAAATAGTAAAGATATGAGGGCTAAAAATTGAAATTTCATCTAATAATATTTAAAATTATTTTGGTGTATTGTCAATAAAAAAGCAAGCACATAATTCTAGAAACATTCTATTGATTTCATTAATTTCTGAAATTGAATTTAATCTAGTATTTCCGTTAAACTTTGCATTATATAAAATTAGCCATTTATAAAATTCACTAGCTAGTTACCTCTATTAAAATTTTAGGATTAAGCGCTTATTTGTAAACCGTTCAAAACGTGCTTGCTAGAAACGGCAAATATAAATAACTTTCTTTTTTCGTTTTGCAACAATTAAGGGATTTTAAACTTGATTCTAAAGCTTTTTTTTATCAAAGTATATTAGAATATATTTTAATATCCAATGATGATTTATCGATATATATTACTAATAAAGTATCAATAATCTATATGGAAGCTAGATGGAAGTGACAAAACTACGAATTATCTTAGCAAACTGCGTTACTGCTTGGTTTAATTTAGGCAACCATGCTTTTGCTGACAAATGTTTAATTCAATACGATAGAAATAAATACTATGACTATGATATCCTCATTTTGAAGAAATAGATAATTAGGTAAATTCTTTATTTCTACAATAATGGAAGATGACATCTTTAATGAAAATCGATATGCATCTCTAGCTAGCCTATTTGCTCCACATCAAACCGATCGACTCTAGAAAAGCCACTTACTCCAGCCAAGGTGGCAGTATTATTGGTGATTTCACCAGTTATATTGTTGGTTCACTGTCCTCCGAGCTATCTGTAGAATCTCCTAAATCTACTATATTTGTTTCAGTTCCGTCAGCAATTTCTGCATTGAAGACCTTTATCACAAACCATGGTGTAAATGCAAAATAAAAAGATAGAGTAATATATCATAGCCTATTTTTATTTAACAATAAAAATAGAAGTTAAAGCCCAAGCCTTTTTTCTAACTAGAATATTACAGGATAAAAAAAGATATAAAGTAGATCAATAGCCAAGCTTGTTATGATGCTAGTAAATCAAAATTAGCTTGAATGGAGTTGAATTTATTTGACGAAAGATCGAATAACGGCTAGCATCATGATTTAACTTTAGCCTTATGTTAATCCATAAAACCATTTATCTATAGCTACAAAATATATCAATAATTCATTTTATTATTGATCCAATTCATGCAATCAAAAATATTAATAATTAACTCAATAAATACAAGTAATTTAATAGAATAAACAGGAGCTTTAATAAGATATTTTATTGATTATGAGATCTTTATATATTTTAATACAAGTAAGATTTTGAATAAAGATTTTAATATTAAAACTTAATATAAACTTAACATTAGAAGTATTAAGTTTACACTAATTGCATAAGAAAATTTAAAGGGAACATTATATTTATTGTGCGATTTAAATTAGCTAATTTACTTTCTGAGAAGCCTTTAAATGTTTTTATAAAGTACCTTTTTATCCTTTATTGTAAAGACATATCACCCCCAATTAATGATCCCTATTTAGGAAGGGATTATCTTTCTTTTCACAAATCTGTTGGCATTTCTAATGGCATTTATTGCTTTAACCTCAATATTTTTTTTGGTGACCTGCCTTTTGATCAATTATACTCTTTAAAAACGAATTTCTTAAACTTTATTTCAAGGTTTACATTGCTTAAGGTTGTAGCTCTAATGACATTGATCCCTTCTAAGATCATTTGGTGTTCTGCCAAGCAGAGGCAGAAGTCTTCAACATATTGGATTAACATAATTCCGGATATAGCTTCAGGTTCTCTTGGATTGAAAAAGAATAAAAGAAAATTGAAGTTAGTGTTAAAACAACTAAATATGCTCAATACTCTTGCTATAAATAATCTGGTAAAAAGGCACAAAACACTTTCAGTTTCGGAAAATTTACATAGAACAAGCTTTTATTAAATATCAATTAAGAGACAAATGATTTCAAAGTTAAGACGCATATCAATCATCACATCACTGATAGTTTTTAGTTCCGCTGTTGCATTTGCAGGATCAGATAAGGAAGGAATGAGTTTTGGGTTTTGGGATATGGTCCAAATAGCAGGAGCGTTGGCTTTCTTTATCTATGGTATGAAAATGATGAGTGAAGGGATCCAAAGAGCAGCTGGGTCTCAACTTAGAATGATTCTTAGAACGATGACTAAAAATAGATTTCTGGGCGTATTCACTGGTTTTTTGACAACCGCATTAGTCCAGTCTTCTTCTGCCACAACAGTAATGACAGTCTCTTTTGTAAATGCAGGTTTGCTTACTCTTGTGGAATCTGCTGGGATCATGATGGGGGCCAACATTGGAACTACTATTACGGGTTGGATTGTGTCTCTTCTTGGATTTAAGCTAAAACTAAGCGCATATTCAATTCCATTATTTGCGATTGGTGTACCAATGCTTTTTTCTAATCGTAGTAAACTGAAATATTGGGGTGAATTTTTGATAGGTTTTGCCATTTTGTTTTTAGGTTTGACTTATTTGAAAGGGGCAGTGCCTGACCTACAAGGAAATGCAGGTGCTTTGGCATGGATACAAAATGTTGCTGATCATGGATTTTTCTCGCGTGTAATGTTCGTTTTAGTTGGTGCTTTGGTTACTGTAATAGTACAGTCCTCTAGTGCGGCCATGGCCATTACATTGACATTAGTCTATACAGGTTGGTTGCCATTGGAAGTGGCTGCGGCTATGATTCTTGGAGAAAATATTGGGACGACAATTACGGCAGAAATTGCCTCCTTAGTAGGTAATACAAACGCGAAAAGATCTGCGAGAATTCACTCTTTGTTCAATATAATCGGGGTTACTTGGATGATTATTTTGTTACCTTATATATTGCAATTTTTGACTGGATTTATCGAAAATTTTACACATTTGTTTGAGGGAGCAGTAAAGACGAAAGGAGCTACAAATGAAGCTCAAATTTTGGATACCTATAGACTCGCAGCTTTTCATACCACTTTCAATATCTTGAATGTTGTTATTATGCTACCGTTTGTTGGCTGGTTAGTGAAAATGGCAATAAAAACCGTTCCTCAGAGGAAAGGTGAAGTGGGTGTAGAGACCTTGAAATTTATAAATACGGCAAATAGAACTCCGGAATTGGCTACTGTTGAACTTCAAAATGAAATCGCTAGATATGGTGAACTAACAACTAGAATGCTTGAATTTTCTAGGGCCCTGATCAATTCTTCAGATGATAAAGAAAGTATGAACTTGATCTCTAAGTTGAAAAAGTACGAAGACATTACCGATAATTTTGAAAGGGAAATCACTGAATACATAACCAATCTTTCTGATAAAGAAATGACCCACAAGACCAGTGTTCGATTGAGAAGTTTCTTTAATATTTGTAACGATATGGAAAGAATTGGTGATATCTTTTATCAAATATCAAAAACGGTGGAGGATAAAATAAATCGGAAAATATATTTGACTCCGAAGCATCGGGATTTATTGAATGAGTTGATCGAAATTGTGGAAAGAGCATTTCAAGAAATGAATGCCAACTTGAATCTAAATTCTTATGATGATGCCATTTTGAACATTTGTTATGATCTCGAAGAAGAAATAAATATGCAAAGAAATTTAATGAGAAAATTCAATCAAGAAAAAATAGGGGAGACTGAATACAATACTAACTCAGCGATGGTTTTCACTAATCTCTTTTCCAACTTAGAGAGAATAGGCGATCATATTGTTAACATTAATGAGTCTGTAGCTGGAGAGATATAATTATGGTTCGATAGGGTGGAGTACAGATTATATTTACATCTGGTTATCATTTTACTATTTTTTGATTTCTCCTTCGTAAATATAGTTTATGTATGAAGATCCGTTTCTTTTTTTGTAATCATGGGGAGAAGAGATGATAGTGAACATATTCTCATTGTTAGACTTGACAGTTACCCCTTCAAAAAATAAGGAACGATGGCTTTTCCTTGTCGTGTTTCCTACATAAAGTCTTTGCTTGTTGGTTAATTTTAGTGTTTCAAGATTTAGGTCAAAAATATCAACATAATTTTTTTTCTTACTGTAGAAGCTGCCACAAGAAGCCATCAGTTTTAATTCTTTATTTAGTAATTCACCAAACCAAATAGAATTATAAGCACCTGTTTTTTCTGCTGTAATATCCTTGATACTTCCTTTCTTTATTAAGGAAAAATCTTGATAGGCAAACTTTGATGACCATTGTGCGTAATTCTTAGAATCCCATTCCATGCCAAGCATATAAAATTGGTTATCTTTTTGAAAATAAGATAGGGCTCCAATATGATTATCGTAATTAATTTTCTGATTGGGAACTAACTTTATTCTTCTATTTTCAATCTTGAAAAATTGAATAACCGTTCCATCTCTTTTTCCATCTGTAAATGCGACTGGAAAAACTCCATTTTCAATTTGAATTGCAGATGGGTGAGAATAGCCTAACCCAAGGTTGGTTTTATATACATCTATCGCTTGAGTTTTATTCTCTGAGCCATATTCAGGAAATAATAAGATATAGCTATAACCATCAGCACCTTGGCATGTAGAAATAATGGATTTCGAATTTTCATCCCAAGCAACACCTTGCGTATGACAGCGACAATCCAACATAGTTGAAGATACATGCAGTTCGATTAATTCTTGCTTTGATTTATACTCATATAATTCATTTTGATAAACAGCGCATCCTACTAAAGTAAATAATAGAGTCACAAAATATAGCCTATTTATCATGTAGTTAAGAATTTGGTATTGCCAAAGTATGACTTTTGTTTGCTTTTTGATGTGGGATATTTGTAAAGGAAAAAATGAATAGACCATTTACTCCAAAAATCAATAGGATTAAGCTGATTAGGGATCTTGCTATATTTGATATTATTTTCAATGATTCATATCTTAGCATAACACTTTCAATGGATGATGATGGTCATTATCAAGATACAAGTATTAGATTTTTCAATCTTTGATTAAATCAAAAAAAAATTTGCAATGTTTATCCTTACTCATAATCTAAAAGTAGTTATAAATTTCAGTCAAACTGCCAATACAGGTTTATTTTTTACATAAACAAAATCAATATTCAGACGTTGAGACAGCGACATACAAAATTAAAGATCCTTCTAATAGGCAGGGCGTATTAAATTAACAACCCCCAAACACTTTCCACTCATCCACTACGGTATGCCCTCGACTTACTAATATATTGCCAAATTGTAAGAATACAAATTCACTCTGATGTGGTCTTAAAAATACAAAATCATCTACTTCTATTTCAGCAGAAGGAGGCGCATTTACCATGGTTTGATTAGTGGACGAGCCATATAATTTATTTTTTTTTAGCCCAATAGGATACCAATAGTCTGCTTTCCAAAATCCACCGTATATAAAAAAAGATTGTTTATTCGTTGCATTCAATCTGCTCATAATAGGCTTAAGCTTTTCTATCCCCGGAATCAATGTATCCTTTAATTTTTTTAGAACGGGTGTAGCAATAAAACTTGCAGGTCTATAACTTGTAAGCGTATCTATATCGAAGGTCGTCGGCTTGACTAGACAAGAACCTGCTGATAGGTCATTGAGTGGCGAATGATCACTATTATGCAATTCTATCGTTGGACTACCCGCACCATTAAAGGTTAAATCAGAATGATATAGCGAGGGAAATTTGACTTTTAAATGGTCAATACATTCATGATAGAAATTGTTTGCCATCTCTAACGCCTTCTCTTTCGATCGAACGATTGGTGGCAGCTTTACCACATGTGGATCGTAACCCATAAATCCACTAAAAATTAAATAATCCTTATTATCTCTTATAAGCCCTAAGGCTTTTCCAAGATCTTGTAAATCGACAAAACCCCCTCGATGTAAACCTACATCTATTTCCAAATTGACCCTCAGTTTTTCTCCAAATCCCTTAGCTAAAGCTAAATATTGATCTAATCGAGTGGTTGTATCAATAAGCCATTGGATTTGAGTCAATGGATTAAATCCCTGCATAGGATTCTGAAGGTGATTATAGAAATATCGAGCGGACTGGATGGGCATAGGCTTACCCATTAATATATCTACATCTGATTTGCAATGCATAATCAATTCCGTCAAAAATGACAGATGAAATACCATCAAATTAGTACTCTGAGCTTGGTGCATCACATAGTCAACCAAAGGTAATGAAGGCAATGATTTGACAACTATTCTATATTCAGCTTTTGGACGGATCTGGGCTTTAAGTGTTTTGATATTTTCATCTAGAAGATCTAAATCAATGATCAAATAGGGTATAGCACTTTTATAATTCTTAAGACAGTTATTGAGTTGATCGAAATATTGGTTTGACTGATTTATGTCCATCTGATTGGTGTATAAGTAATCTATTTATAATTAAGTTATAGATTCTATAATTGATCTTAACTGTCTTTATTTTGCTAAGATATATTGTTCTATACGAATATTGTCTGCTTTATTTTAAACATGTTTTGATTGCTCAAATAAATATATATTTTTAATACTCAAAAATAATCTTGTAACAAGTATAATCTCTTTTTCTCATGGAAAAATAATATCCTGTTTAGCCGCGAACATAGTGATTGGCGTTATTACTTTTTGTAGCATTTTGATTGGTAATTACAGGAACTGGAGTAAAATCCATTTGAAAGTATAAAAACACATTTGAAAGAAATTTTTCCGCAAATTCATCTCTATCTATAAATCAAACTAATAGAAATTTTTCAATCTATTCCATGATTTGTGTCCTTATATAAATATAAAGCTCCATTGGAATAAAAAATGTCATCATGGCTACTTCTGGATTTCTATTTACAATATATGCTGGAGATGCACTTCAGATTTGTACAGACTTCCCATATTTATTCCATTATAATATGTTTACTAAATATATTGAATTAGAACAACTTTATTCAGGATATATACAAAGAAGTGCCATTTACCGTTTATTTAGCAGCATTTAAAACAAAGCAATCCATAAAATTTAACCAAACTCCATTGACATATTAAGATTATATCTAATATCTTTGGAAATCTAATTAGAAATATATGCCTAACATTTATGTAGTAAGTATCCTCCTTACATTGATGGTTTTTACTGTCTCTTGTCAAGAAGTACCTAATCCGGTATTGCAAAAGGAGATGAAGCAGAAGGAGAATATAACCAAGGAGATATTACAGAAGGACGGCGAGATAAAGGATGGTATAATAAAAAAGGATACAAAGCGACAACCACCAATATCCGGAGCCACATTTGAAAAAAAGCTAAACAGCACTGAGCGAAGATCTGTTATTCTAGGAGCAGAAAGAATGGATCAATATAATAGCAAATTAAGGAATAAGCGAATCGCTATATTAGCAAACCATACAAGCTATATAGAAGAAACACACTTAGTAGATACATTAATTGCTAGAAGAAACACGATCGAGTACATATATGCCCCTGAACATGGTTTTCGCGGAAGGACGGATGCTGGAGCCACTGTGAAAGATGGCGTAGATGTGAAAACCGGTATTCAGATAAAATCATTATACGGAAAAAGTAAAAAACCATCCAATAGTGATTTATCAAAGGTGGACATTTTTCTTATTGACATTCAAGATGTAGGTGCGAGATTCTATACATATATCACAACCGTAAGTTATATAATGGAAGCATGTGCTGAGAATAATGTTCCTGTCTTGATCTTGGATCGACCAAATCCACATGCGCATTATGTAGATGGGCCTGTAATGTCAGATGGATTGGAATCATTTGTCGGACTTCATTCTATTCCCATAGTATACGGCATGACTATAGGTGAATATGGAAAGATGTTAGTTGGAGAAAATTGGTTGGATACGGGTAACGCTTGTGACCTTACTGTTATCCACTGTCAGAACTATGATAGAAATATCAGATACTCGATCCCTAAAGCGCCATCGCCGAACTTGCCCAATGATTTAGCCATTCAACTATATCCTTCTTTGTGCCTTTTTGAGGGAACAACATATAGTGAAGGCAGAGGAACAAATAAGCAATTCCAATCTTATGGACACCCTGATTATGGTGCAAAGGATTTTAGTTTTATACCTATACCAAATGATGGTGCTTCCAAGCCCAAATTGAATGGGGTGACTTGTTATGGAAGAGATTTATCTTACCTTAATGTTGATAGAATCTATAGCTTTGCTCGATTAGATTTATCCTATCTTTTGGATGCTTACAACCAATTTGAAGCTAGTAAGAAGGATTTCTTTGTAGATAATAATTTCTTTGAGTTATTGGCTGGAACTAAAGAACTTCGGAAAATGATCATCCAAGGTAAAACAGAACTAGAAATAAGAGCCTCTTGGCAAAATGATTTGGAGGCATTCAGGAAGATACGAGAAAAGTATTTATTATATTAAAATCTAAATATTATTTGGGCTTTAATTTGTGTATTCGTATCTCCAAAGATTCTTTCATTCCCGCTGCTTAGTACTTCTTGCCCTTTAGAATCTCTATCTGGATTTTCAAAATAGGTTTGAGCATATCTAAATTCAGCCGTTAAATATCGAGTAAGTGCATATCTGGCATTGATATAAAATCGACTTCCTCTTCCCCAAAATGCAGGAATGAAAAATTCGTAAAGAATATCGTTTTCATAGGCATAAATTCTAGAATTGAAATCTGTTGTGTCAAACAATGCATATCTAGCTGTGAGAGACAAAGAGGAAGACATTGGCTTATATATAAAATCTTGGTAAAATAAAATTCCATTGGTTTTATAACCATCGTCTAATGTTCCATATAAGATTTCTGCACGACTTCGTATTTCGAATGACTTATTGATATTATAAGAAAGATGGGCTCTTAACTTATGTCTTCTAGCCATCCCAATTGTATTATTAAATCCATTATCAAAATCATTCTGTTCCCAAACTTCATAATTATATTGAAAATAAATATTGAACTTTCTCTTAATAATATAATCTAATCGGGCCAAATATTCTTTGCCTGATGTAGGTCTATCTGCTCTGAAACTCAACCAAGGACTTCTATATAGGTCGGCATAAAGCACCAATTTCCAAGCATAGACTGGGCGTATTTCTAATCCTAAATAGATTCCTTCCTCATTGTTGATTCTAGCTGATTCTCCAAAGGCATTCGGGTTTATAGCGAAATATCCTCGATTATAATTTCTATACAACACAGATGCACTTACCGTTTTATCCAAGCCCAATAATAATCCATGTAAATTAGCCCAATCACTACCATTATTAGTTGCAACTTCTCCAAAGAAATGCCAATTTCTAAACCGGAAGGAATAGTCTCCGCTAATATTATGTAGGGTAGAGGGAATTTGCTGAAATTTTCTATATAATCTTGTATTTTCTTGGAATTGGGCACCAAAGTCTGTCTGCATATAATTTAAGGCAAGGTGGAACCGATCATGATTATATTTTATAACACCACCATATTGCATTGCTTCGACTACTTTTTCATTATCAATTTCATTTTGAGTACGATGGAATCCGGTAAGTCTAATAGAGCTAATATTGATTTCTTCACCATTTGGAATTTCTTCTTCAAGATCATCGATCAAAGTGGCATCTAGCCTTTTGTAACTGATAAAGGGGCTTAATTCTATGTTTTCTCCAAGTCGTAAGGTCGCTCCTCCACCTCGGAAATATCCGGATTCATTGACGGAATTATAAGCTTTAAAAATACGTCCACCTTTTTTGATATCGTTGACCCAAGTAGATTTTCCTGACCCAAAATCATTTTGCTCGATTAACCCTTGTCCCATACTTACAGAATAATCCCCAATGACTACATCTTTTAGCAATCTGGTATATTCTTTAAGGTAAATATGACCAGTCATGTAGTCAAACCCTTGCTTGTTAGAACCAGTAAAAAATTCTTCGCCAGGATCTTTTTCTAAGATAAATCCATATTTAAATCGATTTTCATAATTGTGTCTATACCGTAAAAAAAATCTATTTTGATCTCCTAGATAGGCTCTTTCGCCTTCTTCATTTTCAATATATCCTGCCTTCTTTTCTAAAGTCCTTCTCCATTTGATAAATGCTTCGTTATTTCCTTCAGTAGCCATTTTAGCTAGTGAATAATTGAAATTTCCTTCATTTCTTAGACTTACATAGGGGGCCAAAGTCCGAATAGTTTCCATATCGAATTCTGGAATGGTTTGTAGCTCTTCTATAGATAATAAGTCCCCATATTTTGACCGATGAAACAATAAAGATTGGATTTGCATTTCGGATAAAAGTATGCAATCCTTTAGCTCGTCATAGGAAGCTCTATTCAGGTCCAAAGAAGTGTTCAGGTATTCTTCTAAGCGGATAAGGATGTCAGATACGTCAATTTCATCTATTTCTAGGGCTTCTAAGTATTGCTCCAATTGTTGTTGTAGATCGACAGGAATTTCTTGACTGCAAGATACAAAGGATAATAGCAGAAAGATAAAAGTGTAAATTTGTTTTATCACGTTCATCAAATAGTAAGTTCATTCATCGTTTTGGTTTCTCTCAATCCTTCTATCCAATGCCTAAAATTAAAGTAAATAAAGCATCTTTTTTCGTAAGGATGTGACTCAGAGGCAATTATTTTCTGATAAACTTTATCAATGGCGGAATGTTTGTCAAACTCGTTGGGATGCTTATTCAAAAATAAAAGAATGGATTGAATACAAGAATTCATTTGCCCGCTTACTTCAAAGTGCCGTTTGACCATCGGAGACAAGTTGGTAATCAGTGTATAATTTTGCAATTTATAATGACATAACAATTGTAATAATTTAGCATATGCGATCAAGTCATTTCTAAGATGATCCTTTTTATTATCAATAATTTTCTTCAAATAATCGATGGCTTGTTCATATTGACCACATGCAATATACATCCAAGCAATCTTATAATAAAACATTAGTACTCGGTGAGAATCCAATTTAAGCTTATAGCTTTTTATATTCAAATTTATGGTCGGAACTAACTTAAGACCACTTTTATAATCTTTCTCAATCAAACACTGATTTATCAAAGCATTGTGGTAATAATTGAAATTTAAAATTTGAGTATTAATATTGAAATCAGCTTCTGCTATTTGCAAGTATTTTTTATAAATATCTAAGTATTCTTTAAAGGATTCTTTTTCTTTTAAATAGAAGCAATTGGTAAGGACATAATGTAGGCCTCTTATATATAAGTCAGGATCTTTTTGTTTCATAACCTCACTCCGATGAAAAACTTGAACCCACATTTTAGAATGCATTAAGCTTTTTTCAAATTGCATAAGCATATAGTTGTACCACACACTACTTTGATTCAATAATACTTCTTCGTAAAAGCCCATTTTAGAGGGGAAGGTGGTCGGAAAATTACTTGTAAAATACTCATTTACTAAAAATTTTTCCATGTTGTTTTTGACAAACCCTAACTTGATGTATAGGCCTTGTATTTTTAGAGAAAGATTGGAAAGTCTAGATGTTCTTGCAACGACTTGCCGAGTAACCGCTGAGCCAAGAATTAAGTCTTCGACTTTATTTTCTATTTTTCTTGATCTGGTAATATGTCTAGACTCTATAAGTTTTTGAAATTCTGTTATCTCTAGATATATGATTTCTTGTTCGGAATTTTTAGCAATAACTTTTACACGATCAAGGAGTTTTAAACTTTGTAGATATAGACCTTTTCCATACAAGATTTTAGCATAATCCATTTGTTCTCTGATTTGCAAATCGACATCTCGTTTGATATGGATCAGTCGCAAGCTTTTTAGGATTTGATCGTACAAATGACGTTTCAGATTTGAAATATCTCCAGTCTTAAGTGTTGGAAATTTCTTTTTAATTAGGGCGTCTTCATACTCGACAATTTTATCTAGATACTCAAATAGTTGTAAGAATTTTCCATCTTTATTTGAGTTGAGTCGATTGACAAAAAGTTTGAAATTTCGCTTTTCTGCCTTGTTTAGACTTTTTATCAACTTATAAACTTGGTCTGATTTTGAGATAGGCATAACAGGAATATGTTAGTTATAGTGTTGTCTGTCTGTTGTTTATGTCTAATTAGTCTATTTTGAAAAACACAATATAAATATTAATTCAAAATAATATTTATAAAAGCAGATTTACATTCGTACTATAATTTATAAAAGCCCTAAAATATAGATTGAAAATGAGTAAGACAAAGTTAGAATACATTTGGTTAGATGGTCACAAGCCAACTCAAAATATGAGAAGTAAGACCAAGGTGGTGAGTAATTTCAAAGGAAGACTAAAAGATTGCCCTATGTGGTCATTTGATGGATCTTCCACTCAACAAGCAAAAGGTGGTTCGTCAGATTGTTTGCTTAAACCGGTAGCCATTTTTCCAGACCCTGTAAGAGAGAATGGATTTTTAGTAATGACTGAAGTACTGAACCCTGATGGGACACCGCATGTAACAAATGCACGTGCATCTATAAATGATGATGACAATGAATTTTGGTTTGGTTTTGAACAAGAATATTTCATCATGGATAGAGCTACACAGCTTCCATTGGGTTTCCCAGTCGGTGGATATCCTGGACCTCAAGGCTTGTACTACTGTTCTGTTGGAGGCAGAAACACGCATGGTAGAGATTTTGTGGAAGAACATGCTGATATATGTATTGCAGCTGGACTTACATTTGAAGGAATCAACCAAGAGGTAGCATCTGGACAATGGGAATTCCAACTATTTGCAAAAGGAGCAAAGCGAGCGGGAGATGAAATGTGGATTGCAAGATACATTTTAGATCGTTTGACTGAACAATATGGATACTACATAGAATATCATCCAAAACCTGTAAAAGGAGATTGGAATGGGTCAGGAATGCACGCTAATTTCTCTAATAATAAGTTAAGAACTTCTGGTAAAAAGAAAGACTTTGAAACCATTTGTGAGAAATTTGCACCAAAAGAACGAATCAAACAAGCTATTGCAGTATATGGAGCATACAACAATTTGAGATTAACTGGAAAACATGAGACACAATCTATCAACAAATTCTCATATGGAGTTTCAGATAGAGGGGCATCAATAAGAATACCGATTGCTTCTGTAGAAAATAAATGGAAAGGGTGGTTAGAAGACAGAAGACCGGCTTCAAACGCAGATCCATATAAAGTTGCAGGTTTTATAATTGCTACTGTTAAGAATTTGCCATATAAGATTAAATAAACTCATACATATATTGATAATAGGTAATGCGATCTAAATAATATAAAGCTGCCCAATAGGGCGGCTTTTTTTGTTGTGTGCCATG
>Ga0209828_1001748_pt1 | contig 19111 bp, 4 predicted proteins | sample MaitaG_FD_187429 | JGI IMG/M metagenome (GOLD analysis project Ga0209828, IMG submission 187429) | Marine algal microbial communities from Maine, USA - Maine_Asex2 metaG (SPAdes) (version 2) | ecosystem: Host-associated > Algae > Red algae > Unclassified | place: Maine, USA | collected 2015-01-05 | reverse complement strand
CTTGTCTGTCTTCACCATTTACCGAAAGTCTAACCGTATATTCTCCCGGAGGCGCTTTAGCTCCATCCATAGATCCCCACCATAGGATCATGCCTTCAAAATCTTTTGCAGATGGATATCTCATATTCCAAATAAAATTATTCGCTCCTTCTTCGATTTTTAGTTTGTCAGCTTTTTCTTCTGCCTTATTAGAGAACGTTCTTATGGGAATACCACCAGTTTCTAAAAAGCTTAAGGTCACACTATCTTCTTCTGTGAAAGAATTTAATAAGAAGTGAACATTGACACCGGACGGGTGATTCTTACCAGTGCCAGACACTTCTGTTCGTTGAAATCCTGGCAGGCGCTCAGCATCCATTGGTTTAAATAGATGATTATCTTTAGTCGAAATCGAGTTGTCTAAACTATGTAAGATCGTCAGATCATCGATCATCCAAATACTTCGTCCTTGAGTCGCAGCAATTAAATTATTTTCTTTAATGGCCAGATCAGTAATCGGGACAATCGGTAAATTCTGTTGGAAAGACTTCCAATTTTTACCATCATCAAAGGAAATATACATGCCAGTTTCAGTACCGGCATAAAGTAAACCTTCTCGATCTGGATCAGCACGCAAGACTCTTGTGAAATGTTCATTGTCAATGCCATTCACGATTTTGGTCCATGATTTTCCCCAGTTATCGGTTTTGTAGAGATATGGTCTATAGTCTCCAGTTTTATATAATGTTCCTGCTACATAACATCCAGCTTCATTAAACGGATCTGGTTCGATACTATTAATCATGAGCCATTCCGGCATATTGCTTGGAGTCACAATCTGCCAATCTTCTCCACCATTTTTTGTGAGATGTAGCAAGCCATCATCTGATCCTGCCCAGATGACACCTTCTGTAATTGGTGATTCGTCTATCGCAAAAATGGTGCAGTAGTATTCTACTCCTGTATTATCTTTTGTAATAGGTCCTCCTGATGATTCTAATTTTTTTGGCTCATTTCGAGTTAAGTCAGGGCTGATAATATCCCAGCTTTGACCTTCATTAGTGGTGACATGAACTCGATTAGATGTGGTATATAATTTCTTAGGATTATGCTTCGAAAAGAAAATGGGGAAATTCCATTGGAATCTGTATTTCATACCTTCAGCACCATATCCCATAGGATTATCAGGCCATACATTTATTGCTCTGCTTGTTCCTGTGGAATGATCTTTTCTAGTTAAAAAACCACCATAACTTCCGCCATAAACGATTTCTGGATTGAGAGGATCTGGGGCAATGTGAGCTGATTCACCACCAGCTGTTGGTTCCCAATCTGAAGCGCCGATCGACCCACCACTTGATCGATGAGCGATCCGGAGTGTACTATTATCTTGTTGTGCGACATAGATTCGATAGGGTTTGTGATTGTCTGTGGTGACGCGATAAAATTGGGCAGTCGGTTGATTATGATATGTCGTCCACTTGCCACCGCCATCAAAACTGACTTGGGCTCCACCATCATCTCCAATGATCATTCGCTGGTTATCTTCTGGAGCAATCCATAAGTCATGGTGATCGCCGTGCGGTGCGACATGAGGACTGAAGGTTTTTCCTCCATCCTTAGATTTATGATATCTCACATTGACAACATAAACAATGTCTTCATCTTGAGAATCGGCATAAATTCGTGTGTAGTACCAAGCTCGTTGTCTCAGTGCTCGGCTGTCATTTAATTTTGACCAAGTCGTCCCACCATCATCTGATCGATAGACACCACCATTTTCATTTTCTATAATAGCCCACACTCTTTCAGAATTAACGGGTGATACTGTGACTCCTGAGATACCCCAGATACCTTCTGGCAGTCCTTCATTTTTTGTGATCTCTGTCCATGTATTTCCACTGTCAGAACTCCTCCATAAGCCAGACCCATCACCACCACTTGATAATGAGTATGGCGTTCGTCTGATTCGCCATGTACTGGCAAACATATTTCTAGAATTATTTGGGTCGATAATGAGGTCAACTGCACCTGCATCAGCATTCGCAAAAAGGACCCGTTTCCAATTTTTACCACCATCTGTGGTTTTATAAACTCCTCGTTCTTGACTTGATTTGTAAAGATCTCCCATCACTGCCGCGAAGGCAATATCAGGATTAGTCGGATGGATTCTGATTCGAGAAATATGCCTTGAATTTTTGAGGCCTAAAGATTCCCATGTTTTTCCACCATTGACGGTTTTCCAGACTCCATATCCGTAAGAGACATTTCCTCTTACTGTTTTTTCACCTCCACCGACATAGATGACATTCTGATCAGATTCACTTACCGCAATGCTGCCAATAGATCCTCCAAAATATCCGTCTGAAATATTCTCCCAAGAATTGCCTCCATTTTCAGATTTCCATACACCGCCTCCAGTAGATCCCATGTAAAATAGATTTGGTTTTCCAGGGACACCAGTTACTGCGCATGATCTACCTCCTCTGAATGGACCAATATGCCTCCATTCAACACCTGCATAACTGCTTTCGTCAATTTGTTGCGTTGATCTGGCTTGTCCAAATAACTCAAAACTTGATAGGATTAAAAATAATATTAAGATGTTTTTCATGACTAATGATTATGCTCTAATATACATAAATCAGTAGGAAAACATGACTATTATTGGCTATGCAGTTTTGCTAATTGATCTCATAGTTGCTTCTGGAATTACAGAATGAGATTCGTTAATCGGGAGAATAATGGTGAATTTACTACCTAAATCAATTTCCGATTTTAAATGAATAACGCCGCCAAGTTTAGTCAGACAAGATTCTACAATGGATAAGCCCAGCCCTGTGCCGTCATATTCATTTCTGGTATGTAATCTTGTAAATAATTCGAATATTTCACGTCGATACTCTTTAGAGATTCCAATACCATTATCCTTCACATGAAGTTCGTGACCATAGTCAGTTCTATGATAACTTATTGTAATGGTCGGCTCATCACTTTCATTATACTTAATACCGTTTTCAATCAGGTTCTTCAGAATGATAAAAAGTAAGGACTTGTTTGAATGAATGACTGGAAGATTATAGCTTTTAATTATCGCTTTTCTACCGTCTAAAAATGACTTGATATTCGACTCAATGGACGCGACTAGATGGCTTAAATTAATTTCTTCGACAGGGATAGATTCAATATTTCCAAGTTTAGTATATTGCATAATGTCCTCAATGAGGGTGTAAATCTGATTGCAGCTATTATTGATGATTTTGAAATAAGGATCTAATGATAATGATTGATCACTTGGTAATTTTCGTTTAATGAGTTTGACAAAACTTCCAATGTTACGGATAGGCTCTTTTATATCATGAGATGCGATATGGCTAAATTTTTTCAACTCTTTGTTATTTGCACTAAGCTTTTCATTCATCAGCTTAAGTGATTGAGTTTGCGATAAAACCTTTTGTTGAAGATTGGCATTAAAGGTTTTTCCTTGTCTCCATAATCGATAGGCACCATATATAATTAAGGATAATAAACCAATGATTAGAAAGAGACCTTGCTTGGTGCGATCGGTTTTTGCGATTTCAATTTCTAATAAACTATTTTCTAATTTTTCTTTTTCAAGGTCGAACTCCGTTTGTTTGAGAGAAAGATTTATTTTGTTTTCTGCGAATTGTAAGCTGTCTTTGAGCTGGTAAATCTGCTCTCGCTTATTGAACGCAGTTTCATAGTCGTCTTCAAGAACGGATTGTTCTAAATCAACAGATAATTTGGATATTTTATCTGAGTAGTCAGTCTTCTGTATATTCGCATCTACTTTTACATTTTGTGAAAGAGCAGAGCTACAGAGTAAAGACCAGAATAAGATGGGTATGCTTCTTCGGATCATTAAACAAATATTGCTATAATAGGATAGGCGCTAAATGTGTTGTTCAAATATATAGAAAATCTATCTTTGAGGTAAGTCTATTTTAAAATTATCATGTATGAATTTTGTAGTTGTTGCTGATAAAAGTGATTTATTACGAGAAATCAATATCTCATTAATGAGAATTCCATCGTCAAAGCTAAATTTTGAGGCAAAAGGTGCAAAAGTTCGACTCCAAAAATTGAGAGTTAAAGAGATTAGTATGAGTTCTTCAGTTGTTGATGCGACTTTGGCTGCCATTGTTTTTGTGGATAAGGATACATTACTCACCAAAGTATCAGCAGAAGGGGAGATCGAAATAAAAGGACAATTAAAGTATAATATATCTGAAGATTGGCAATTGGATTCTGATTTTAAATATATAAGTCATAATTGGCTTGAGAATCCAGATGTCAATATTGGCCTAATCCAATTTTCTGTAAAGTCTTTAATCGATAACGTCATTGAAAAGCAAAAAGAAAATATTGAAGAAACGATCGATAATCAGTTGAAGGCGTTTTCTGATTTGTCTGTTTATATGAATAAAATATTACCATTTGTAAATCAGACTATAAAATTTCAAATGAGCCAATTGCATATTTTACCCAATATAAGTGAGATCATTATAGATAAAATTATAGATTCAAATGAAGAGATAAAGATGACATGTTCGCTAGTCACTGAATCAGCTTTTATATTGAGCTCTAAAGAAAAAACTCAAGCCACACTGCCTTCGATATTAATAAGGCAACTGGCTTAACCTGGACTATGTAATGCAATATAAACAAGTGCTCCGGCTATAAATCCAATCGCAGCGAGCCAACCGACATTTTTTAAATACCAAATAAAATCTATTCTTTCCATTCCCATTGCCGCAACTCCAGCTGCAGATCCAATGATGAGCATACTTCCTCCTGTTCCGGCAGAATAGGCTATAAAGTGCCACATATAATCATCAGTAGGGTATTGGTACATTCCCATTGTTCCAGCGACTAGAGGTACGTTATCTATAATTGCAGAAAATACACCAATAAGCATTACGACTATGTTTTGATTCGGAATGTTAGCATCCAAATATTTGGCAATATCCAACAACACGCCTAATGACTCCAATGAAGCAACTGCCATTAAAATACCTAAGAAGAATAGAATACTTGACATCTCAATTCTAGATAATGCGGTATGTGCAGAGTATAAATGTTTGCTTTGTTCATCGAATTCCTCTTCTGGGTGAATGTATTCCGAAACTAACCACACAAAGCCTAATCCAAGCATCATACCGACATAAGGAGGTAAGTGAGTCACTGCTTTGAAAACAGGGACAAATACAAGCGCACTAATTCCAACAATCAGCATAATCCGACTACTTAATAGTTTTTCTTCTTGAATGCCTTTTGTAACATCACGGCCTTCGAGTGGTGTAATCGTGCCTTGAAATGCAGGTAAGAAACTTGCTATAATTGCGGGTACTGTAATACAAACAACTGAAGGAATGACTAGATTTTGGATTAAGCCTATAGTAGATACTTTGTCTTGTATCCAAAGCATTGTCGTCGTGACATCTCCAATAGGAGACCATGCTCCGCCAGCATTTGCTGCGATGACACCTAAACTGACAAACCACAATCGCTCTGTCTTATCAGGAACTAATCGTCTCAAAAGAGAGACCAGCACGATAGTAGAAGCGAGATTGTCTAAAGTGGCAGATAAGAAAAACCCAAGCACACAGATAAGAAATAACATTTTCTTTTTACTGTTGGTTGTAATCCGATTTGTGATGACTGAAAATCCTTTATGTAAATCGACTAACTCGACAATCGTCATGGCTCCAATTAAGAATACCAAAATTTCTGCTGTCTTACCAACATGGTGGAGTAGGACGGGACTTAACCAATCATAATAGTCTGTACCTTCGGTTATTTTGTGGAAGTGATGATCTAAGATAGGAAGATGGCCTAACGATACAAACGCCCAGCATAAGGCTGCCATTAATAAGGCGGGAACGGTTTTGTCTAACTTGAGTGGATGTTCAAAAACAATTGCAACATAACCCAGAATAAAACATAAAATTACAGCTATCAACATTCTCAATTACAGTTTCTAATGTGCAAGAAAGTAGACCTCATTCGAGCTAAAGTTTCCCTTGAGGCACATTGGTTTAGATTGCAATATAATAAACTAGATTGATCTACTTATGCTCCAGCATTTTTAGTATTGCTAAAACCCATCTTTTTAAGAAGTTTTACAACTTTTTCTCGTTTATCGCCCTGTAAAATGACTTCATAATCTTTCACAGCACCACCGACCCCCAGTTTTCCCTTAAGGTCTTTCGTTAGTTTAGCGAGTTTATCTTCTTCCCATTCAATACCTTTAATAATCGTAGCAGTTTTGCCTCCTCTTTTCTTTCGTTCGAGATATACTCTGACCACCATACTTGAAAGTTTGGTTTCTTCTTCTTGGGGCGATTCTTCTACGATTTCTGGTACATTTTCAGGATTTCCTAGTGCTTGAAATGCGTCCCAACTTAAATTGACTTGTTTCTTATTCTTTGACATCTCTTTTTGATTTACGTGAGAAAGTTAGGAGGATATTGGATGTTACAATGTAAATATCATAAATCTATAGCATCGATGTCTATTTTGCTGATATGAAATGATGAAAATTACGAGGTTTTAAAGATTTGTGTCTTTAAAGTCGATTTACAATAAAAAAAGGAGTGCTCATTGTCAGAGCACTCCTAGATCAAATCATCTTTGATTAATTCTTAACAAATTAAGAGACCATCATTAAAGAATGACGGTCTCTTTTCAAAATTCATTAATCTAACACAATCATCTTCTTAGTCGAACTAAATTCTCCGCTGTCTAGCTGGTAATATCCAAATCCAGACATGTTTAGATCTTTTCTATCTAATCGTATTTCATTATACCCTTTGACATATTGTCCAGTATATTTCTTTACTAATTTTCCATCTGTATCAAAGATGCTTAGCGTCGCTTTATCGGCTCTTGCTAGTTCAAATCCAATGATTGTCTGACTGACGAATGGATTTGGTTCATTCTGATACAGTGCATTCGTTACCTCAAGTTCACTTGTCGTAAACTCAAATTCAACATTGTGGATTTCTAAGTCAGCACCTTTGTATGCCTCAGCATTCATAGCTGAAGAATTTAAGGCTAACATCTCACTCAATTGACCTGTTTGATTCACTAGAGCTTCGATAATAAATAGCGGACCTTCTACAGACTTAGCTGATTCAGGTGTCCAACTCATCGCCAACAGATTCTCTGATATTCTGTAATTCTCTTGGGCAATGTTTATGCCTCCTGAAGAAATTGACTTCACATCGAGTCCATTAAATTCTGCCATAAACTGATATCCGAATATCTCGCTTAAATCATCTGCATATACTGGTATTGAAACCTTATCTCCAATATTCACTGTCTTATCTTCTACCTGGAATCTAAATATTTCATTAGATCTTGATTCCGATTTCATAGAAGAATTAGCATATGCATTACCATTAACATCACCCATTTTGATACCGATGAAGTTTTCTGACATCTGTGCATCTTGTAGATTATTAATCGCTATGCTCTCATCGAAAGCCCATGGATTTTGATTATCTAAAAAGCTCAGTTCTGCATCAATAAATCTCCAACTTGTCGTATTACTGAATTCTATGTTGTGTCCAAGAATCAATCCTCTCAATGCTAAGATATCAGATGCTGTAATGCGATCGTCTTCATTCACATCAGCAGCGATAAACTTGTAAGGACTGTCTAACAAGTTAAGGCCTAAGATATTTTTCTGGATTAATACAATGTCCAGTGTACTGAGTCCATTTTGATGATCATCATTCTTGGCTGGCTCTAACTTATAGTTTACGCCAATTGGATTATTATCAAAAGTATATTCACCTGATAACTCTGTTATTTGTGAGAATGGATATTCAGGCAGACTGGTTGAAAGAGAGATGAAAACATCTTCTACCATATCACCATATTCTGTCTGAACATTTCCAGCGATTACAGCCGCACTTGCTCCTGTATTTTCTCTGTCACAGTCACCACTTATTAATACACCCACTGTACAGTAATCATTGTTTCCATTGGCATCCCAAACATATACATCCAATTCGTAGAAATTAGACGCGTCATCACACGTAAATGTGTAGTTAGCTTGATCAGCAAATGAATCACTATCTGGACTAGCAGCTGTGTCACCACTTGCGACTACTGAGAATCTGATATCAGTGCAATTATCAAAACTGCCTAGATCAAAATCCTTAGCCCAAATATCAACAGTACCACTTTCGTTCATGAATGCTGTCGTGACTCCTGAGATACATAAAGGCACTGGAGCTTTCTCATCACTAAATGTGATCATACTTACAGCGCTTGATGCATTTCCACATCCATCAGTGGCAGTAAATGTAACAGTGTGTACGTCTCCTGGACTTCCGTTCTCTGTGACAATCGTGACTTCAGCTCCTCTATCATTATAGCTAGATTTGCTAGTACCATTGTCATAACTAATCGTCCATTTGACAAGGTCTGCCGATACTGATTCACCACCACACATATCTGTAGCAGAAGCAGAAACAGTCCCTGATCCAATACAATCCTGAACATCATCTTTTGATGTTGCACCTCCAGATGTATTCACAGCTACATCCTCAGTTGCAATTATTGGTGCAGACTCATCGACAACTTTGATCACCTGATCGAAAGTATAATATCCATCTACATCAACGTCAACATATCTGAAGTATACAGGATCTACACTAGAGCTTCCATCACAACCTGTGCAAACTCCCTGTGCCCAATCTTCTATAGCAATAAATGAATCGGACGCTCTATCATTTTCATCATCCACTTGGCTGCCGTTTGCTTCCCAAGTACACCAGTCAATGACTGTCCATCTCTTAATGATTTTAGCACAAGCATCAGAAGCAATAACTTCTTCCGCATCATGACTTAGACCAATGAGTCCACATGGTGCATCACACCACACTGGGATTTCATTAATGTCAGTCGCTGAACATGTCAAGACATCTCCCATGCTTACTTGATGATTGTCAAAGCTAACGACTTCTCCATCATCATTACACTCGAGGTTAAGTCCATCATAGATTTCACCCGTATAATGCTTAGGCCATTTAATACTTGTAGGATCAAATCTGCCACTGTCTCCCTGTTCTACTGTGATTGTCTGCTTACAATATGCGTCCCCTTGTGAAAGGATATCATTGTTATCATTATCAATCCAGTATTCTCTTATTATTTCACCTGCACCACAACTTGATACATTTGAAACTTCAATGATATTCATATCTACTTGACCACATGCTGCATTAAGTGCACTAGCTCCTGGTGTTTCATCAATATTATCTAAACATGTTACTGTGATATCATCACAAACTAACACACTGGATGACTTGTCTGTAATTTCGATTACTGAAGTACAATGTGATTCGTTTCCAGATTTGTCTGATACAATCATAACGACATCTAACAAGCCTTGATCGACACAGCAAACCTTTACAAAATCTTTACAGACGACATATGGTAATTTCGTAGTCTTAGTGATTTCTCCAAATTTATCATATTCATGATTTTCAAAGACACCATCATTGATACAAAGATTATTTGCATTGTATGCTTTCTTCTGCACACCATCAATGTCAACATAAACTTGGTCACCGTTGCTATCATACATTGGTACATCAAAGTCTGATTTTCTAATCACACATGTTTGCACAGTGCCACATCCTGCATCATGCGATCCTTGATCGATCGAACTAGCAAAGATTTTTGCAACACCTTCATCTGAATTTGAATTTCCACTTGACGTTAATGACACACTGAGACTTTGTGCACAAATAGCTACTGGAGCGACTTGATCCACAATTTGCACGTTGAATGTATCTCGAACAGCATTTCCACAATCGTCTGCAATTGAGATGATCACTTCTGCTGGGCTATCATTCAAATACAAGTCAATTAGATAACCACTTTCTGCATCATAGATACCTGCCTCACTCAGAATCGTAATATCAAATTCTGAAGCACAGTTATCAGTCACATTAGCTTCTGGTATGTTTATCTGTGCTTTACATGTCCATGGATCGATACTAACAATCGCATCTTCAAAAGGCTCTACTAGTTCTGGAGCAACTTGATCAGATACTTCTATTGTTTGTGTAAATTTAGTAGACTCTGTCCCAGCACACCAGTCAATGATATCCCAAGTTCTAATCACTTTCTTACCATTTCCACAAGCATCAAACTCAACGTCTGTATATGCTGTAATAATGTTACAAGACTGATTGATGATTGGAATCTCAACATGTCTAAATACTGCGTCTTTTTCAAGGCATCTTGTAGAATCTCTCAATTCTTTCTCGATGACATTAATTAAGACCCAAATACCATCGATCTGAACCATCTGCTCAACAGTATCAGTAGGCACTTCATAATGTACAATCATCTCATTGACACAAACTGAATCAATCACAGATGCTTGCGCATCAAAGAAATATGGATACGCCATTGCACCACTTCCAGTCAAGGCATAAATACCTGCAGGAGTAAAATCATCACCGCAATTCAACTCTATAGCCGAAGTCGGAGATTCTACCATGTCAATATCCATAGGCACTGTGGCATATGTTTGATCCAAGAGTAGAACTTTCTCTCTTTCACCATGTATCAATATGTCAGCATAGTATTTCACATTTACCAATCCATCACACATGTCTCCAGTTTCCTCTCTAATCTCTCTGATGTCTCCGACAACGTTAGGGTAGCAACCATTTGATAATTCTGTCTCAAGCTCTTCAAGAGTTAAGAAATTATCTGGCAATGAACCACACACTGAGATACAACTAGGTGTACATGATGAGAATTTTATGCTACCACCGTATGCGCCCGATGCTTCCCACCCTGGACTTTGATCAACAGTTTCCATATTTGGAATGATGACCAATTCGTAACTGCCAGCAGTCAGGCTTAAGCCATTTTGGGCATTTGCGACTAAGGCTGTCAGATTCAGATTTTCAATCAATGTCGCAACTCCGAGAGGTGACATATAGAAGATGCCATTCGCATCTCTGATTGCTATTTGTACACCTGTATCACACCAGTCTGGATTACCAGCAGTTCCACAATTCCATTTGAAGTCCCAGTCAAGATCAAGAATAACTTCTTGACAATCTTCTGCAACATTGAATGGAATCACTTCTTGGTACCAATCAATGCCAGCTACGATGTCAGCGATTAGAATTTCTTCAGTTTCCCCATCTGTCAGCGTACCATTGAAATTCACAGTTTGTGCTGCTATGTAGTCTTGACACAAGTTCGTGATCTGTGGGATGAGATTATATTCTAAAGTAACAGTACCCCAACAAGAATTCTCTCCACAAGTCACAGTATACTTTCTTGGTTCACCGACATGGTTTGCATTTACAATGTTTCCAATGAGTGTATCATTCAGGTCATAGACCATCACCTCATATGGTGCATTAAATGTCGGACTTTCCAGAAGCATGTCTGGTGTAATTGCCAATTCGCAAGATCCTAAGCTTATTTGAATATTATTATTACAAGCTAAGACTCCACATAACTCTGGCTTAGTGATATTAAGAACAGCAAAATCTGCATCATCTTCGTCATTTCCACTATTGTCAATCTCATTATCAATAGCTGGACCATCATTTGTTGGATTGCTATCTGGAGTACTATCGACATCCGTTACTACATTTCCATCAGAATCAGTCGCAGAAGAAATCTCGGCATCATTCTGAATACTCACACCATCAAAATTCGGATCAATCGTGAATGTGATATCTACTGATACCGCACTCATGGCTGAGATCGGACCTGCAATTGTGATTTCAGCGTTTCCACCAAATTGACTCCAGGCAGCATCATTCAAGATTAAACCACTTGGAATGTAATCAACGATCTGAATAGCAGATGCATCAAACTCACCTTGGTTATATACAGTAATGCTGAATGTCACATCATCACCAGCTTCAACTGGGAATGCTTGAGCTGCACTAATGACTTTCGTCAATGCTAAATCAAATGGTAGTTCTAGCGCATCATCGCCAATTGCGATTTCTACAAAGTCACTATCATCTTCATCACCTGCTGTGCCATCTACATCATCATCTGTCTCAGGACCATCATTCGTATTGTCTGCGTCTGGTGTACTATCTATATCTGTTGGTATGCCATTATTCGGATTCGTATCGTCATCAGCAGAGCTTATCTCAGCTTCGTTTGTGATCGATGTACCTACAAATCCTGGACTTACAATCATCGTTACATCAACAGACTCGCTTGCTCCTGGAGCAATAGGCCCATCAATATTGTAACTGATTGTACCATCATTATTATTTGTCCAGTCAGCATCATTTTCAAATAATCCTGATGGGACAAAATCTGTAATTTCAACATTGAATGCTGCGATGTCTCCTTGATTCGTAACAGTCACAGTGAAGATGACTAAGTCACCTGTCAATATTGGCGTTGGCTGAAGGATAGATAATGTCTTAGTTAATGCTAAGTCAAAATCACCTTGATTGCCCTCTATTGGTGTGATCTCGGCAAAATCCGCATTGTCTTCATCTTCATTGCCATTGTCTATTTCATCGTCAACATGGTTACCATCATTGGTTTGATCATTATCAAATACACCATCGCTATCCTGTATAGGATTACCATCTACATCTTCAGCTCCGCTAATCTCAGCGTAGTTTTTGATGAAGGTTGCATCGAAGTTAATGTCAATGATAAACTCAATCGAAATCGTTACAGATTGTCCTGGTTGTATAGGACCTGCGATTACTTGAGTAGCCGATCCATTGACTTCAGTCCAATCAGAATCATTCAATGTCAATGCTGCTGGGATATAATCTGTCACTTCAACATTGTACGCAGGATCTACTCCTTGGTTGTATACAATAATATCAAAGACAACTGGTCCACCGAGCACCACTGGTAGCTGCTGATTAGGATTCACTACTTTTTGTAATGCTAGATCAACTGTACCAACTGGATCTACATTCAATGGAACTGTTGCTGGATCAGAATCATCTTCGTCTCCACCTGAGCCATCGGTTGTATTATCCTGTTCAAGACCATCATTAGTATTGTCTCCATCAGGTGTACTATCTATATCAATAGGACCTGTGTTATTCGGGTTCGTATCATTATCAGCATCACTAATCTCTGCTTCATTTGTGATAGAACTTCCAGTAAATGTAGGGCTAATCACGACTGTGATATCGACAGAAGTCGACGTGCCAGTGGCGATTGGTCCTGCGATTACAGTTGTCACAGCTCCATTAGCATTTGTCCAATCATTATCAGCTAATGCTAAATACGACGGTAGGAAATCTGTGACTTCAACATTATATGCATCTACAGTTCCCTGGTTGATGACATTGATTGTGAATGTGACAAGATCACCTGCTGACACTGGAGTCTGCTGATTAGCAGAAAGCACCTTAGTCAATGCAAGGTCAAATACATCATTATTCATTGTAGACTCAATTGGAATTGTTTCTGGATCAGAATCATCTTCATCACCATTTCCACCATTGACTTCACCATCCGTTTCAGGACCGTCATTCATATTGTCATCATCAGGTGTACTGTCTTCATCGACAGGTCCTTGATTATTAGGATTCGTGTCATCGTCAGCTTCACTAATTTCAGCTTCATTTGTGATTGAAGAGCCAGTGAAATCTTGGTCGACAATGAATGTGATATCTACAGACTGACTTGCACCAGCTGCTATTGGGCCACTAAGGACAATAGCTGCAGAACCATCATTGTTATTCGTCCAGTCATTATCCGTAAGGGTTAAACCTGCTGGGATAAAGTCAGTGACTTCCACATTGAATGCATTGACATCACCTTGGTTCAATACTGTTATTGTAAATGTTACTGCATCACCTGGAGCGATTGGAGTCGCTTGTGAAGAAGATAACTCTTTCAATAAGGCTAGGTCAAATGTGCCTATTGGATCAGAACCTAATGGTACAGTCTCTGGATCAGAATCATCTTCGTCACCACCTGAACCGTCAGTTGTATTATCACTCTCTGGACCATCATTCGTATTGTCATCATCTGGCGTACTATCAGAGTCAACAGGTCCTTGATTATTCGGATTAGTATCATCATCAGCATCACTGATTTCAGCTTCATTAGTAATTGAGCTTCCAGTATAATCAGAATCAATGATTACTGTAATGTCAACACTTTCGCTGCTACCTGCAAGAATTGGACCATCTAAAATGATTGTCGCATTTCCATTATTAGCATCTGTCCAATCAGAATCTGCTAATATTAAGTATGACGGTAAGAAATCTGTGACTTCAACATTATACGCATCTACATCACCTTGATTGATCACATTAATTGTGAACGTCACCAAGTCTCCAGCGTTTATAGGAGTTTCTTGATTAGCTGATAAGACTTTCGTCAATGCTAAATCAAAAGGCTGACCAACTGGGATTGATGCTGGGTCAGAGTCATCCTCGTCACCGTTCTCTCCATTGATCGAATCATCATCCATGTTGCCATCATTACCTTCAGTATCATCCGCTGTAGAATCAGTATCTACAGGTGGCGTGTTACTTGGGTCAGTGTCGTCATCTGCTGCTGCTATTTCAGCTGTATTGCTAATCATATCTCCTGTAAATGTAGGATCGATTGTCATCGTGACATTGACTGTTACACTTTGACCAACTGCAAGTGGACCTGCAATTGTATGTGTCGCAGTACCATTATTGTTATCCGTCCAATCTGAATCATTCAGACTCATATCAGCTGGAATATAATCAACGAGTTGAATCGTGTATGCATCGAAGTCACCTTGGTTATAAACTGTGATTGTGTATGTCACAGCATCTCCTGGGAATACTGGGAAAGTCTGAGACGGTGAAATCACTTTTGTCAAAGCTAAATCGAAATCGCCAACAACAATTGATTCTGGATCATGATCATCTTCATCATTATTTGTACCATCAATATCATTGTCTGATATCGGGCCATCATTCGTATTGTCATCATCAAGAATTGAATCGATGTCCTCAGGATGATTGCCATCTTCATCTTCTGCATCAGCAATCTCTGCATAATTGATTGCAGTTCCTTCGAAGTTAGAATCAACTAAAACAGTAATTGTGATGTCCATAGATGCACCTGCTGCAATTGGTCCGGGTATTGTCTGGAATACTTCAGAGCCTGTTGCACTAGTTGCCCAATCACTATCAGCAAGACTCACTCCAGCTGGTAAGTAATCGACTACGAGAACATTATAAGCATCCACTCCACCTTGGTTAGTTACTGTGATTATGAAATCAACAGTTTCACCTGGTGAGACAAGACCGTTTTCACCTGGTGCTAAAGTCTTAGCTAACGCAAGGTCAAACGCTCCTGCTACTGGAATAGATGCTGGATCAGAGTCATCTTCATCTCCATTCGTTCCGTCAGTCACGTCATCTTCTTCTCCAGTCTCATTATCAGGATTGTCATCAGGAGTCGAATCGATATCCACAGGATGGTCACCATTCTCATCTTCTGCATCACTAATTTCAGCAGTATTTACAGCATTACCTGCGCTTGCATCTGATGTTACAGTTAATGTAATTGATACAATTTCGCTATCTCCAGGCTGTAATGGTCCGTCGATCGTAATCTGTGCAGTCGTCGCTGAAGTCGGCAACCAATCGTTGTCATTCAATACAAATCCTGCTGGAATGTAATCAGTGACTTCGATATCGTAGGCATCAATTGTACCTTGATTAAATACTTCAATCAAGAAGACAACATCATCACCTTCAGTAACAGGTACTGCTTGTATTGGGCTTAGCATTTTAACTAAAGCTAAATCAAAGACCTCTACTTCAAATGGGGCATCGTCTTCATCATCTTCACTTTGGTCACCATCGTCGTTTCCACCATCACTATCTGTATCGTTTTGTGGGTTACCATCCTCATCGGTAGCACTGTCTATCTCGACAGTATTTTCATATGAACCTGCACCAGCTGCTGTATTTAATGTCAGGACAATCTGGACAGTTTGACATTCATTCACCAATACTGGACCAGCAAATGTCATAGTCGCTGTGCCACCTGGATTTTGCACCCAACCATTATTATCTGCAGTACTTAAATTTGTGCTTGCTGGTAATACATCGGTTAGGACAACATTGTGTCCGTCGATCGTACCTTGGTTACAAATTTCAATATCGAAAGTGATATCATCACCAGGTGTGATAGGTAAGACCTGATCAGCGCTAAGTGATTTCTCAAGAGCTAAATCGAATGTTGCAACTCCTACATAAGCAGGATCGCTATCATCTTCATCTTCTCCTTCATCTGGACCACCACCGTCGACGTCTCCGTCGGATACTGGGCCATCATTGCCATCATCATCATCAGGAGTTGAGTCTTGATCTTCCGGATGGTTACCGTCTTCATCTTCTGCGTCACTTATCTCTGCAGTATTTTCAAATACACCACTTGCAGGAAGAACATCAACTGTAACTGTAATGGTTACAATCTCGCTTCCACCCGGAGCGATAGGGCCATCGATTGTCGTGTATGCATCATTGCTACTACCAGAACCAGATGTCCAGTTCGGGTCATTTAATGTCATACCAACTGGTACGTAGTCAACGACATCTACAACATACGCTGCAACACTTCCTTGGTTGAATACTTCAATCTGGAAGGTCACGTCATCACCAACTCCAACGACTGCATCTTGACCAGGAGCAAGAGTTTTCTCTAATGCTAAGTCAAATACTGCAACTGGGACAACCGCAGGATCAGAGTCATCTTCGTCTCCATTCGTACCATCAGTTACATCATCTTCTTCTCCTGTTTCATTATCAGGATCATCATCAGAAGTCGAATCTTCATCTTCTGGATGATTACCATCTTCATCTTCAGCATCGCTAATCTCCGCAGTATTCGTCGTATTACCTGCTATCACGCCTGGCGTAACAGTAAGTGTAATTGGTATACTTAGACTATTTCCTGCGGTGATTGGTCCCGCTATTGTATACAGAGCTGTATTACCTGATTGAGGTATCCAATCTGTATCATTCAAGACAAACCCAGCTGGGATATAATCTGTAACATCTACGTTATATGCATCAATCGTACCTTGGTTAAATACTTCGATCACGAATGTTACATCATCACCAGGATATACCGGTGTAGACTGATTAGGATCTAGCATTTTAACTAATGCAAGGTCAAATGTTTCTATTGTAAATGGCGCATTGTCTTCATCGTCTTCACTTTGGTCACCATCGTCATTGCCACCATCACTATCTGTATCATCTTGTGGATTTCCATCTTCATCTTCTGCTCCGTCTATTTCCACAATATTTTCGAATGTTCCTGGAGCTGCATTTGGATCTAGTGTCAAGACGATTTGTACAGTCTGACATTCGTTCACTAATACTGGTCCGTCAAAGGTCATACTTGCAGTACCATCTGCATTGTCTGCCCAACCATTAGCATCATTTGCACTGAGGCTTGTAGAAGGAGGATATATATCGGTCAAGCCAACATTGTATCCATCTATAGTTCCTTGATTACAAATTTCGATATCAAAAGTGATATCATCGCCAGGTCTGATTGGCATAGGCTGAGCGTCACTCAATTCTTTGTCAAGTGCAAGATCAAAGACTGCAACACCAACGTAAGCTGGATCATGATCATCTTCGTCTTCACCTTCATCAGCTCCACCACCAGATGTATCACCATCAGTGACAGGGCCATCATTAGAATTATCATCATCTGGATTAGAATCAGAATCTTCAGGATGATTGCCATCTGCATCTTCTCCATCCGTTATTTCAGAGAAATTTTCAAACACACCAGAGATTGGCAACACATCAACCATGATGTCAATAGTCACGATCTGACTTGAACCAGCTGCTATTGGACCATCAACAGTTATATATGCTGCGTTAGCTGCACCTGTTGTCCAGCTATCGTCTGCTAATGACATTCCAATTGGGATGTAATCAACGACGTCAACATTATATGCATCAACTGATCCTTGATTAAACACTTGTATTTGGAAAGTGACGATATCGCCAACACCCACGACAGCTGCTTGACCAGGAGTTAATGATTTCTCAAGAGCTAAATCAAATTCAGCAACTGGGACAACTGCTGGGTCAGAATCATCTTCGTCACCATTTGTACCATCAGTTACATCATCTTCTTCACCAGTTTCATTGTCAGGATCATCATCTGGATTGGAATCCTCGTCTTCAGGATGATTACCATCTTCGTCTTCTGCGTCTGTAATTTCGGCAGTATTTGTTGTATTTCCTGTCGCTGCATCTGGTGTAACAGTCAGCGTAATACTGATTGTTAAAGCCTCTCCAGCAGATATTGGACCTGCTAAAGTTATGATTGCAGAATTATCTGGTGCATTAACCCAGTCAGCATCGTTCAATGTGAAACCAGCTGGGATATAGTCAATGACGTCAACATTATAAGCATCGATCGTACCTTGATTGAATACTGTAATGTTAAACGTAACATCATCACCAGGATAGACTGGAACGGACTGGTTAGGATCTAGCATTTTGACAAGAGCTAAATCAAATACCTCTACTTCAAATGGAGCATAGTCTTCATCATCTTCGCTCTGGTCTCCATCATCATTACCACCATCACTATCAATATCTTCTTCTGGATTCCCATCTTCATCAGTGGCACTATCAATTTCTACTATATTTTCGAATGAACCTGGAGCTGCATTAGCATCCAGAGTCAATACGATTTGTACTGTTTGGCACATGCCTACTGCAACTGGACCAGCATATGTCATGCTAGCAGTTCCATCTGCATTATCTGTCCAACCATTAGCATCATTTGCGCTAAGTATCGTACTGTTAGGATACACATCTGTTAAGGCAATGTTATACCCATCGACTGTACCTTGGTTACAAATTTCAATATCAAATGTGATATCGTCACCTGGTGTAATAGGCAAAGCTTGTGAGGCACTTACGGATTTATCAAGTGCTAAATCAAATATCTCAACGAGTATATCAGCTGGATCATGATCATCTTCATCTCCGGCGGTACCATCTGTATCATCATCCGTAAATGGACCATCATTAGAGTCGTCATCATCAGGATCAGAATCGATATCTGTTGGTGGCTCATTATTTGGATC
>Ga0209828_1001745_pt1 | contig 19141 bp, 13 predicted proteins | sample MaitaG_FD_187429 | JGI IMG/M metagenome (GOLD analysis project Ga0209828, IMG submission 187429) | Marine algal microbial communities from Maine, USA - Maine_Asex2 metaG (SPAdes) (version 2) | ecosystem: Host-associated > Algae > Red algae > Unclassified | place: Maine, USA | collected 2015-01-05 | reverse complement strand
GCATCTCCGTGAATGGAGGAACGCCTGACTATGCATATAGCTGGGATGGTCCTGGTATATTTGTTTCTCAGGATAAAGATATACAGGATTTAGAACAAGGCGATTATTCCCTTACGATAACAGATATAAATGACTGTACCGAAGAATTTCAATTTAATATTGGAATCGAACGTATGCTAAGTCTTGAATTTTTGGCAGATACCATTGAGTGTAATGGAAGTTTTGACGGTAGTGTTACATTAATAGTAGATGGAGGAGTAGGACCTTACGGATATCAATGGAACGGACCTGCACCGTTTACAGCAGACACAAAAGATCTTTCAGGAATCCAAGCGGGAGAATATTCCGTTATCGTAACAGATATAAATGGATGTATGATCGAAGGGGCAGTGCAAGTGACAGAAAGATCAGCGAATAGTTTTGATATCATGACAGAAGACGTTTTCTGTTTCGGTGATGATTCTGGGAAAGCATATATAATTGGAAATGGACCTGGCGCTCCTTACAGCTATCTTTGGTCTAGTGGTGAAGTCGGCGACAGCGCAACTACCTATTCTGCAGGTGGACATTCAGTAGTAGCCACTGATGCATATAATTGTATAGTCGAACTATTTTTTGATATAGGTCAGCCTGAGCAAGGGGTAGTTGCAGACATTACTGCAACCGATATCTCCTGCGTAGGATCGAGCGATGGTATGATTGAAGTAAATGCAACTGGCGGCAGTGGTGTATATATGTATAAAGTAGAAGACGGAGACTTTACGGCAAGTAATATAATCATTGGACTCGATGCAGGTTTATATACAGTTGTTATTCAAGATCTTGATGGATGCGAATTTTCAATAGACAGTGTCGAAATATCAGATATTTCTAATATTGGACTAGATCTCGGAGATGACATCTTTGTAGACTACGGTGCTAGTCTCACTCTCAACCCATCTATAGGAGGGAATCAAGAAGAGATAGAATACTTTTGGACTGCACCGAACGTAGACAACTTTGATTGTTTAGATTGTGAAAACCCAATGATCAGAAATATCACAGTACCATTTGAAGCCAAACTTAAAGTAATCAATAAGGCAAAATGTGAAGCGGAGGATAATATCAAAGTTTGGATTAATAAAGAAACAACAGTAAGTGTGCCTACTGGGTTTACACCCAATGGAGATGGAAACAATGATTTTCTTATAGTTTTTGGGAAAGAGAATATAACAATAAACTCATTTGAGGTATTCTCAAGATGGGGAGAGAAAATGTATTCATCTTATGGGTTTACTCCCAATGATGAAGCAAATGCATGGGACGGTAGACATAATAACGAACTCGTAAATCCAGGGACATACGTTTGGACAATGGAAATACTATACGAAGACGGAAGAACAGAGCGATTAAATGGAAACACACAATTAATCCGATGAAAAAAATGCAATTAACATATGTGTTTTTTCTCCTGCTTTGGACATTGGTTTTGCAAGCGCAGGATCCTCATTTTTCACAGATAACAGCGTCACCTTTAAATATAAACCCTGCCTTTACTGGACTAATTGATGGACAATACAGAGTCAATGCTATATATAGAGATCAATGGTCTACAATTGGCGCAAAATACAGAACAGCATCGGTAGCAGCAGACTTCAGATACCACTTAACAGGCAATGACTTCTATGCATTCGGAGTTAAATTTCTATCTGATCAAGCAGGCGATGGGATTTTTAAACAAAATTATGCGCATGTTAGTGTAGCTTACCTAAAGAAACTCTTTGGCGATAGGAGAGGATATAGCCAATACATTTCAGGAGCTGTGCAGGCTGGACTTGGGCAACACTCATTAGATTGGAGTAAACTCTGGTTTGGCAACCAATACGATTTGTCCAACTTTAACGTAAATATGACGCTACCAACGGGCGAATCAGAGATCTTAACAAATTCTGGGCAAGTAGATCTATTCCTAGATATAAATGCGGGACTTGTTTGGTACACTGTGTTTGATGAGTCAACAAGCGTATATCTTGGGGTCTCCATGAGCCACCTGAACAAACCTAGAATTTCACTTTTCTCAGATGGACTTGCTAATCTAAATAATAAGTATAATATCCACGCGGGTGGAGAATTTCCACTCAATAGATCCCTTTCAATATTGCCCGCAGTACGCTGGTTAAATCAATCTCCGCACCAACAGTTTGTGATTGGATCTAGTTTTAGATACAACCAATTAGGAGACGCAGATGTATCATTGCGCTTTGGGTTGTACACTAGAATTACTGAAGAATTTAATGATGGCTTACATAATGACGCATTCATCCTTAATGTAGCATATGAATTTTCAGATTTTATCGTGGGACTTTCGTATGATCTTACCACATCATCACTTGCTACAGCAAATGATCGCCAAGGTGCTTTCGAATTATCAGGATCCTACGTTTTCCCGTACACAAACAGAAAACAAAAAATATCCTGCCCTAAACTCTAACCTTTTTTTTCTCATTTCCGAGCAAAGCGAGCGGAGAAACCTTAATGCACGACAACGGCCTTCCCAATACTAGTAGAAGCACATTATAATTATCCAACCTTACTATTAGTAAAAACCTAACTACTCAGCGTATACCGATGCACCCCAGGATTCCATTTCTTCTGAATCAAATACTTTATATCCTCATAGTGATTCTCTTTGGCAACAAAATCTTTATCCTCTAAATCAATAATTAGAACAGGAAATGTCAAAATGTTTCTAAAGTATTCGAAATATGCATTTTGGATCTCCTGTAAATACGCAGGACTTATATTCTGCTCAAAAGAACGTCCCCGCTTTACAATATTTGATTCAAGAATATCCACATTTCTATGAAAATAGACGATGATGTCAGGTTTTGCAAAGTCTTTGTTTAATACATTAAACAACTTTTGGAATACTCTGAATTCTCGTTGTTGTAAATTGTTCCTAGCGAAAAGTAAGGTCTTGACAAAGCTATAATCACCAACGGTAAAGTCATTAAACATGTCCTGATTCATTAAGTCCTTCTCTAATTGCTTATGACGTTCTGTCATAAAAAACAACTCAAGAGGAAACGCGTATTTATCCTTGTTTTCGTAAAAATAAGGTAGAAAAGGGTTCTCCTCAAATTGCTCTAAGATGAGTTTGCAATTGTATTCTTGAGCTAACATTTTACAAAAAGAAGTCTTGCCAGAACCAATGTTTCCTTCTATGCAGATATATCGATATGGTATAATTGGATTACTCACTTTCTAAATACACGTCTTTAAGATCTTCTGATGATGTATACAACTCTTCTACTGTTAGTCCCAATGTCGGATGCACAAAATCTGCAGCTATTTCCATTAGAGGAACCAATACAAAATTTCGCTTATGCATAAGCCTATGCGGAATAATGAGTTTGCTTTCAACAATTGTTTCTGAGCCATAAAAGATAATGTCAATATCTATCTTTCGTGAACCCCATCTGTTTTTCCTTTCCCTTCCCAATGCTGTCTCAATAGACAAAACCGCGTTCAATAAAGTTTCAGGACTCATAACAGTATTACAGTGCACTGCAATATTTTTATATTCCTCCTGATCATCCACTCCCCATGGCTCCGTCGTATAAAAGGAAGAGCGCGCCTTCACTTCTCCAACACGTTCCTCTATCATTTCAACAGCTGAATTGATATGTTGCTCCTTATTCCCAATATTTGACCCCAAATGAAGATATATCTCCGGCACTGTCCTGTTTTTGCAATAATACGGAATACTGTACCAATATATTAGAAAATAATAATATGTATTCAGACTGGCATAAAAAAAACCGCATGCCTAAACATGCGGTTTTTTTATTTCTTTTAAACCGGGTTATCCCTTGCCTATTGCTTTTAAATATTTTACCAACTCTTCTTTTACAACAGGGAACAAGAAGAATAAGCCTATCATGTTCGGGAACACCATGGCTAATATCATAGCATCTGAAAATCCCCATACAGCGCTCATATTGGCAGCTGCACCAATTATTATAAATAAACAGAAAATAAGCTTGTAGGCGATATCTGCCGCTTGGCTCTTACCAAATAGATACTTCCAAGACTGCAATCCATAATATGACCACGATATCATTGTGGATATTGCAAATAGAAAAATCGCTATAGTTAATACTGTAGGGAACCAAGGCAATACAGATCCAAAAGCACGACTCGTTAATGAAACACCTTCAAACTCTTGACCTGATATCATTACAGGAGAAACACCATATTCAAATGCGGCTCCACTGTTATAGAATACGATTACAAGTGCAGTCATTGTACATATAACAACTGTGTCTATAAATGGCTCTAGCAACGCAACCAATCCTTCAGATGCTGCATACTTAGTCTTAACTGCCGAGTGGGCAATAGACGCTGATCCAGCTCCTGCTTCATTAGAGAAAACAGCACGTCTAAATCCTTGCACTAAAACACCAAAGAAACCACCAACAATTCCTGCTCTAGGCGTAAACGCCTCAGAAATAATTACTCCAATTGCATCATCGATATAGCTGAAGTTGCTAAAGATTACTATCAAACAAGCTAACACATATATGACAGCCATCAATGGCACTATCTTTTCAGTTACAGATGCGATACGTTTAATACCTCCGATGATAACAATAGCCACAACAATTGCTAATCCGACTCCAATCATGAATCCTGCAGAACCACCTTCCAATCCAAAGAGTGAAATCAACGCCTCTGCTGCTTGATTAGATTGCGCAGCATTACCACCACCAAATGAACCACCAATACAAAGTATTGCAAAGACAACTGCAAGTACTTTACCTAAACGCTCAAATCCTTTTTCCTTTAATCCTTTCGAAAGATAATACATCGGTCCACCATAGACAGTACCATCTGCGCCTATTTCTCTGTACCTTACTCCCAAAGTACACTCCACAAATTTTGTCGACATACCCAAGAGTCCACAAATAATCATCCAAAATGTGGCGCCTGGTCCACCCAAGGAAATCGCTGCTGCAACTCCTGCAATATTCCCCAAACCAACAGTCCCAGATACAGCTGTTGCCAATGCCTGAAAATGACTCACTTCACCATCCACACTCTCATCTCTAATCGTTTTTGGGATATCTCCGTCAGGCATATTTACCATTGCTTTCGCATCTGCACCATCATGCTTTTCTATCTCATCATAAGTACCTCTTACAACTTGTATAGCCGTAGGGAAACGAAGGACGTTTATAAACTTAAAATAGAGTGTGAAAAATAACGCTCCTGCAACAAGGAGATAAATGACAAATGGAATATCACTAAATTTTCCTAACCCAGGGATTGTAAAAAATACAATATGCTCCCATGCAGTTGCAAATGGTGTAAATGCATCGTTAATCCGTTCGTCTATACCTTTTTCTTGGGCAAAACTGAATGCTGGAACAAATGCAATTAGGAATAAAAAAGTTATTCGGTTGAATGTAGCTCGGTTCATAAATTGTGGTCGTTATATTAAGCCATATAGCTATAAAAGCTATTAAGGTAAACTTGTATTTGTCAAATACAAAAGGATAGAGAAGAAAAATTCAACTATGTCAGCGTATATGACACCTTACGTGGGAATCTAGAGTTGATCTATTCCTCTTCATTCACACCCTCAGCAACACCTTCAGCTATAAGTATATCTAGCATTTCTTCAAGATTAGGTTTAGGAACCAAGCCTGAGTGCCTGTCTCTTAATTCCTTGTTTTTAACGAGCATTAAAGTAGGGATGCTCTTTACCTTAAAAAAACTAGAAAGCTTTGGGTTTTGATCTACATTGACCTTAACCACAACAGCTCTTCCTTCATATTCTTCAGCAAGTTCATCAATTATGGGACCCACAATTCTACAAGGACCACACCAGGGCGCCCAGAAATCTATTAATATAGGAAGTTGCGTACCTTCTATAAGTGCATTGAATGTATCGTCCGTAACTATAGGCGCTTTAAACTTTTCTTTTTTCTTTTTAAAAAACATATGCTAGCTATAATAAATGCCCAATAATTTTTCAACACGCTCTTTGAAATGCTTAAAGTCATTCTCCATTTTGATAAAGAACAGTTCGCGATATTGATATCCTTCAGAACTGATTAAAACGGATCGGCGTTTTAGTTTGTTTATCCACTCTTCAGAGAATTCATAAAATTCTTTATTATGGCTCAGTATAAACTGAGGGTAGTCATAACCAATGAATGTTGAACGTATATATTTTGATTTGTACTGAACTATATTCGCATAATTCCCAAAATCATTCAAGTAGATTTTTAACTCTGAACCCTCTACATCAGCGCCGGCAATCGATTTGATACCACTAATACTCACTGCGCGCAAATCATTGATTAACTTAGAAATATCATGAATCAGACGCTCTACAAATACAGCTTCTTTAAAACCACGTATTGTGATACAAAAAATGATTTGCTGATACAGGTTGTTTAGCATGTTGCTATTCCATATCTCAGTTACTTTGTGACCGTAGTAATTTTTTTGGATCTCTCCTCTAAACATGTTAGCCTGCTCTTCGTATTCTTTACTATCTCCGATTTCTAAAGACTTATCATCCCAATGCATGTGGTTCCATACATTCATCAAAAAATTAAAAATATGCTTATGGGAGAAATAATAGAAAATAGGTAGTTCATTCGCCAGGTAGGTCAACTCTTTCTCTTCTTCTTTATCATTTCCTTTTAGAGGATCTATAAACTTTGTAAACAACTTTAAGTATACATCTATAGTCGCTTCCTCGTCAGTAACAAATGGGTGAAAGAACGAAATGTATTTTTCAGACCGAAAAATCGCATCTAAAGATATGTCAAAATGATCCGCTAATTTTACCACCTCTTCGAGTGTCATAGCAGTCTCTCCATTCATCCGCTTATATGCTGCACCTTTTTTTATATTCAAAACCTCCATCACATCATACAGCACCTTATTCGTGTGACTTCTTCGTCTCTCTAAGATCTTGAAAAACTTCTTCTGATACTCTTCTTGTTGGTTCATATTCGTTTATGGTTCGTAAAACAATGTCGTTAGTGTTTACAATTTATGTTTTTATAACGATTCAGGTATGATTTTTCGCACAAAGAATAAAGTAAAATCCAGTTTTTTGACGTAAAGACACCATAACATGATTTCGCATCCATTAAGTTTGAATTATAATTATTTATATGAGAAAGCAACTAGCAATCAAAGCACTCTTTTTACTATATGTAACAGGAAGCCTTTATGTTACCGTCGGTTTACCTGTTTGTTACCCAAAAAGAACATCATGATTATACAAGAAGAGGTACCAGTTGATCCGTAATTAACCATATAAACCCAGACTTTAGAATGACCGTTAATTCTACCTCAATAGGTATCATAGCAAACCCAATCAAATTATTCAAAACAAAAGATTAGTCAATACCCGATATTACTCCAATTAGCCCGAGTGTTTTTAAGTAAACATTCGGGTTTGCATTTTGTAACCACTCTCTCATTTGTCATTTTATTCCACCCTCCTTTTTTTTCGTTTCCAATAAGGGCAACGCACGGAGAAATTTTAATAATAGCTACCAGTACATTTCTTCAAAAAAGAAACTCGCTATGATACCTTATATACTGCATCGCAGTTATGTTATGTCGGGCGTGCTCCATTCTTCCTCCGAACTACGTTCGTCCTCTTCAGAGACGTGTCACCTGCCTGCGTTTCTTGGAAGACAGGTTCAGGGTTTCCGTCACGATGACATCGCAACAACCTTGCGGCTCCCTTACTACCACGAACGCATTCCGTTGTTGTAAGCTTACAACTAAAAACCAATAAAGATATTGCAGCTTAAAACAATAATGATTACATCTACAAACGCAACAATCCATCCCTAAAATACTCATCCACCTTATCTCTAGTTTTCTCGTCAATCTCCAAAACAGGAGCATGATGTGGTTTTATGCGTGCATCAATAATGAGAGAACCCGTGCAGCCCCAATGCTTATGCTCTATAGTACTGCCTACTCCATAGACATCATGACTAGGATTCGCTCTTGTAAAACTTACCCATAAAAAGTTGTTGAGAGTTTTACCCAGAAAAACAGCATCATCACACGCAATTATTAATGGAAATGCTTCCAAATTTTGTGTTGCCACCTTATCAGTAAATTCGGCCATTTCCTCTTTCGCTTTTTCATGGCTAGTATACTCTGGGAGTTTGACAGCAAGGATTCCTTTTTGCGCAATGGCAACTTGATTGCACCAACTAGGCAACTCCAAACCTACAGGAATTTTAGAACCTAAGTCACGTAATTTTGGACCATTGCAAGCGACAATTAATTTAGATCCTGCATTCCATCCACTTCCACTGTAGTCCAGCGTGTCGATGGTAGTTTTCGTTTGGAAATGTAAATCTCGTTTCCAGTCTACCCGTTGTAAAACATGGTTAAAGAAATCCTCGATATCATGCGTATTGAGATTCGGATGGTCATTCCCAGCAGCGATAAACAAAAACTTAGCTAGAGACGTTTGTCCAGAGCCTAGTATCCTATTAGCAATAGTCAATATCTCCTCCGGACGTTGTTCTCGGAACGGCATATATCGTTCGTAACCTACGGCGAGAAGGAGCGGATGCACACCCGCAGCGTCTACCGCATTTAATTCTTTCAAACCAGGGAATTCCTGACCTGCTAATTCTTCTACCAATTTATGGATCAGGTATCCAAAGCCTGAATCTTCTTGTGGTGGTCTTCCTACCACAGTGAAATGCCAAAGAGCATCTTTTCTATGATACACATTGTCTACCTGCATGTAAGGAAAGTCATGCTCTAAACTGTAATAGCCTAAGTGATCTCCAAAAGGGCCTTCAGGTTTCTTTTTATCTTTTACAACCGTACCTGTGATAACAAAATCGGCATCTGCCGAAATAGGGTAGCCTTGTTTATCAAAGAAATATTTAAAACGCCGACCACCTAACATCCCCGCAAATGTCAATTCACTTATCCCTTCGGGCATGGGCATTATGGCAGAAAACGCATGTGAGGGTGGTCCACCGATTGCTACTGATACTTTAAAATCTTCATCACTTTTATTATACGCCGTATGGTGAATTCCTATCCCTCTATGTAGTTGATAATGTAGACCTATTTCTTTATTGGTTTCGTATGCATTACCATTGAGTTGTACCCTATACATCCCTACATTAGATTGCATGATGTCCTTTGATCCTGGAGGCAAACTCATAACTTGAGGTAGCAAGACAAATGCGCCACCATCCATTGGCCATGATTTTATCAATGGAAGATCTTCAATCCTTGTTTTCCCGTACGCCACTGGTTTTGAAAACCGCGCCTTTTGCGGTAATGCCTTCAATGCTGTAAATGGCACTCCAGTATATGACAACGGACTTTTCATTAACCGACTAGGATCTGCTTTTATAGCTAAAACTTTCTTAAGCTTCGGTATTGTTTTCCTGAAAATAAAATCAGTACGCGCATTCGTCCCATAAATATTCGAAATCGCTTGGAAAGGACTTCCTTTGACTTTCTCAAATAATAGAGCAGGCCCTCTTACATCATAATAACGCCTGTGAATCTCAGCCATCTCTAAATTAGGATCTACCTCAAAAGGAACACGCACCAACATGCCATGTTTCTCTAAGTCTTCCGCACAATGTCGCAACGATTTATACATAATTATCTAACGTCTATCTAAACAATAAGTTCTTAAAACCAATCTACAAAAATCCATTTCCGATTGAGTGAAACGAGCGGAGAAATCTTAATACTCGTCATCATCAGGTGTATCTCATTGTATGTAGATTGTATCTACGTATCTAAAATTGCTATGCATGCCAAACAATTATCAACTCCTATACTTCTATTCCTCGAATTTCGTTTGCAGCTCGCATGCTTCCTTGTTCGTGCATTGTATCTGCGAACGTAATTATCATTATTATTCATTAATTATTAATTACCTTCCCCACATGTCACTTATCTCCATACTCATCCCTGTAAAAAACGCAGAAAAATACCTGCAAGAGTGCATGGAATCCATCCTAAACCAATCCCACAATAATTTCGAACTCATTGCAATAAACGATCATTCCACAGATAGAAGCTTAGAAATTTTGCAATATTATGCACTGCAAGATGAGCGTGTACAAGTGCTAAATAATGCAGGAAAAGGAATTATTGAAGCCTTGCGTTTGGCATTTTCAGCGTGTAAGGGCAACGTAATAACAAGAATGGACGCTGACGATAGAATGCATCCGAATAAATTAGAGTCGATGTATGGGGAACTTGAAAAACAAGGGAGTGGAAATCTTGTGCTCGGACTTGTGGAGTATTTTTCAGAGGCAGGAATTGGGAATGGATACAAGCGCTACGCAGAATGGCTTAATACTTTAACAAGAAATCAAAATAATTTTGCGGACATCTATCGGGAGTGTGCAATCCCATCACCGTGCTGGATGTTGTACAAAGATGATCTTATTGCCTGTGATGCATTTAACCCAAACCGGTACCCAGAGGATTATGATCTAGCATTCCGGTTTTATAAACAGGGCTTAAATATTATTGGGGTCAATTCAATTCTACACTATTGGCGCGATTATCCCGAACGTTCTTCCCGTACCGATCCTAATTATCTCGATAATAGATTCTTTGATATCAAACTATCTTATTTTCTTAAATTGGAAAAAGAAGATAAAGACTCTATTGTCCTCTATGGTGCTGGAAAAAAAGCAAAATATATTGCTAAAGCCCTGCGCGAAAAAAACCTCAGCTTTACTTGGCTAACAAATAACCCTAAAAAAATTGGAAAAGAGGTGTATGGTGTTCTACTCCAAGATCAATCACAGCTTATAAAGCGTGAACACCAGAAAATAATAATCGTTGTATCCAACCCAAAAGAACAAGAATTGATCGCGAGTAAATTACTTGAAATGAATAATATGCTTGGAAAAGACTATTTTTTCTTTACCTAGGCATTAATAAAGCGTTCTTAAGCTTTACATACCAGATTAATTTATTCTATCTTTGCGCTGGCAAGGAAAAATTAAAGTAATATTACTTTTTATTGTAATATGTATTTATTTAATTTACATCTAATTAGGTATTTATAATGAGACTGGCGGTACTTTTTTTCATAGCTATATTTTGGATTTGTGCGTGTACATCGGATATGATTGTGCCTGCCCAAGATTTACATGATGAACTGACTACTTTAGTTGAAAGTGCAAGTCAAACAGGAAGCGTAGATCATTATATACTTCCTTCACACACAGATTTAGAAGCCATACCGCAAGATCCTAAGAATGCGCTTACACATAGAAAGGTGGCTTTAGGCCAACTTTTGTTTTTTGAAACGGGAATAGGCACTAAAGCAAATAAAATTGAAGGGATGGAAACCTATTCTTGTGCTAGCTGTCACATTCCTGAAGCTGGGTTTCGACCAGGAAGAATTCAGGGAATTGCAGATGGAGGCATAGGCTTTGGTAATAATGGAGACTTTAGAGAGATTAACCCAGCGTATGAAGAATCAGAATTAGATGTGCAAGGGATCAGACCCCTGACAGTATTAAATGTGGCATTTGTATCTAATACATTTTGGAACGGCCAATTTGGAGCAAATGATGTAAATGAAGGCACGGAAGACTTATGGAATGAAGAGGATAATACGCTTGTGAATGCATTAGGGTTTCAAGGACTTGAGGCGCAAAATATAGAAGGGCTAGGCTTACACCGAATGTTTATAGACGAAGAGAGGGCGAATGAGCTTGGATATACGAGCTTATTTGATTTATCCTTTCCTGAATACAGCAAGGAAGAACGGTACTCAAATTTAACTGCTTCGTTGGCAATAAGTGCATATTTACGCACGCTCACAACGAGTCAAGCGCCTTTCCAAAATTGGCTGAAAGGTGATAGGAACGCACTAACGGAAGAACAGATGCGTGGCGCTATGGTTTTCTTCAGCAAAGGCAACTGTTATACCTGTCATACAAATCCAAGTTTTAACTCTGTTCGATTCGTTGGCTTAGGCGTAAATGAACTGCATCAATCTGGCGGAATCCAAACTACTGGAGATGAAAAAAAGAGTCTCGGTAGAGGCGGGTTTACTAAATTAGACCAGGATTTATATAAGTTTAAAATCCCTCAGTTATATAACCTTAAGAATGCACCGTTTTATTTCCACGGAAGTAGTAAAGAAACACTGGAAGAGGTGATTGATTACTTTGACCAAGGCATTCCGGAAAATGAAAATGTTCCAAGTTCTCAAATAAGCCCCAATTTCAAACCTCTAAATCTAACAGCTCAAGAAAAATCTGACCTGAAAGAATTTTTAGCAGAGGGACTATTTGATCCTAATACAAATCGGTTTGTTCCGCCATACATTAAATCAGGAAATTGTTTTCCTAATAATGATGAACTCTCTCAGCAACAATTAAACTGCAATTAATTTACTCCCGCTGTTTTAAGCTTGTAGCTTAAAACCATTATGAATTTCCTTTTAACGAACAAGCCGCCCACTCGACCTCCCCATGCTAGCACCGCTAGCTCTCCCGAAATCCCGAAATCTCAACTCCCCACCATTTCAAATTCTCACTCGAACATTTCATTTTCACCAATTAGTGTGCAATGTGCTAATTGTAGCAGCTTGCGAACCCGAAATCTCTGCATCTTAAAGGTGTATTAGATATAGACTGTTCAATCCTATTTGCTATTCATTGATATTTAATAATACAATACTAATTCACTCATTATGAAAAGAATTTTACTGTCCGCCTGTGTACTTTGTCTAAGTATATGCGCAGCTAATACCCAATGCGGAGATATCATACTAACTAATCAAGGACAAGTCAATGATTTTAATTGTGGGACTACTGTTGCAGGTAATCTTACAATTTGGGATAATGGAGAAGTCCCCATTACAAACTTAAACCCAATATTTTTCTCTGGCCTTACAACAGTCGAAGGGACTCTAACTATTTTACTGTGCCCAGACCTCGTGAATTTGGAAGGTCTTGACGAAATAACTTCAGTAGGTGGTTTGACAATATTAGGAAACGGAATAACTGAAATATCGGATGCATTTCCATTCAAATTACAGTCAGCAGGAGAAATAATCATTGCAGCTAACTATAATCTTGAGACTATGATAGCGCAATTTCCAGATTTAAATTCTGCTACTTCTATAAAAATCGGGCTAAACCCGGTACTTGAAGGTGTCGCAGAATTTTATAATATCGGTAGTTTAGATACGATATTGGTTAATGATAATCCATCGTTAACAATTGTAGGAGGTTTTAGCTCTTTAGGTGTCTGCCCGTATATTGGGTTTAACGAAAATGCACTACTCGAAACAATTCCAACATTCAATACTTTGAATACAGTCTCTACTTTTGAATTGACCAATTCTGCCGTTGAAAATCTAAATGACATTGGTAATATTACAAGTATTAATGAAATAAACATAGCTGACAATTCGCAACTGCAAAGTATAAATGCATTTAGTTCTCTCCAGTCTTTGAATGGGAATACTACCCCGCCATTTTCTATAATAGGAAATACGAACTTAACAGATGTTACTGGCTTTCAGAATGTAACATTTATAAATAATCCTGCGGCGTCTCCTAATAGCATTGAACTAATAAATAATTCCTCACTTTCAGATTGTTGTTGGTTATTGCCTCTAATAGATGCAGCCTCTGGGGGCGCAAATATAAGTGGTAATGCAACGGGTTGCGAGAATATATCTGCTATTGGTGGTCAGTCACCTAATCTAACATGCCCCGCAGGATTTACAGTGTCAGTGGATCCAGGATCATGCGTGGCAGCCGTTTCGTTTACTAACCCTCTGGTAACAGATGATTGTGACGATATAGTTTCTTATACTCAGACGGTTAGTTTGCCAGGATTGACTATTACTGATTCTGGGGTTTTACCTGGAGAAACTGCTGTTTGGGATTTGCCGGTGGGGCAAACGACCTTTATGTTTACAACTGAGGATGGTAACGGTTTTATTGGAATTTGTACGACATCTGTAACAGTGGTTGACGAAGTGCCGCCTACTTGGCTTGGTGGCGGAAATTCTATGACGATTACAGGGGTTTGTGGGGTCAATGATCTCAATACTTTATATAATAATAATATCCCTAGTGCTGTGGATAATTGTAGTGGAGTCAATGTGATAGAAACAACAACGCTGAGCTCCATTTGTGGTGGCAGTACCTCCAACGAATATGTATTTAATGCAACCGATGATTCTGGAAACAGTGCGACACCATACACGCTGACAATTATTATTGAGGATACAACACAACCGCAATTTTCAAATGTACCTGCAGATATGACAATTTCATGTGATGATAATTTTCCATCTATTCCAGTACCTACGGCAGTAGATGTTTGTGCGGGAGATATAACAAGTGATATACTGAGTACTTCTTCTGTACAATTTGGCGATTGTACGTTTAATGATATTGCTGAACTGCATTCCTATATATGGTCCGTGGACGATGGATGTGGGAATATTGCAACTGCAAACTGGAACCTGACTGTGATCAATGATTTTAGCTTTGACCTTGGAGACGATGTTGTGGATTGTGATAGTGGCGTTTATACGATTAACCCTGGGAATATCGGCTCTTCATATCAGTGGTCTACCGGAGCAACGTCACAAAGTATTAATGTAACTAGCAGCGGTACATATGTTCTTACAGTAACTTCAAATAACGGTTGTTGTGCAATAGATGAAATTGATGTTGTAATAGGAAATGCGCCAGACATTTCTGCAACAGGAAATACATTGGATTGCAGTGGGATGCCGGTTAGTATTTTTGGAAATTCAAATACCGCAGGAGTTACATATTCTTGGACAGGACCAGGGGGATTTACTTCGAACAATCAAAACCCATCTGTTACTGAACAAGGGACTTATACACTCACGGTTACTAGTGGAGATCTTTGTACTTCTACAACAACTGTGGAAGTGGAAGCAGATGTAAATGTTCCAGATGTTACAGCAGCGGGAGGCACTATCGATTGTGAGAGTAGTTCAGTAATTCTCATGGGGTCATCCTCCGTTACAGGAGTAGCCTACAATTGGACAGGTCCTGGAGGGTTTAATTCCAATCAGCAAAACCCTGAAGTTACACTGGATGGCGTGTATACCTTAGAGGTAACAGCGCCAAATGATTGCTCTGCAAGTCAATCTGCAGTAGTAGATTTAGATGATGCTATTCCTACCATAAGCATAACGGAAGGCACCGTTAACTGTGATAACCAGACAGTATTTTTACTTGCAAATTCAAACACAAATGGCCTCACGTATGATTGGTCGGGACCCAATGGATTTAACACAGATGCTATGGATGCAGAAGTATCGGAGACAGGGACTTACACGCTTAATGTCATCTCTTCAAACGGATGTGCTAATTCAACAGATATTTTTATTGCAGTTGAGTTTGAATATGAAACTACAATAAATACAACCCCAGCGTCTGGTTCTGAGGGAGGCACGGCAGAAATTATTATCGATGGAGGAGTGGCACCGTTTACGGTCTCTTGGGATAACGGAACAACTGGGTTTGTTACAACTAACCTAAGTGTGGGCGTCCATACGGTTACTATAGAAGATGGTTATGGCTGTGTTACTATGGAAGATTTTGAGATAACAACAAGCACCTCTGTCAACAATGAAGAACTGGATAAACAAGTCAATGTTTATCCCAACCCAAGTACTGGAAAGGTGTTTTTTGAAGTGAATAATAAGAGAACCATTGATGAAATCATTATGTATGATCTTACAGGTGGCATAGTATATAAATCCAATGCAATCAGTGATGATGTAATTGATATTTCAAATCTCTCTGATGGCATGTACCTCTTGCAACTAAGATTTGAAAATGACTTTTTAACAAAGAAGATTATAAAACAAGAATAATCAGTTCTGCCTTTTTTAATAGCTAGTAGCAACAAAATAAGATAGGACAACTTTTAGATACCGGTGGGAAGAAACCCATCGGTATTCGCCTTATATTCCCAATCTAAATATGTATTTTGGAGATATAAAATGGTATTATGAAGTATCTCTCGATTCTCTTTCTATTTTGCGCAATCTCTGTAACGGCGCAGGTTGACTCTGCATTTCTAGTAAATAACTATGAAAAATCTATTCACCAAATCCCTATGCGAGATGGTGCTAAGTTATACACCATAGTGTATTCCCCGAAAGAAGATGGGAAAGATTATCCGTTTCTGATGAAGCGCACTTGCTACAATGCAAGTAGAAATGACAACTTCAATTTTGGTAGTCAACCATCTAAATATCTGCTCGCGGAAAAATATATTTTCGTTTTTCAGGATGTACGCGGAAGATATATGTCAGAAGGACTCTTCGATAATATGCGACCAAATATAAAAGGAAACAACCCTAAAAATAAAAAGGACATAGATGAGAGTTCAGACACATATGATACGATTGAGTGGTTACTGTCAAATATTAAAAATAATAATGGCAAGGTAGGACAGTATGGTATTTCATATCCAGGTTACTATACAGCGGCAAGCTTACCAGATGCACATCCAGCTTTAACCGCTTCGTCTCCACAGGCACCGATTGCAGATTTTTTCTTTGATGATTTCCATCATCACGGAGCGTACTTACAAAGTTACACACCTGCCTTTGCAGTGTTTGGCTACCAAAAAGATTCTTTAACAAAGGAGCCTTGGTATATGGATAAGTTCTTACGCATTCCTGGGCAATCAGTAGCGGACGCATACGATTACTATATGGAAATGGGACCTTTAAAGAACATTACGAAGGAGATTCATCATGATAATTTTTTCTGGGAGCAAATTATTTCGCATCCTAACTATGATGAGTTCTGGCAGAAGAGGAGCATCTTACCCCATTTAAGAGATGTAGATCATGCGGTTCTTACAGTAGGGGGATGGTTTGATGCAGAAGACTTATATGGTCCTTTAAATATTTATAAGACTATAGAAGAACACAATCCAAAAGCAAAAAACTCGCTTGTCATGGGACCTTGGACACATGGAGGATGGGCTAGAGAACGCGGCCAACAAACAGTCAATCATATTTATTTTGGAGATAGTATTTCTACCTTTTATATGGAAGAAATAGAAGCACCCTTTTTTAAATCGCATCTAAAAGAAAATGGAGAAGTACCACTGCCAGAGGCATACATGTTCGATACTGGGACGAAACAATGGCATAAGTTTGATACATGGCCTACGGATAAAATTCCGCCCGTAAGTTTGCAATTTTCCGAGAAAGGTAAGCTCATCGTAAACGGAGAAACAGATCCAACGCTAAGTTTTGATTATGTAAGCGATCCAGATAAACCTGTACCATATAGATCACAAGCAGAGGGGCTTACATTTACTCCCAGAATGTTTATAACAGACGATCAAAGAGACGCATCTCGAAGACCTGATGTACTTACATTTAAAACGGATATTTTAGAAGAAGATATTACGATAGCAGGGGAGATACTAGCAGACCTAGTTGTTTCTATGACTGGAACAGATGCAGACTTTATAGTCAAACTTATAGACGTCTATCCACAAACGCATGAAAATTACGAGCACAATCCAGACAATGTAACTATGGGTGCTTACCAGCAACTTGTAAGACATGAAACATTCAGAGGCAGATTTAGAGATGATTATGCAAAGCCTTCTCCATTTGTACCAGGTAAAGAAACGCATGTAAAAGTACCCTTACAAGATGTCCTTCATACATTCAAAAAAGGACACAGGATAATGATTCAAATTCACAGCACTTGGTTCCCGTATATCGATAGGAACCCACAAAAATATGTGCCTAATATCTTTGAAGCCAATGAGGAAGATTTCATCAAATCGGAGATCAAAGTCTATGGAAGCTCACAAGTAAAAACGGGAGCTCTGAGTAAAAAAGTAAAAATGATTCGCCCGTAGGTGGTTTAGGATTTGACGCCTGCCCGCCAAGGCACGCAAGCTGGGTTTAAGGTTTGACGGAGAAAGGGAAAAGAGGATTTCGCAAGAGCTCGCTCCGCTCGCATGGCGATTTCGTGATAAAACGATAATAATCGAAGTACGATTCCCAATCGCTCCTTCGCTCCTCCGCGACTTCGCGAATTCCCTTTGCTACTTAATTTCCACGATATCCCTCAGCATCCGAATTCACAAGAAAAGACCATTATTTCAACCCGCACACCAAAATGACAATCCACCCCACCAACTCTTCCTAGAGTTCACAATACGTAAACATTTATTCCATTCTTTCATGCATTTAGCCGAACACGGGCTCTGTGTAACTACATCTTTGAATTATAATTATTCAAACAGTTAAAACAAAAGACATGAAAAATTTACAAACAGCTTTTATAATTCTAGTATTCTTAATTGTAAACAATAATGACTCTTTTGCGCAAAGTGTAATGTCCACTTCTTCATATAAGTTTTCTCAGGTCAATAACTTTGATATCGGACTTAAAACCCAAGACCTCACTTCAAAAACGAATAGAACTAAGCCAGTTGATTATCATACTATCAAATTAGATGCAAATGTACTTGAGAATCAAAATCCAAGCTATGAGCCAGTATACTATGAAACGGAGTCCAAGAAAATGCAGGGCTTTGCTGCTGGTGCAGTTATAGGAGGCGCTTTAGGTCTTGTACTAGGAATGAAACTTGGGATAAAATCTGCCGAAGGCGATGGTTTAGCAGGTATTGTTACAGGACCTCTTAAAGCAGGATTATTGGGTGGCTTAGGGCTCGCTGCAGGAATTGGTGTGGGAGGATCTATAGGAAGTTCTCTTGCAGCAAAAGTGAATGTGCCCATTCAAAATAATCAAAATTCAAACAAAGAGCAAGAAAAGAAAGTACAGGAATTAAGACGTTTATGAGTACGGTTCTAACATAATTGTAAAGAGGAATAAAGGCAGATTTCATTTCTATGAATTTGAAATGAAATCTGCCAACAAAATCTACTTATTGTCAAATAAAATCAGTGGAATTCATAAATTATACGAATAAGCTCTAAGATTCAAGACCATATTTGAAAAAACAATCAATATGCTACAAGCTAAATTTGCTCTCATAATTATTTTTCTGTCCTCTTCCGTTGTTGTATTCTCTCAAAACTTTGGAGTAA
>Ga0209828_1001744_pt1 | contig 19161 bp, 18 predicted proteins | sample MaitaG_FD_187429 | JGI IMG/M metagenome (GOLD analysis project Ga0209828, IMG submission 187429) | Marine algal microbial communities from Maine, USA - Maine_Asex2 metaG (SPAdes) (version 2) | ecosystem: Host-associated > Algae > Red algae > Unclassified | place: Maine, USA | collected 2015-01-05 | reverse complement strand
GGACTTCGTCGAACAGCGCGCCAGCTGGATCCAACCCAGAAATTGTCAACGCATAAAAGTCCAGCGCGCTTAGGACAGGGATGAACGCGTCGATGAGTGCCGCTGGATCGTGGCCCACGAGGGGGGTCGCAAATCCCCACACGGCGTCGAAGCTCGATAACACCGGGCCGTTCGGTGTCGCGTGCTCAAGCAGCGTCACATAGCCACGGCTGTCGGCGAACACTCGCTCTATCGCTTGCGCCGAGAATGCGTTGGACTCGGGCACGATCCAACTCGACAGCGAACAGATCGGGTCGATGCCTTGCCGCGCCGCTACTGACGCGATCGTGGCGTCGAAGTCAGTTTCGATGTCGGCGAAAGTGCTGGAATCCATAACATTTTTCGCGAAGTCGGGTGTCAGGCTGAGCGTGGCACTGCGATAGCGTCACGCCCAGAGGAGTAGCCAATGGATCCCAAATACAGCGAAGAAGCCGAAGCCTACCGAGAGAAGATGGTCGCCTTTCTTGGCGAGCATCTTCCCGCTGAGTGGAATGGTATGGGTGCGCTTGCGCCCGAGAAACTCGAAACTTTCATCGCCGAATGGCGAACGACCCTGTCGGCCAACAGTCTGCTCGCGCCGTCGTGGCCCGCTGAGTATGGCGGCGGCGGTCTCTCCGCTCTCGAACAGGTCATCATGGCCGAAGAGTTCCTGCGGGCTGGCGTGCCAACCGGCGGAAACAATGATGTCTTCAGCATCCAGATGGTCGGCAACACCATTCTGAATTGGGGATCTGATGAGATGAAGGCAGAGTTCCTGCCCAAGATCATCTCCGGCGAATACGTTTTCTGTCAGGGCTACAGCGAACCCGATGCCGGTAGCGACCTCGCCAATCTGGGCTGCAAAGCCGTCCTCGACGGCGACGAGTGGGTCATCAACGGCCAAAAGATCTGGACCTCGGCCGGTATGAGCGCCAACTGGATCTTTGTGCTCACCCGCACCGACCAAGACGCCTCCAAGCACAAGGGAATAAGTTTCATGCTGTGCCCGATGGAGCAGCCGGGTATCGAAGTGCGCCCGATTGCCATGATGAGCGGCGAGAGTGAGTTCAACGAAACGTTCTTCACCAACGCTCGCACCCCCAAAGAGAACGTGGTCGGCCAAGTCAACGGCGGTTGGGCCGTAGCCATGACCCTGCTTGGCTACGAACGTGGCGAAGCAGCGGCGACAACGCCGATTGCGTACCGCCTCGAGCTCGACCGTCTCTTTGCGCTCGCTACCGAACGCGGCCTGGCCGACGACCCAGTTATCCGCCAGCGTCTGGCGTGGGCCTATAGCAAGGTCGAGATCATGCGCTACATGGGCATGGGCACATTAACTCGCTTCCTGGCTGGGGGTCAGCCCGGGCCAAGTGAATCACTGTTCAAGCTTTACTGGTCGGAGTATCACAAGGCCGTGACCGAACTGTCGATCGACATCTTGGGTCCCGATGCCATGTGGATCGAGGGCCAGCGCCCAATGACCTCGTTTGGTACGGACCTTGCGGGTGCTCCAAACACTTCGGCATCGTGGGTCGGCACGTTCTACAACGCCCGCGCCGGCACGATCTACGCTGGTACCTCTCAGGTGCAGCGCAACATCGTGGGCGAAATGGTTTTGGGTCTGCCCAAAGAACCTCGCCCAGCAGCCAAGTAACAAGTTCGGACCCCGTGGCCAAGCATCAGTTAGCCGACTGCTTCCGAAGCGAGCGCAGCGAGCTGATCCGCCTGGGTCGAGAACTGAGCGACGCCCAAGGCGCACTGATCACCACGGCCTGTCCGGCGTGGTCGATCAAGGACGTTTACGCGCACCTGGCCGGCATCTCGACTGACATCTTGGCTGGCAATACCGAGGGTGCAGCCACTGAACCCTGGGCGGACGGCCACGTGGCGGACCGGATCGGCCGTTCCTTGACCGAAGTCCTGAACGAGTGGGAGTCCGCCGGAAATGGTGTGTCTGAAGTCATGGACACTGCCGGTGAGGTATTTCCATTTCAGCTCTTTGTCGACCAGTGGACCCACGGTTGGGATGTGCGGGCCACCCTTGGGGCTGATGCCGCAGCGGTTCCAGATCTCTCGACCTACATCTACTTCTTGCCCGACTTCTTTGACCACATGGCGGCGCTGGTACCAGAAGGGCTCACAGCACTAACACTCAAAGTCGCAGGACAGTCCTTTGACATCGGCACCGGTGAACCCATCGGTGAGCTCGGGCTTGATCTGTTCGAATTCGCCCGAGTGACTATGGGGCGACGCTCCCAACAACAGTTAGACGGCCTGCCATGGCCCCGGAGCCTCGACGACAATGCTCCGTATATCGATGTGCTCGTAGCTTGGTCTGTAAATGATCAAGACGTCATCGACCCAGTGCTGAGCTAACTGACCCAAAAAGCAAAGAGGTGGGACCCAGTGGGCCCCACCTCTCTCGTGCGATTCGTTACGTGGTCGTTTCAGGCCTTAGTGGCCGGGCACAAGTACAATCTGCCACTCGTCGTCGGCACGAGCGGTAGCTGAAGTGTCCACGTTGTAGCGGTCGTAGTCCAGGAATCGATTGAAGTCGACGGTGCGCAACAGATAGTTACCGTTGTCGAGAAGGGTGATGTCCCACTCGGTTCCGAAAGCACCCTTGCGGGCGAGGTCGACGTTGTAGTGGCGGCGCCGATTATCTGCATCGAGGTAGCGATGGCGCTGAGCATTTTCCAAATAGAAGGTGCCGTTGCCGGTCTCTTCGAGAATCCACTCATCGTCGAGACGGGGATTCTTTGAAGTATCGACGTTAGTTCCCCACCAGCCACGGTCCCCATCAAGGTACCGACCGCTCACCGAGCTGATGATGTAGATGCGAGCCCCATCGACGACCGGTGTCGGTTCTGGGTCTGCGGGTGGGAGTAGGACGGTGTTGATGACGTGGATGGTGCCGTTGATGGCTTCGATGTCGGCGATGACGACTTGGGAGTTGTTGATGAAGACGTTGCCGGTGTCGTCGATGGTGATGGTGACGTTGTCGCCTTGGAGTGTGGTTGCTTGGCCTGCGGCGAGGAGTTGTTCGGCGCTTTGGCTGGTGCCTAGTACGTGGTAGCTGAGGATGTCGGTGAGTAGGCCGGTTGGGTCTGCGAGTACGGCGTTGAGTGTGTCTTGGCCGAGTGCTTCGAAGGCGTCGTTGGTTGGTGCGAACACGGTGAGGTCGGCGTCGGGGTTGCTTGCGGCGCCGATGAAGTCGAAGCCTCCGGCGTCGGTTGCAACCGTTAGTGCAGTGACCAGGGTTGACAGTTCAGGGGTTGCGATTGCGATGTCAGCAATGGTTGGGAGTGGTTCTGGGTCTGCGGGTGGGAGTAGGACGGTGTTGATGACGTGGATGGTGCCGTTGATGGCTTCGATGTCGGCGATGACGACTTGGGAGTTGTTGATGAAGACGTTGCCGGTGTCGTCGATGGTGATGGTGACGTTGTCGCCTTGGAGTGTGGTTGCTTGGCCTGCGGCGAGGAGTTGTTCGGCGCTTTGGCTGGTGCCTAGTACGTGGTAGCTGAGGATGTCGGTGAGTAGGCCGGTTGGGTCTGCGAGTACGGCGTTGAGTGTGTCTTGGCCGAGTGCTTCGAAGGCGTCGTTGGTTGGTGCGAACACGGTGAGGTCGGCGTCGGGATCAGAAGCGAGGCTGAGGAAGTCCACCGGGCCAGCCTTAGAAGCAAAAGTGAGAACAGAAACAAGGGCGCTCAACTCGGGCGTGGCGACCGCTGCTTCGGCAATCGTTGGAAGTGATTCAGGCTTGTCTTGGGCCGAGGCCATGTCGAGCGGTGCAGCCATGAAGGCCAACATGGTTACGAGCAGCACAGACAGTGCCCGTAGAGCCGTTCGGCGAGGTACATGAATCATGAGATCTCCTTAAATAGTGTTGCGTTCAACCGTCTTACGACGCAAGGCACAGTCCAGATGCACTATTTTTGTACATTTCGATTTGATGACATCGGCCACGCCTTTATCTCGTTCTTCGGTGCCGACGTTGATACTCACTGCTGCGGCGCAGCACGTGCCGCAGATCTCGGTTGGAGCTATGAAGAAACACCAGCGATTCCTCAAATCAGTTGCTATTGCAGTATTAATGGCTCTTTTTGCCGTGGCATGTGGGGGTGGCGGCGAAGAAGCCGCCATCGTCGAAAACGCCGGGCAACCAGCAGTTTCTTTCGACGGCGAAGACGTTGACACCGCCACGGCGCCAATCCCTACGACAGCTCCACTCACCGTCGACAGCGGCGCAACCGAAGTCGAGCCAACGGTTGTCGAAGCTGCTGAAACCTCGGGCGAGGGCCTGCCAGACGAAGATCCCTGGCTGGTCGATGTGCTGCACGCCAACGACGACGCGCTCATTATTCCTACGTTCGACGGCCCAGGCGGCGCGCAGATAACGATCTACGACGTAAACCCGATCGACGGGATCGACCTGGAATACCCGCTCTATGCCGAAACCCACTTTGGGAACCGACTTGCGTTGCTCGTCGAAGAGTTCGATTCAAGTGGCAACTGGGCCAAGGTGCTGCTGCCGGTTCGCCCAAACGGCAGCACCGCGTGGGTGCAGACGGCATTCTTCACGACAGAGTCGCACAACTACCACATCACCATTGACGTATCCGAGAACACGGTGAACGTGTTCCGGGGCGAAGAACTCTTGGTCGAGCAGATTGCCGTGAGCGGTAAAGAGGGCCGGGAGACCCCTGTGGTTCGGGCCTACATCGACGAGAAGATCGCTGGTCCTTCGCTCAGTCCCGCCTACGGCGACTGGGTTCTGAGTATCGCAGCCTTTAGCGAGACGCTGGGTACCTTTGGCAACGGCATTCCAAAGCTGGCGTTGCATGGCACAAATCAGCCCGAGCTGATGGGGCAATATGTGTCGTCGGGTTGCGTGCGTATCCCGAACGCCGTCGTGAGCTTTATCGCCGACACCGTGCCTGTGGGCACCGTGGTCAACATCATCGCTTAACGGTGTTCCGCTTGAGCCAGTACGAGTTCGGGCTTGAGAACAAAACGAGACTGCGGCCCTTGCAAAGCAAGGACCGCAGTGCCGCGAGTGGAGCTAGGGAGAATTGAACTCCCGACCTCTTGTATGCCATACAAGCGCTCTACCAACTGAGCTATAGCCCCTCGTTGGAACGGCAAAGCGTAGCGGTGCTTCACAATGTCCCAACCGGAATTTCGTAATTGTGCACAGTGCCGGGGAATCACCGTGGCCCACGTGGGTCAGGGGACCTCGGGTCTAATTAATCAAGCGAGCAATCAGTTGGCCAGTCAAGGGTTGCCGGCTTGCTACTCGGCCCGGTCTCGCGGCACGTCTTTAGCGGTTTCGGCTGCTGGTGAAGTGTCTTGGTTCAGCCCGCCAGCGAAAGCTAGTGCCTGGGCGAGCCCAGCGGCGCGGTTGTATAGGACCTCGAAGTACAGCTCGGGCGCCGAGTTCTTTCCCGGAATCGGTGCCTTTCCAAGCGATCGAATGACCGCAGTTGGGTCGTTGCTCTGCAATGCGTAGTCGTTGCGCACCGGCAACGAGCTGGCGTCGCCCCAGTAACTAACCGGATCAAGCTTCGGTTTCTTGCGGCTTTTGCGGCGCTTGCGGCCAGCGCCACTGTTGTTGCCGCTGTGATTAGCGCTGCTGTTGCCGCCTTGGTTGCCTTGATTGCTTCGGTGGTTGTTGCGGCTCATGGGGTTGCTCCTGCGAGTTGTCCGTCGAGGTCTTCGGCGACCTCGTTGGCTTCTGCTTCTTCGCGCTCCTCGTAGTCCATCAGCAGATCGGCATCGAGCCCGAGCGCTGCCTTGAGTTGCTCGGCGTCGAGGTCACCGACGGAGCTAGATTTCGGAAGCACCAAGTTGGCGATCTGGCGTTTGCCTGCCACGACCTCTTCGACGCGTTCGTCGATTGTTCCCGGGCAGATCAGACGGTGACAGATCACGGTCTTGGTCTGACCGATGCGCCAGACACGGTCACGGGCCTGGTCCTCGACCGCGGGGTTCCACCAGCGGTCATACAGCACCACATGGCTTGCGGCAGTCAAGTTCAGGCCAGTGCCCCCAGCCTTGAGCGAGAGCACGAGCACTCCCGGGCCTTCACGGTTCTGGAATTCTTCGACCATTCGATCACGTGCGCCCCGCGAAAGTCCGCCGTGGTAACAGTTCACTTCGGTGCCCGTGCGTTCGGTCAGGTAGCCGGCAAGGCGCTCGCCCCACGAGGCGAAATGGGTGAAGACCAACATGCGTTCATCTGCTGCATAGACCGTCTCGACGATTTCATTCAGACGGGCGAGCTTGCCGGACCGTCCATGGATCTCGAGATCCTCGTCGTCGCTGTTGTAGTTGAGAGGATGGTTGCAGATCTGCTTGAGCGCAGTGATTGCTGCCAGCACCGCACCTTTGCGGGCTGGTGTGCCAACGTCGGCGGCCGCAGTTTCTGCGGTGAGGTCGTTGACGACTGCCTGGTACAGGCCGATCTGCTCTGGCGTCATCGCGCAGTGATCGAGCTCGTCGATGCGATCAGGAAGCTCCGCAGCAATTTCAGGTTCGGACTTGGTGCGTCGATAAACAAGGATGCCGTTTAGGGCCGCGAGTGCGTCTTCGTTGTCGGCCTTGGACTTCTTTGTCGGCGACAGCTGCGCCACGAACTGCGCACGAGGTCCCAGCAGTCCTGGGTTGGCCCAGTCAAGGATCGACCAGAGGTCGCCGAGCCCATTCTCGATGGGGGTGCCGGTCAGGGCGAGGCGGGTGTGGGCGTCGATGCGGCGCAGCTGCTGGCTCGTCTCGGCAGCAGGGTTCTTGATTGCCTGAGCTTCGTCGATGACGGCCTTGCCGAAACGAACCTTTTCGAGCAGATCGATATCTCGAACTGCGGTTCCGTACGTGGTGATCACTATGTCGCTGTCCTGAACCGCGTTGAGGAAGTCCTCGTCCTTGCGTCGGTTCTGGCCGTGATGCACGAGCACCTTGAGGTCGGGCATGAACTTGGCGGCCTCTGATGCCCAGTTGCTGACCACTGCCGGTGGGGCAATGACCAAACCAGGTCCATGAACCCGAGATGGCCCAAAGGAAGCGAGCGTCGTGGGCGTCTTGCCAAGGCCCATGTCGAGTGCAAGGCAGCCGCCGAGGCCGGCCTCGACCAGAAAGTTGAGCCACGCGTGGGCGTCGGCCTGGTAGGAACGAAGCTCACCCTGAAAGCCCGGAGGTGTTATTTCGGGTTCTTCAGGAAGGGTTTGCAGGCTACGGAGCAGGTCGGCAGCCCAGCCCTGGCCAGCGATCGACATCTGGCCGTCGAGTGGGTTGCCTTCGAGGCCAAGCGCATGGCGGAGCATTTCCGCGCCACTCATCTTGGTCTTGTCTGCGCGCTCAGCAAGTGCAGCTGCCGCGGCTGCAAGGTCGACCTTGTCGAGTTCGATCCATTCCCCCTGGGACTTGACCATAGGGCGAGCTTCGCTCGCAAGTTGGGCGATTTCGGCTGCTGTGAGCTCGACATCGCCGAACACGGCGGACCAACGTACGTCGGCCAATTGCTGAGCGCCGACCACGGTCTCCGTTGACTCGGTGGTCAAACGCAGAGTCGGGGTGGACTTCTTGCGGGAAAGGGCGGGAACCGAAACTTCGAACCCTGCCGCAACAAGTGAGTTTCCCATCTCCGACATTAACTGCCAGGCTTCTTCTTGGCTCAAGATGACTTCGCCACGGCGGCGGCCACCTGGACGCAATAGCGCAGGAAACAAACGCTCGAGGCGCTGGATTTGGCGGCTGATCGTCTTGGACTTTGTCTGAGAGGCGGTGGCCATTGCGACCTCGACCGGTTCGAGTCCGCTGCGGCCACCCGGCGCCAGGACTTCGGCTAGCCAGGCGTCGTCCTCGTCGGGCGGGTTGAGTTTCACGAGCAGTCGCATGTTGGCAGTGCCGGTCACCGACTGCGCCCAACGACCCATGCGTTGCACGATGTCGTTGCCGATTCCGGGAGGCGCTTGAAAAGCGGAGCCTTCGAGGCGGCAAAGGATTGCTTCGCCGACGTCGTTCTTGGTTCGCGGCTGCTCGGGAGCTGCCGGGACCTCGATCTGCTCCGCAGCTATGCGGGTAATAGCGTCGGTCAGGTCGGCCACGACCGCGCCTGCGAATTCTTTACGGTCTTTGCGGTCTGACATGGCCATAGCTGCGCCGGGAGCGGCATCGGCGAGGGCATCGAGCCGGTCGCGATCCATAACCGACGCGGCCCAGCGCACGTGGTACGTGCCGAAGCCACCCTTGCCAGAGCGGCGCCCGCCCCGGAACTGTTCAAGCTGAGGCACCATGCGCCCCTGAGCGACGAGTTCGACAGCGAATGCGGTTGCCAGGCCGAACCAGCGAGCGCTCGTTCCCAGAGAGTCATCGTCGAGCGAAATGTTGCCGAAGCCAAGTATCCAACCGAGTGCTCCGGTCAAAGGTGTAGCAAGCGCAGCGGCCTCGGAGCGGCCCGCAATATCGACGGGATCAGTCTCGAGCCAGGAGATAGCGCCACCGTCGTGGACATCGAGTACCGCCCTCAGCGCATCGAGATCACATGGCTCTGCTTCGTGGCCTCCAGCCCAGGCAATGATCTGGCCGGTGTTCCATGACAGCTGAAGCTGCGCTTTGCCGACTACTACGGCGTCGGGGTCAGGACCACTTATAACGACCGGACCAGCGAGATCGCTAAGAAGTTCGTCGATCCGGTCACATTCGTCTTCGAGGTCGTTCAAGACCGATGCTCGCTCGGGGCCTTTTACAGCCTGCCGAGCTCGCTCGAGGGCAACATCGGCGGCCTCGAGGAGACGCCAGAGACTATCGATCCATAGCCGATGATTAGCCTCGAGAAAGTCTGCGTCGGCATCAGAACAGCGCCCATCGATATAACTTTGCACAATGCCGTCGAGGCGAGAGCGCTCAAGTTCACCTGGGTTCGCCGGAGCGAGAGATGTCATAAATTCGTTGGTCTCCTCGGCATGGCAAGGACAAAGGCCTTGTCATGCTGGCAACTCTGGATACGCAGCCAACTTGGCTGGACCCACGAATAACATGTGGGTGCCGACACAACACATCGTGAACAGTTCTACTGAACTGCTCACTGTTGGTTACCTCGGCACAACTCTGCTAATCCGCACCCCGCACTGTAGACCGAAATGTGGCCGCAGCAAACGCAGTGGAGCGCGATTGATCTAGCCAGCTTTGAGATCGCTGATTACGGCGCTCCACAGTTCCGGGTTGCCGGCGTACGGTGCGTAGAAGCTGATGCGGTCAACGAGTTGGCCGTAGCGGGTCAGCAGGCCACTGGCGATATTGCCGGGTTCGGCCACGACGGCGAACGCGTCGAGCATTTCTTCGTCGACAACATCGGCCATGTCGTCCCACTTGCCTTCTTTGGACATGCGGTTGAGTTCGAGCTGGGCATCGCCCCACCCGTGATGATCCAGGACAGTTTTGTATGCCGGGGTTGACCCGTAGAACGCAATTTGCTTGCGAGTTGCAAAGCTGGCGGCAGCCATTTCTTCCTCGGTCTCGCCGGTCACGATGAACGCTGGCAGCGAGATCTCGACCTCGCTGGCATCTCGGCCCGCCTTGTCGACGCCCTCGTGCAGCGCTGGAATGCTGACATCTTCCAAGTAGGACGCAGTGGTGAAACCATGGCTAATCCAGCCGTCGCATACTTCGCCGGCCACGCGAGTCATGTACGGGCCAACCGCAGCCAGGAATACTTTGGGCTTGCCCGTCTCCAACGGCTCGGGGCTAAACATCGGCGTCATGAGTGTGTGCTGGTAGAAGTCGCCTTCGAAGGACAACCGGGTCCCGAAGTCGGCGGCCTGCCAGTAGTCCCAGATGGCGTGGAGTGCCTGCACGTACTCACGCATGCGGGATCCAGGGTTGCTCCACTCCATGGAAAAGCGTTTGGTGATGTGGGGTTTGATCTGGGACCCAAGCCCGAGGATGAACCGGCCTTTGCTAAATGCTTGGAGGTCCCAGGCGGTGTTCGCAACCGTCATGGGACTACGCGCAAACGCAACCGCGATCGACGTGCCTAGTTCGAGCTTCTCGGTGTGGTCCGCTGCTACTGCGAGCGGCAAAAAGGGATCATGCGACGTTTCGGCAGTGAAGGCACCGGTGTAGCCAGCCTCCTCGGCCTCGCGTGCGCTGTCTGCCGCCTTGTCCAACACAAAATTGATGCCACCATCGATCTTCATTTGTCTCTCCCAGAGTTTGTCGGCCTACTCGCCTTCGATCTTCCGAAGATACTCCTGGAGTTCCTCTTCGAGTTCATCGCCGCTGGGAAGTTCCTGCGTCTCGAGCTTGCGCAACTCGTCGTACCGCTGTTCGAGCCGGGTCACGACATCGTTGAGCGACGGGGACTCTTCGAGCATTGCGTCGACCGCTGCGACTGCATCTGGTACTTGAGCCTGCAACTGTTCGGTGTCGAACTGAAGTCCGGCGAGTTCGCTAAAGGCCTGAAGCATGGAGACCGCAGCTTGGGGCCAGTCTTGGTTTGCGAGGTAGTAGGGGACCTGGGCGTATAAGCCGTGGCTCGGTACACCGAATCGTTCGAGTTCCTCGGTGATGGCTACCTGCACGCCGACCGGCACCGTGATACGCCCGGTGGTGTGCTCTCTGCCATGTAATAGTTCGGGACTCGAAGCGGTCGACGAGATGCGCACGGGTCGGCTGTGGGGCATAGGCGCCGGGTAAGCGCCGACTGAAAACGTGGCAGTGACGCCTATTGAGCCTGCGATGTTGGCGACGGCCTTGCCGAACTGACGCCACGCAAAATCGGGCTCGGGACCGTGGAGTAGTAGAAAGGGATTGTCGTCTAGGTCGCTTCCAACGGCCAGTTCGAGGACCGGCCATTCGACCCCTTGGGTGACCCCGTCGACAACGGTGAGCATGGGGCGCCGAGCGCGCTGGTCGAGCAGCTGGTCGGTGTCGAACTCGGCGATTGTTGTGAGGTCAGCTTGGTGCACGATGGCGTCACGCACGCGCGTCAAAGTGTCGGAGGCTTCGAGCCACCCATCGGTTGCGATGAGTAGCGGCATAGGGCCATCGACGCTAGGCCCGACATGCGAATAGAGGTCATCGAATCTCATGGCTGGTTACCCATCGTCACTTCGCCCCCCAGCGCTGCGGCCTTGTTCGTCGCGACAAGGTACCCTGAGTGGCCCGGCGCACTGGAATTTAGACCTCATAAAGTGCGTTGGCAGATTCTGTTCGCGAGCCCATTGCTCTGTTCCTTTCTGGAGACCCCCAACAATGATCGACGTCACCGACGCCACGTTCGAAGCCGAAGTTATCCAAGCCTCGTACCAAGCAACCATCGTGGTTGACCTGTGGGCTGAGTGGTGCGGACCGTGCAAGTCGCTTGGACCGATTCTCGAGTCGGTCATTGCCGAGACCGAAGGCAAGGTCGTGCTCGCCAAGGTCGATGTTGATGCCAACCCCGCCACATCGCAGGCGTTCCAAGTGCAAAGTATTCCTGCCGTGTACGCAATGAAAGACGGCAAGGTCGTCGACGGGTTCACCGGAGCGCAAGGCGAACCGGCTGTGCGCGAGTTCATTGGCCGGCTCTTGCCGAGCGACGCTGAGCTACAGATCGAACAGCTTTTAGCGGTCGGCGATGAAGCCTCGCTGCTTCAGGTTCTGGAACTGGTTCCCGATCATCATGTAGCCGTGCCCGCCGTTGCGGAGCTGCTCATCGCCCGCGGCGAGAGCGATATCGCACTTGAACTCTTGCAGCGTGTTCCTGAGACCGCCGAGATCCGGCGCATTGCCGCCACGGCTCGAATCGATGGCGAGGCCCCGGCCGCCGACGACGAACTCGACGCCAAGCTCGATGACTTGCTCAGCCGAGTCAAAACCGACGACGACGCTCGCCAAGAGTTCATCGACCTGCTCGAGGTCATGGGCCCCGACGACAGCCGCACCGCCGACTATCGCAAACGACTGTCGATGCGCCTGTTCTGATGCTGGTGGAGAAACGCGATGGGTATCGAGTGATCGTGGGTGGGCCAGTCCCGCCTCAGGCGGATGCCATCACCTTGGGCAAGACGATCGTGGTGCGCAAGCAGGCCGCTGGTAACAGCAGCCTGATGGCGCACGAACTCGTGCACGTGCGTCAGTTCGGCGAGCTGGGGGCGGCGCGCTTTGTTCTCCGATACGTCGGTTCTTACTTGCGATTTCGTTTGGCCGGGCATGGCCACATGGCGGCGTACCGGCGCATTCCACTCGAGGTAGAGGCCTCGTGGGTTAGCCGGCTGCACACTGCGTCTGAACTCGAGCCGAACACCGCGGGTCTCACCGCAGATCAGCTCAAGGCTCGACTCGCCCCTCACCAGGACGGAACCCTAAAGAGCCGCCCCCGACCGGCTCCGATGCGTGGAGCCTGGAACCGGCCGAGGACACCGTCGGCTACCTGAGGGACTATCAGGCAGCGATGGTGGTACCCGGACAAAGCGCGGCGACAGCGCAGCGCCGGAATCGGATTACACCACCCAGGTTGTACGCAGGCAATACCCCTTGGTTGATGAGCCGCAGCAAGAACTCAGGTTGAACGCCTAGGTGGTTGCATGCCTGCTCCGGAGTAAACAGGTCGATTGTCGCAGTGTTGTCAGTCGCCGGCGGCATGTGGGCGATTGCGTCGATGGCATTCGCAACCTGAGGTTCTGTGGTCGTCATGAGATCTCCTAGAGGTGGGAAACGGCCGGATTCGGGCCGGATGGTGGGCTGACTCGCAGTGTTTCAGCCGCTTTCCCAGCGCTTTCCCATGGCATTCCCATGCTGACCCCACCACTTCGTAGCTGGCGAGATCAGGTCCTTCCCATGGTGTTCCCAGCCAATTGGCCTTCTCATTCTCCGCTCGCGGTCCGGGCGTTGGTGTTCCCACAAAGTGGCACGCATATGGGAGATTCCCGGGAACTCTGTGCTGCATTCTGCAGTGGTGAGCCACCCCGAGCGTTTTGACTCCGTCCGTGCCGGACCCCAGCCGCTAGAACCCCCGCGTTCAGAACCCCCGCGTTCAGAACCCCCGCGTCCCGAACCGCGACAGGGCTTGCATGACCGAGTACGCGAGCAGTTCGCTGCGCTGCTTGACCGGGTCCGCCAACATCGTCAGTCAACCCAAACCACGCCGGGCGCAAGTGGACCAGAGGTCGATCAACGCGTGGTCGGATACGGCGGCGACAAAGACTCGTCGCTTCTGGTTACAGGCCTTGTTGCGCTCGGCACCGCGATGCTAGCGATAGGCGGTTTCTGGGCCTGGCAGACTTGGACCCAGCGCTCAGATGAACCGATCGACGGCCTGCTACCCGAACTTGTCGTAACAGGAGACCCCGGAACGGTTTCATCTGGCGACGCCACCACAGACCGCCCCGATAACACCAACGGTGCGGCCGCAGCGAACCAAGTCGCTATCGATGCGGTTGCAGACACAACCGAAGGAGTAGTTCTCCGGTTGCCCGGCGACAACGACTCGTCGATCAGCGAAGCATCCGAAGTCGCTCTGGCGTCAACACCGGTGCCTGACATTATTGTCCACGTATCTGGTGCAGTGCGGCTGCCCGGCGTTGTTCGATTGGCTGCGGGATCGCGAGTGTTCGAAGCCGTGGAACTCAGTGGTGGTGCAGCGGCGGACGCTGACCTGGATCGCGTCAACCTGGCGGCACCAATGGCCGATGGTGAACGCATCCACATCCCGGCTCAAGGAGACGATTCGCTCCCCGTAGTCGTGCAGCCTGATCGCCCCCATCTTCCAGTCGACGACGTAACCATGCCGTCGGCAACACCAACCGTTCCAATGGTTATCAACATCAACCGCGCCAGTTCCATCGACTTCATGACACTGCCCGGCATTGGGCCGTCCATTGCCGCTGCCATCACCAAAACTCGTGCGGAGCGCGGACCGTTTCTTTCAATTGATGAGCTACTCGAGGTTCCCGGAATCGGCGAAGCCAAGTTGTCTCAGCTTCGGCCCTTCGTGTTGGTCGGCGAATCTTGAACCGCTCGTGACTGATCGACAGGTTGGTCTGCTTGCGGTTGCTGTTTGGACCGGGGCGTACCTGCCCATTGGGTCCTCCTTCCTGCTGGCCTGTGGCGCTGGCGCCGGCACGCTAATCGCGTGGCGAGTCCGGGCGCCGTGGGCGTTGATTCTTGCGGCGAGCCTGATGGCTTCACTCGGCGCTGGCGCCGCATGGGCTGGTTTGACCCCGAGCGACTCCAGGACATTTGCTGGTCAGGTGACACTGGCCAGTGATCCCGTGCCGGTCGCTGGTGGGGTCCGCGTCAAGGCAGATATCGACGGCGACCGCTACGACTTGCGAGCGTGGGGCTCGCCCGCGGGCTGGCTGCGCAATCGGTTGATGGGGGAGCGGGTCGAGCTAGAGGTGGCGCTTCGTCCGCTGGGCGACGCACCGGACTGGCTCATGGCCCAGGGCCTGTCTGGGCGAGGCACGGTCCGGTCCGTTGGCGGCTTCGACGTCGGCTCACCGCACACCCGCATAGCGAACAGCATTCGACGCACGATCGAGTCAGGAGCTTCTTCGCTCGATCGCGACGAACGAGCGCTCTTCGCCGGACTCGTATATGGCGATGACCGCCAGCAAAGCCCTCTTACGGCGGACAACTTCAAAGCGGCCGGCCTGACTCACTTACTAGCGGTATCTGGGCAGAACGTTGCCTTTGTATTGGCGATCGTGGGGCCAGCGCTGCGACGCATGGGCCACCGGCAGCGTTTCGTGTTTGTGCTCGGCGTGCTGGTGTTGTTCGCTACGGTTACCAGGTTCGAACCATCGGTGGTGCGTGCTTCGGTTATGACAGCGGTCGCCGCAGTTGCGGCGCTGGTCGGAACAGAAGTGTCGAGTCGACGAGTACTTGCATTGGCTATCACCTTGCTCGTGGTTATCGATCCGCTGATCGTGCACAGCGTGGCGTTTCAGCTATCGGTCGCTGCGTCAGCCGGAATCCTTCTGTGGTCAGGCCAAGTCGCTCGGGCCATCCGCGGGCCCCGCTGGTTCGCCGAGTCGCTCGCGGTTACCGCATCTGCACAGATCGCAGTCGCTCCACTGTTGGTGTGGAAGTTCGATGGACTCCCTGTGGCGTCGCTTCCCGCGAACCTTTTGGCTGGACCTGTTGCTGGCCCAATCATGATGTGGGGACTTAGCGCTGGACTTGCTGCTGGGTTGCTATGGCCATCGCTAGCATCGATCGTGCATCTGCCAACGCAAGCCGCGCTGTGGTGGATCGACACGGTTGCCTCGACCGTGCCGCAACTGCCACTAGGGATACTCGGCGGCGCCCACGTTGCCTTGCTGTTCCTGATTGGGGCCTTCGGGCTGCGGCAAATTCAGCCCGCCACCAGAGTCTTGGCGGTTGTTGGTCTCGCGGCAGTGCTACTTCACCCGGCGGTCGCGTTGGCGATGTCTGAGCCCCAGACCCGAATCATCGACAGCGAGTCGATCATCTGGAGCGACGACCAGATCACCGCGCTCGAGCTTGGAGCCCGGACTGACCCCGAAGAAGTGCTCGCGGCGTTGCGACGCTCCAACGTGAACCAGATCGATGTGATCATGGTTCACCGGTCGAACTATGCAACGGCGTCACTTATCCGATGGATTACATCCCAGCGCACGGTCGGCCAAGTTTGGGCACCAGAGCAAACCATGGGTGTCTCTGAGATCGTGCCTGGGCCCGGAGCCCAGGTCAGCGTCGGCGGTAACACGTTGGCCGTAACTCTTCACGATGGCACGCTCGCCATCAGAGCTAGGCCTGGCGAGTAGAGGTGGCGATTCGCAACACCAGCGAGTCAACGTGGAAGTAGAGTCGAGGCGTGCTGCTGGAGTTGGGACAACGGTCGTTTGATCTTTCGTCGCGTGCTTTGATAGCGGCTCCCTTCTCTGAGCCGGCAGAACATGCAGACATCGTTGTTGCGCATGAGTGCGAGCAGGTCCATCGGTTCACCAGGTCACATGTGGTGGCGATCGAAACAACAAGTGCTACCGCCGCCGCCAGTGCGCTCGAGGTTGGTGCAACCCTGGTAATCGGCGGTGCATTAAGCGATCCCCAGTTGCTCACCGTTGTTGCCGACCACGATGCGGCGGTTGCGATACATCTGCCGGGACAGCTGATCGAGAACCCCGTTGGTTACCTGGCGGAGCGGGCCGGGTGGGCACAAGCCGCCGGCATTAAGCGTTCAAAGATCATCATTGAGTCCCCGCTGACATTCGTGCAGGAGCTTGTGCGGCTTCAGCTACCGGTCATGGTCTCTTGTCGGTCACCGGAATCAGCCGGGGCCCAGGTTGCTGCGCTCATGCAGGGTGCACGGCTCTTGCGATGCGACTCCAATGTTCGCCAGGCGCGAAGAACGGCATTCACGATCAGCGAGCTGCTCACCCGACGAGGAATAGCGTCGCCGGTCAGCGTCGGGCTAGGAATCGATACATGCCAGTAGTCCAAGTATTCAGTGGCACCGACCCGGTCTTGCTTGACAAGGCTGTGCGCGATGCAGCCAGGGCAGCGCTTGGTGACCAGGCAGCCGACTTCGCACTGGCCGAGATGAACGAACCTGACTATCTCGTCGACGACCAGTACAGCATTGCGCCGCTCGTCGATGCGGCGCAGACGCCGCCGATGTTGACCGATCGCCGCGTAGTGATCGGGCATCACTTGGCTCGCTTCTCGACTGGTGACAGTGTCGAACCGCTTGTCCGCTACCTCTCGAACCCGCTCGACACAACCCACCTGGTCTTGGTGTGGAGCAAGGGACCAGCGCTCAACAAGCGGGTGGGAGGTCTGCCAAAGAAGCTCACAGAAACGCTGAAGGAACTCGGAGTTTCGGTTACAAAGACCGACGTCAATCAGCGAGAATCCGGAGCCTGGATCGATCAGCAGCTCAAAGACCTCGGCGTTACGCTCGATAATCAAGCGCGGCGCTTGCTCGGCGACCACCTCGGTGACAACGTGAACCGGTTGGTCGGCATTGCTCGATCGCTGGTTGCCACGCACGGCACCGGGTCCCGGCTCGGGGTCGAGGAGATAGCGCCCTATCTCGGCAGTGCTGGCGATGTTCCCCCGTGGGACCTCACCGATGCAATCGCAAATGGCGATATTGCAACGTCACTGCAGACCTGTCGCCGCATGGTGCACGGCGGCGAACGCCATCCGCTAGCCATCTTGGCGAGTCTGACGAACCACTATGCCCGTATGGCATCGCTCGACGGAGCGCGAGTCAACGGTGAAAAAGATGCGGCCGCCTATCTTGGAGTCCGAGGCAGCACCTATCCCGTCAAGAAGGCCATGCAGCAAGCCCGCAAGATGGGCCCTCCGGGTGTGAAACGAGCTTGGGGTCTTCTTGCGCAAGCAGACCTTGATCTGCGCGGCGGAACGGCGGCTGATCCCGAGCAAGTGCTCGAAGTTCTTATTGCCCGCCTCGCCCGTTTGTAACCGGCCACACCAAGTCAACGATGCGAGCGTAATGACACCCTTTGAACAACTTCGGCACAAGCCGTTGACCGAACTCTCTTATCCACGCGAGTTGGTGGTTGCGTGCGTACCGATGCGAAGCAACGTGAATATCTCAACAATCGCTCGCACCGCAAGCGCCTGCGGCGTGCAACGACTTGTGCTCTGTGGCACCAACAAGTTGATCAATAAAATTGCTCGAGACGGTGCCGACGAGCTCGAGATTGTCGTGCGCCGCACGCTGCTCCCTGCGCTCAAGCAGTTCAAAGCCGACGGTTACCGCTTAGTCGGCGTGGAACAGACCACCAACTCGCAGAACATCCATTCCTATGAGTTCCAAGAACGCACTCTGCTGGTGGTCGGAAACGAACGCCTAGGAATTTCTGAAGACGTGCTCAGCGCGCTCGATGACATCATCGAGATTCCGGTCTATGGGCTTCCGCACAGCTTCAATGCGGCCACAGCGACATCCATGGCGATCTACGAATACTGTCGCCAATACGCCAAGTACTGACCCGCAGCGCATGTATGCCAACAAATTGCCGAGGCAGAGGGCTGAAGAGGCAGAGGGCTGCAGCGCGAGAGGGCTACTCGGCGGCGTTGACTGTCTTGGTAAGACGTGACTTCTTGCGAGAAGCGGTGTTCTTGTGGATGATGCCCTTGTTTGCGGCCTTGTCGATATGCCGGATCGCTACTCGGAGATCTTCGGCGCTCGATTCGGTGCCAGCGCTCTCAAGCGCCTTCTTGGTGTAGGTGCGCATGCGTGTGCGCACGCCCTTGTTTGCAAGGGCACGCTTCTCGTTCTGACGAGCTCGCTTGATTGCTGACTTAATGTTGGCCATTGCTACACCTAGTTGCCGTTTCGGACCTCAGGATCCTAACCCCGCGAAACGACACTTACTCCGGTTGGCCGTCACAATCGATCTGCGGGTGGTCTCCGTTGGGTTGCAGCGGCACGGCGTTGGTCAATTGGCATAGGTCGCCAATGCGGGGCGCGTAAAATAGTGTCATGGATATTCCGGTGAATTCGCAGCAGCTGGTGCGGCTGCTGGCCGACGACAATCGCCGCAAGGTCGTGGCCGCACTGGTACTGGCCGACGGGCCCCTGGCTGCGGGTGCGGTCGCCGAGATCACAGGCCTAGTTCTGAGGGAAGTCGTGGATAGCGCGTCACGCCTTGAGAGCGGGGGAGTGCTCGACTGCGACTCGGATTCGTATGCGCTTATCAGCGGTGTCTTCCAACAGGCGGCAAGAGCCGAGGCCCCAGCAACACCGCCCTCGGACCATCCCGATCAACCAGAAGACGTGGCCCGTGTTCTCGATTTGGCCTTCCAGAACGGCAAGCTCGTGCAGTGGCCATCGAAGCGCACCAAGCGACTCGTCGTGCTCGACCATCTCGCCCAACAGTTTGCTATCGGCAGGCGTTACCAGGAAACTGAAGTCAACAACCTGCTGCGCCCATTCAACGACGACGTTGCGACCATGCGCCGCTACCTCGTCGACGAACAGTTCCTAGACCGCGGCAACGGCGACTACTGGCGCTGCGGCGGGTCCTTCTAACGAACCGGCGCCAGGCGCATGGGTCTCGTGACCGCGAGCGACCTCGTAGTCGGCGAGCTCCCAGGCGATGGTTCCGTTCTCGAGCGCCACGACACGGTTCGGGATTCCGGCATTGATCAGGGACTGGGTACCGATGA
>Ga0209828_1001738_pt1 | contig 19204 bp, 13 predicted proteins | sample MaitaG_FD_187429 | JGI IMG/M metagenome (GOLD analysis project Ga0209828, IMG submission 187429) | Marine algal microbial communities from Maine, USA - Maine_Asex2 metaG (SPAdes) (version 2) | ecosystem: Host-associated > Algae > Red algae > Unclassified | place: Maine, USA | collected 2015-01-05 | reverse complement strand
GGAGTACATTTTTTAATGAATAGTGAATAATGAATAGTTAATAATGAATAATGAATAATTTTTGCTTCGCTAAGGGTGATAATTGATATTGGTTTTAAGCTACAAGCTTAAAACAACGGTATTGGTTTTAAGCTACAAGCTTAAAACAACGGGAGGTAAAGATATGCATTATGTTGGTTTATTCGGCATTTATATTCCTGTTTTATCGGCATGTGTTTTGTGGTAGGGATTTCGGGAGAGGGTGAGAGAGTAGAATTCTGTGAATTCTACGTGGGATTTCGGGAGAGCTAGCTTTGCTAGCATGGGGATTACGAGAGAGCGGCGTGTTCGGGGAATTTGGGAAGTGCTTGGGAAGTGTTTGGGAAGTGTTTGGACGTGCCCTCAGCCGGAGGCTGAGGTCGGGCCATGCAGGACTCCACATGCGTTGCGGTCTCTGCTGTGCAGTGACTCTGCCAAAGGCAGATCCTTACTGTCCCTCACGCGGGGGTTTGTTCTAAATCGTGGGGTCAAGGGGTCGGGGACCACCTTGGGTTGTTTTTGTGGTGGTTTTTAGGTGGGAGTTTAAAACAGCAGTACATAAAACCGTGATGCGATGATACCTTGACACCAGTGAGCGGAGCGAACTGATATCTGCGAACGGAGTGAGCACTTCTAGTCTAAATTTTTACAAGGCGCAAACGTTGTTTACTATCTTCTAGCATAAGGAAGTAAACACCGGTTGGCATATCGTCCAAGTTTAATTTACTATCCGTTACAACTCCTTTTGAAATGATAACAGTGGCACGTAAAACCATGATACCTTGACACCAGTGAGCATAGCGAAGTGATATCTGCGAACGGAGTGAGTGCATACCAGCATCGCGAATCTAGAAATATAAGCTTCTCGCATCAGGGATAGTAAGGGAGCGTAGCTGTCCGAAGGACGAAACCCCTGGATAGCCCGGCCCTTCCAGTATTGGAAGGGAGATGCCCAAAACTGATAAAAATTGAATGATAATGGAGCTTTGAGGGGGTATAATCTTTGTACATTTGCGTAGATTTTTCAGGCAAAAACTCAAGTTAGACTAAACATGACAGGATTTAGAAAAGAAAAAGATTCACTAGGATATGTAAACGTTCCTAGCAAAAAATATTGGGCGGCACAAACGCAACGATCTAAGGAGAATTTTAAAATTGGAGGGCAAAAAATGCCTATTGAGGTGATCCAAGCCTATGCCATTCTTAAAAAAGCAGCGGCACATACCAATGCGGATTTAGGTGTATTAAGTAAAACGAAAGCGAAACTTATCGAACGTGTTTGTAATGAGATTTTGCGTGGGGAATTAGACGATCAATTTCCATTAGTTGTATGGCAGACCGGATCAGGTACACAAACAAACATGAATGTGAATGAAGTGATTGCAAATCGCGGACATGTCCTTGCAGGAGGAAAACTGAGGGACGCAAAGAAAAAACTGCATCCAAATGACGACGTCAATAAATCGCAATCATCCAACGATACCTTCCCTACAGCTATGCATATTGCTGCTTACCAGAAAATAAAAACCAATACCATTCCAGGACTTAAAAAATTACAAAAGGAATTTGAGAAAAAATCTAGAGCATATAAAAAGGTTGTAAAAATTGGAAGAACGCACTTCATGGATGCAACACCTGTTACGCTTGGTCAAGAACTTTCAGGGTATGCTGCACAAATCGGTTTTGGAATTCAGGCAATAGAAAATACATTAAAGCATTTATCACATTTAGCGCTTGGAGGGACAGCAGTGGGAACTGGATTAAATGCGCCAAAAGGCTATGACAAAAAAGTCGCTAAAAAAATTGCGCAGTATACTAAATTACCTTTCATAACAGGGGCCAATAAATTTGAAGGCCTTGCTGCGCACGACGCAATAGTAGAAACGCATGGTGCATTAAAGACAGTAGCCGTATCGCTCATGAAAATTGGGAATGACATACGTATGCTTGCATCTGGACCTAGATGCGGTATTGGTGAAATTATAATTCCTGCGAATGAACCTGGTTCGTCCATAATGCCTGGCAAAGTAAATCCTACTCAATCAGAAGCGCTTACTATGGCAATGGCTCAAGTAATGGGAAATGATGTTGCTGTAAACGTTGGGGGAATGAGTGGACAGTTCGAATTAAACGTATTTAAGCCTATGATGATATACAATTTGCTCATGTCCGCTCAGTTGATTGGCGATGCTTCCGTGAGTTTTTGTGATAAGGCAATTGCTGGTTTAACACCAAACAGACCTAAAATCAAGGAAAATTTAGAAAATTCTTTGATGCTTGTAACGGCATTAAACACGAAAATCGGTTATGATAAGTCTGCTGAGATAGCAAAGAAAGCATATAAAGAAGGAACAACCTTAAAGGCTGCTGCGATATCCTTAGGCTACTTGGATGCCAAGGAATTTGACGCATGGGTTAAACCAGAAAGTATGGTTTAACGGATAAAAAGTGCATGATTTTGTAAAAAAGCAGTTATTTAGCTTTTTTATCTGCAGTTTTTTCTGGGGTTTTAGTCTTTGTCTTCGGTCTTGAATTGCCGTAAGATGATGACTTAATCTTGCCTTTTTTAGTTTTTTTATCGCCTCTACCCATTGTAATTATTATTTGTAAGGGCACAAAGATGCTAATTCCACTTAAATTATCAACAACTATATAGATAAAATCCCTTTATTTTTTGAAATAGAAAGTATATCTTTGCAGCCAATTTAAATTCAATGCCTGAAATGAAGAAGTTGGGGCATTTCTCAATCCCTTTAGAAGGATTGAAAGATGGTAAGCGAGAATTCATATTTCGACTAGATAATGAATTCTTTGATTCATTTGAAAATTCTCCAGTAAAGACTGGAATTTTTGAGGCAAGATTAGAGCTCGAAAAGAAGTCTAATCTTATAGAATTGGATTTTGATATAGCGGGCACTATGGGAACTCCCTGTGATCGCTGTTTAGCAGATATTGATTTACCTTTACAAATGGAAGACCATCTGATCATTAAGTATGCAGATGAGGAGAAAGCAGAAGAGGAAGTCATTTATATCAAAAGAGATACTGATCACTTTAATGTGGCTAAATTTCTTTATGAATGTATCTGCTTAAACTTACCGTTGATAATGGTATACGAGTGTAGAGAAACAGAACCTTATCCGTGTAATGAAAAAGTCCTTGATAAAATTGAGGGAGAAGTAGAAGAAGAGAAAAAAGGCAACGTAACCAATCCCATATGGGACCAGTTAAAAAATGATTTTAATAACAACTATTAAATAAGAATACTATGGCACATCCGAAGAGTAGGATCTCGAAGCAAAGAAAAAGAAAGAGAAGAACACATTTAAAAATTACTATTCCACAAATAGCAACTTGCAAGGAAACAGGAGAAGCACACCTTTACCATAGAGCATATTGGCATGAAGGAAGTATGTACTACAAAGGTCAAATGGTAATCCAAGCTGTCGAAGAATTAGATTAAACGAAAAATATTTTATTAAGAAGCTCCTACCATTGACTGGTGAGGAGCTTTTTTTTTGTACACTCGTATCAATAAAAAGACATGAAAGAAATTATAAATTCTAAAGCGGCACCTGCTCCTGTGGGACCGTACAATCAATCTGTTAAAAGCGGAAACACACTTTACCTATCTGGGCAAATAGCTCTTGTCCCTGAAACGGGGGATCTTATTACTGATACTATAGAAAATGAGACACATCAGGTTATGAAAAATATATCTGCCGTTTTAACAGCTGCAGGTTTGAATTTTGAACATATAGTAAAGTGCTCTGTTTTCGTGAGCGACATGGAAATGTATAGCAGAATCAATGCAGTCTACGCTGAGTACTTTGATGAAGCGACTGCTCCTGCACGTGAATTAGTGCAAGTAGCACGACTTCCTAAATCCGTCAATGTAGAAATTTCTTGCATTGCAGTAAGTTAAGAATTTTAAGTCACCCTTAAACAGCAGACATGACAACAAATAAAAAACGTGTTCTTTCTTGCATACAGCCTACAGGGCACATGCATTTTGGTAACTATTTTGGTGCCGTCAAGAACTGGGTTGATCTTCAAGAAGAATATAACTGTACATATGGCGTAGTTGACTACCATGCTATGACCATGCCTTATGATGTAAAGAAGTTACGTAACTACACATGGGAGCTGATTTTTAATTTGATCTCAGTAGGCGTTGATGTCAATAATTTATTTGTACAATCTCTAGTACCTGAACACGCAGAGTTAGGATGGATATTCAATAATTTTGCCGCTATTGGTAGAGTGGAAAACATGACTCAATTTAAAGACAAGAGCACGTCTGAAAATATAAAAGACAAGTTTATTTCCGTTGGCCTCTTTGATTACCCAGTACTGCAGGCTGCTGATATTCTAATATACAAAGCAGACTTTGTTCCAGTGGGCAAAGACCAATCGCAGCACCTAGAACTTACTAGAGAAATTGCTAATCGATTTAATAATCAAGTAGGAAAAGATTACTTCGTGTTACCGGACACTCTATTTACGGACACTCCAAATATCCGATCAACAGCTGATCCTACTCGGAAAATGAGTAAAAGTGCAGGAGAAAAACATTACATCAACGTTTTTGAAGATGAAAATCGACTGCGAAAGCAGGTAAGATCTGCAGTTACAGATACAGGTGAAAAAGTGGAAGGTGAAATGTCTCCAGGAATTCAAGGTCTGTTCACACTACTTAAAGCAGGTGGAAATACCAAAGACCACGACACACTCATGGAGCATTACAATGCAGATGTACTCAAATATGTAGACCTTAAAGCAGCAGTAGCAGATACACTTGCTGAATTATCCGCAAATTTCAAAGCGAAAAAAGCGGAGATAATTGCAGACAAAAAAAACGTAAAACTTCAAGTGAAACAGTCAAGTGCTGAAATCAGAAAAGTTGCACAAGAAACTCTACGTGAAGTAAAAGATTTAGTAGGACTCCTAAATGTAAAATTCTAGCTGCCATGAAGATATTTTGTATTGGAAGAAATTATGCAAAGCATGCAAAAGAACTAGGCAACAAAGTACCTACTAAGCCTATGGTATTCATGAAACCTCCAACTGCTGCCTTGCGTGATAACAGAGCATTCTATTATCCTGAGTTTACGGAAAACCTTCATTATGAAGTAGAAGTGATTTTAAAGATCTGCAAGAACGGAAAACATATACAGCCAGCTTTTGCAGATGATTACTATAAAGAAATAGGATTAGGTGTCGACTTAACTGCACGTGATGTACAAGCCAACTGTAAAGAAAAAGGACATCCTTGGGAGATTGCAAAGGGTTTTGATCACTCTGCGGTCGTTGGGCAATTCCTACCTAAAGAGAAATTTGTAATGGATGATATTTCATTTAGTTTAACAAAAAACGATGAAACGGTGCAGTCGGGAAGTACGAAGGACTTAATTTTTGATTTTAACACCTTAATCTGTTACATTTCAACAATATTCACCCTGCAAAAAGGGGATTATATTTTTACAGGAACTCCTGAAGGCGTTGGGCCAACGATGCGGGGCGATACATTAGTTGGATTTATAGGAGAGAAGCAGATGTTTGAATGCGAAGTCAAATAAAAAGGAATGACTTAGTCGCATTCTATCATTTGTAATAATGCGACTAAGTCATTTTATTTGCCTACTGCTCAGGTGGAGGTGCGTAGAAAAATTCTTCAGATATAATCTTCCCATCTTTTACACCATAAACACACAGTTCCGCATCTTTTGTTCTGGGACCACCTTTATACTGGATATCCATCTTCATTGTAATTGCAAAATGGTCGTCAGAAATGATTGGATCGGATATTTCGGCACCATACATTTGTTCAACCAATTCTCCCCACTTCTTTCCTTTTTCGCGAATAGCTTCCATCCCTTGCACTGTTTTAGGGCCGAATGCTGCGAATGGCTCAGAACTTGTACAATTCTCGCAATACAGTTCTTTTTGTGCAGCATCCCAGTCTCCTGTTCTGCATAATTCAACTAATCGGTTAGCAACTTCTTTTGTAGTCATACTTATCGTTTTTGTGATAAAGAAAATATTTTTTTTACATAAATGCGCACAATACACCTCCCATGAGGGTGCATGTCAGCACCCAATAACCCACCTGAATCCAAATAAGTTTCCATGGTCTATGTTCGAACATTGCACTTATTCCTATATATGGTAGCGCAAAGAATATTGCACCTAAGGCTCCATGAAGTGCTCCGTGCCCAAAGCTTCTATGCATGTCACCATATCTTGATATAAAATCTTTAAAATAGGCTGCGTTTTCTGCATTTCCTCCTTCCATCATATCCATGGCAAATAGTTGGTTCATACCAGACTGGTGGATAACCAGACCTGACAGTGCAAATGCAAGAATTAGGCTCAGAATATAACTGAGTCCAAGTATTTTCACCATATTCCCTTTTGCCAGTTCTGCTTCTGTTTTGCCAACAAGATGCATCCACGCAGTACCAAATACTTTACCGTGATACCATATAAAGCCAACTACCATAGGTATAAGAGCAGCGACGAATAAGACCCAAATGTTCTGTTCCATAGCTTTAGATGTGTTTTGTTTTGAAGAATTAATTTACACAATTTCTTTTCAGAAAAATCAAAATTTCTACTCCTTTTCAAAATATCGCACGTAATCTATTTCAAATTTTGCTGGAAACGCTAATGTATCTATTCCCATGGAGCCTCCCCAGTTTCCTCCTACTGCAAGGTTTAGAATCAAATAAAAATCCTGATCGAACGGCCACTCTTTTGAGGATGCATCTATGTTTGAAAACGTGTGAAACAAGGTTGTATCCACATACCATCGCAAAGCTTCTTGATCCCACTCTAATATGTAGTTATGGAAACCACTTTCATTATCAGTTACTGAAATATTGCCTACTTTTTGCGTACCAATCATATGGTTATATGCTTCACAATGTATGGTTCCATAAATGGAATCTTTTGCATAACCGACATGCTCCATTATATCTATTTCTCCACTTTTAGGCCACTTCCCATAAATGTTATTAACAGGCATCATCCAAATTGCTGGCCATGTTCCCACACCTTTTGGATTCTTAGCACGGACTTCTAGTCTACCATTGAGCATATTATGCTTTCCCTTCGTAACTAACTTCGCAGAAGAAAACTCTCGCGATCCTATGTTTTCTTGATGCGCTTCAATAGTGAGCATATCATTTTCTACTCGTGCATTTCTCAATTTGTTTTGCGTATAAAACTGAGATTCATTGTTACCCCAACCGCACAATTCTGGACACCCATCTCCCTGTACGAAGGACCAATGTTTCTCATCTGGAAGACCACTATAATCAAACTCATCACTCCAAACTAGTTTCCAATCTTCCGTTTCAGGATTTAGATCGCTTAAGTTTTCACTGAGCGTAATTAATATGAAGACAAGAAGTATGAGGATTGCAAACACTAGAAGTAAACCTATGAAACGCAGTATTTTTTTTAATTCTTCCATTTGGGGCATTTGAAGAAAAAAAGGGAGGTCGCGAGCGGATTTGAACCGCTGTACAAGGTTTTGCAGACCTCTGCCTAACCGCTCGGCCACGCGACCTTTAAGAAGAACGCAAATATATTATTTTTTATCTACTATTACACTCAGAGTAAGAATAGCTTCATACATTTTAATTAAAAAAATCAGCTATATTTAGCCCAATTCCAAAAATGTTGAATTTTAAAGCAATACAATACGTAATAGGTCTATTTATGTGCCTGCTCAGCTCTCAGAATATTGAGGCTCAATTTGACGTTTTGACTCAGTTAAAAAAAGCATTACCGAATGCTGAATTTGAGGAACTTGACAATGGACATCATTTTAGTCGTGAGTTTATCATTATGTTGGAACAGCCATTAGACCATAACAACCCAAGTGCTGGAACCTTTCAACAAAGACTTTTTTTAGCACATTATGATTTTAATGAGCCAATGCTGATGGTTACCGAAGGATATTCCGCATACCCTCAATATTATGAATTGTCGGATATGCTAAAATCCAATCAGCTTATTATTGAATATCGATTTTTCGGGGAATCAAAACCTGAAAATTACGACTATAATTATCTGACAAATGATCAGGCTGTAGAGGATTATCACAGAATCAGAAATCTTTTAGGAAAGCTATATAAGTCCGATTGGATAAGCACAGGAATTAGTAAAGGAGGAACAACATGCCTAATTTATAAATATAAGTTTCCAGATGATGTCAAAGTCACAATACCTTATGTTGCACCCCTTCCTATGGGAAGAGAAGACAGACGCTTTGATGCCTTCTTTGAAACAACAGGAACTGAAGAGTGTAGAACTAAAATAAAAGAGTTTCAAATAGCTGCACTTGATATGAAAGAAGAGATATTTTACATGGTAGATTCCCTCGCCAGTGCAGACTCTATTCAATTCAATATAATACATACGAAAAAAGCATACGAGTACGCCGTTTTAGAGTATCCATTCTCGTTTTGGCAATATGGTCAGGAATGTAATAGAATACCTGAAAATCCAGACAAGTATGCCATTTTTAAGCATTTAAACCAGGTTGTAGGTCTGGATTTCTATTGTGATGCGTCTATAAACTATTTTAAACCATCCTTTTATCAATTCATGACTGAAAACGGTTATTATGGCTTTCAGCATGCACATTTAGGTGATCGATTTGATTATGTGAGCGATTTTACCAATTTCCCATTTGCGCCAGAAGAAGCTGCAGGTAAATACGATCCTGATTATTTGAAATATGTGAGAGTTTTCCTTTACCACAAGGGCGATAAAATTATTTACATATATGGCGCCAATGATCCATGGACGGTATGTAAATTGGTTCCGCCAAAAGAACGGGATGCTGTCTTTATTTTGAGAGAAAATGGAGATCATAGCACCAGGATATCCTCTTTGACTAAAGTAGAGCAAAAGATTGTGGAAACTAAGCTGTCTGACTGGTTAAAGCGGAAAGTCATACCTATCCAAGAAATTATCACTAGAGGTAAACCCTGAATTACAGCCCCCAAGCTTTAAAATCAAATATTTTCAATTTTTAATGGGGGTTTTTTCTCATCTTAGTGTCTTTATTACAGGCAATACAATCAAAAAAAGAATGACAATCTAGAATTCGTTCTAGGCCCCTTTTTGACCAAAAAACACTTTTAGGCTTCGGCCAGTAAATATTACGCCCTTCGTTGTTAACTTTTCCCCAAATTTTAACGTGTCGATTTGTGTAATAACTGAAAACAATTGAGATGAAATTTATATATATGGCTTTTGCCATATGTCTTCATAGTTTAGTCTACGGACAGGTTACGGCTGATTTTTCTGTTAATCAAACCGAAGCATGTGAAGTGCTTGCGGCTAATTTTACGGATGCTTCCAGTAGTACTTCTGGTACAATAATAGAGTGGAAATGGAAGCTTGGCTCTATTAACTCTACCAACCAGAACCCAAGTACCATATTTAATGAAGTAGGATTCTACGAAATCTGCCTTACAGCAATAGATGATCAAGGCAATGAGGATACGGAATGTAGAACAGATTACATTAAAGTGTATGCAAATCCAACTGCTGATTTTTCAATTGTAGATAACGGATTATGTGCACCAGCTACAATTCAATTTACAGATGTATCGAATACTAACAATGGTGATATTACCAGCTGGACATGGGGCTTAGGAGGATCAACTGGAGTGTTTAACACATCCAACATGAATGACCCTGTTGAGAGTAGCTATAATGTGGGAGGCAAGTATTCAATTAGCTTACTCATAGAAGATGAAAAAGGATGTAGTGACATAGAGACAAAAATAGAATTTGTTGAAATTTTAAGAGTGCCCGAACCTAGTTTTGAAACCACCGTTTTAAATTCATGCACACTGCCGAAAACAGTTACTATAAATTTTATAGAAGATATCTCTCCCGCAACTTATAAGTGGGATTTTGGAAATGGTGAAACATACGAAGGTACTGATCCTCCAGACGTTGAATATGTTACGGAAGGAGAATACGATATTACACTAACATCGAATGATGGTCAATGTGAATCCGCGCTAATAAAAGAAGTAAGTATAAAAGCCAATGATGAAATCGATGTCGATTTAGAAATTGGAGCAAGTTGTGCTGGAAGAGAATTTACAATAGAGCCATACGGCGCTAATTATGATAGTATTGAATGGAAAATTGAAAACATTGGTGAATTCAGCAGTTTGGGGCCCTTGACTCTTACAATTGATATTGCAGGTTGTTTTCAAGTGGAAGCGACGTTATATAAAAATGGTTGTGCTTTCGAATATCTTCATCCAGATTGCTTGGAAGTTCTGGAGCGACCTAACTTATCAATCATACTTGATACAGAATCTTTATGTTCAGTACCAACTGCGATAAACATCAGTGCAGACATTGCTGTTCCTCCATCTTCTTACATTGTTGTTACTAGCCCAAGCGGAAACCGAAAAGTAAGATATGAGCAAAGCACTACGTATGAAGCAACGGAGTTTGGAGAGTATTTAATTGAGTATGTGTATCGACATGGAAACGGTTGTAATTATTTGTATTCTGAGTATGTCAATGTAGAAAAATTTGAAGTATTTCTTCCTGCATTTGGCCCAAGCGGCTGCATCCCTTTCGAAGTCAGCTTAATGGATAGTGTTCCAACTGGTAATACTATTGTTTCATATGATTGGTCAATTAGCGGAGATAACTTTTTACATGAAAGTCAAGATGCTGTTACCGCATTTACTTTATCAGATATTGGTCTTTATGATGTCACACTTATTGCGACGAATGATCAGGGTTGTACAGATACTGTTTCTGTAGAGGATTACGTTGGAGCTGGAACACCACCTATGGTGGATTTTACTTTTACTCCTGACCATGACTGCGCAAATCATATTTTCCAATTCACTGATGCTTCTTCAAGCGAGGCAAATCAATGGTATTGGCAATTTAGAGATGCAGAAAAATTTTATAGCAAAGATTTGCTCCATTCGTTTGCGGACACTGGGTATTTTAGCATTACACATGTCGCATTGTTTAATGGTTGCCCAAGTGACACTATGAAATTAGAAGACGCCATTCTTGTAGATGGTCCTGTAGCAAAGTTAAATAAAGAATATAATTGTGAAGACCCATATACTGTTCGCTTAAAAAACAATTCGATTGCGGTAGATTCATTCATTTGGAAAATTTATATAGACAACGACACTATCTATAATTCTTTGGATTCTTTTGATTTTACATTTCCTGATTTAGGAAATTATATCGTAGACTTGTATACAGCAAATTTTAGGACGGGTTGCGATTATACACGATCAGATACAATTAGAATTACTGAACCTATTGCCTCTTACACAATTGATGAAAATGCTGGTTGTGTCCCATTAAATATAAATTTAAATGATTCCTCTCAAGATGCGATTTCGTGGATATATTCAGCGAAGGGAGGAGCTATTGATGATGACACCATTCCCGATCCATTTATTGAGTATATAAATCCAGGAGTATTCCTTGGGCCCAAATTAAAAGTTACTGATATCCATGGTTGTATGGATTCTGTTATAGTAGACTCTATTTATGTAAATTCAGTAGAAGCTATTCCTTTGTTTAATGAGATCGTTTGCATTCCTGATAGCATAATTTTAATAGACAGTTCAGTTTCTTTACTTGGCGAATTATCCGCATGGAGTTGGAATATTGGTGAAGGATATTTTGAATCGTCAGAACAGAATATAAATTACTTTCTTGATACAGCTAGTATTTTAAGCCTAGAGTTAGCTGTTCAAGATACATGGGGATGTACTGACACTTTTTTCATAGAGGAAGCTGTAAACCCAGTTATCAATCATATAGATTTTCTATTTGAATCAATAACATGTTCAAATAATGCAATTCAATTCGTAAACCAGACTGTAGCTGAAGATGTAGAACAATATAGTTGGGATTTTGGAGATGGTAGCACCTCAAAAAGTAAAAGTCCTCAGCATGCCTATCAAAGCGAAGGTACGTACACCGTGTGCCTTACTCTCGTGGAGAAACGTGGGTGCGAACGTACAGTCTGTAAAGAAAATATAATAGAAGTCATAGATCCTGTTGCTGATTTTGTGGCAGATGTCACTTCTATAGATTGTCCCCCATTAATTGTCAACTTTTCGAATAACTCACAAAATTATGACGCATTCGAATGGAATTTTGGTGATGGCGGTTTTAGCTCTGAAGTAAGCGCTGCACACGTTTATACTACAGTTGGTAATTTTGATGTTACATTAATAGCAAAACGTGGCGAAGATTGTGCAGATACATTAGTTCTTGAAAATTATATAAATATTGATGGACCAGTAGGTGACTTTAGCTTTCAAAGTGATGATGGTTGCTTGCCATTGGCTGTAGAATTTACGGGAGATTCTGATAGCGACTATTCGTATACTTGGGATTTTGGAAATGGCGAAGTCATTAGTCCTACTGTGGAATCCTCCTCAAGTGTTGTAAACTATGTTTACACAGAAACAGGAACATATCTTCCTAAGCTTATCTTACAAAACAACAGCGGTTGTCTAAGAACATTTACCGGAGACCCAATAGTAGTGAATAGTGTAGATCTAGCATTTGATAAATTAGACCCATTTTGCGATAGCCCTCAAAACATTGAGATACTAAACAATAGCATAGCTAGTGATAATGTTCTTTACACTTGGGAAATAGATAATGGTTCTACAACACAAATTGTGGTTGATCTAGATCCAAACTTTACTTTAGCTGAATTTGGAAATTACACCGTAAGCTTGAAAGCCAATTTGGAAAATTGTGTAGATAGTATCAGCATACCAAATGCAATTACAATTGCTAGTAATCCAGTAACTGATTTTAGCATTCCAGACGACGGTCTCTGTCAATTCGCAGAAATAGATCTTATAAATAATTCAAGCAACGCATTTGGAGCTATAACAGATTACAGCTGGGACTTTGGCGATGGCAACAGCTCTAACCAAGAAAACCCAACCCATACCTATGAGGAAAATCAAATGCACATCATTTCTCTAACTGCTACCTCTGAATACGGATGCATTGGAGAACAGCAAGCGAATACAGAGATTCTTAAAGCAGCCGATATTGAAATTGCGCCTTTGGATCCTTTCTGTCGTGGAGACGAAGCACAGATAGAAGTAAATATTACAAATCCAACTGCCGGAAGTATAATTAATTGGGAGGCATCGAATGATTTAAGTTGTAACGACTGCCTTGACCCTATCTTAACTCCTCAAAATTCAGGATTTTATCACTTCAGCTATACCCAAGAGAATGGATGTGTACAAATTGATTCTGTTTATGCTGAGTTTTTTGATATCGATGGTCCACAATTAGAACTTTCTACAGATGATCTCATTTGTGAAGGAGATTCCACTTTAGTCATAATCAGCAATTACAATCCAAGTTATACATACACTTGGAATAGTGACCCGTTATATAGCGCGGTAAGTGATGATAATTTTTCCCTACTTGCATTTCCAGAAACGGATGTTGATGTATTTATAGAAGTCAGAAATGAAGAAGGATGTGTTCAGGAAAACACAACAAGCATTGCAATAGAAACTTTTGAGCAAGAGATACTCCTAGAAGATCAGACATACTGTGTTGATCAACAGATCATCCTAGATGTTGAAATTGGCAATGATCCAGTTTGGTCTGGGACAGGTTTAAGTTGTTCAGATTGCGACAATCCATTCCTGACTGTTGGTCAATTAGATCAGGATATATATGTCACCATACTCTCAGATAATGGCTGTCCATTCTTAGACACCATGAATATCCGAGGAATACCGCAAGATTTTGTAAGCGCTGGACCCGACATGGAAATATGTTTAGGGGAAGAAATACAGCTAGACGGGAGTGCGTTGGGAGAAGCCTCTTGGACAGAATCCGTATACATTGAGGATATCACTGATCCAAAAAGTATGATTAGGCCGGCAGAAAGTGGATACTTTGTTTTCCATTCGAACATCGGAGAATGCATTGATTCTGATTCGGTATTTATTGACGTCTTGGAAGTTGTAGATATTATTGCCCAAGGAGATACAATTTGTTTCTCAGAAATTGGTATTCTATCAGTAGATGGAAATGCATATGATTATGAATGGACGGACCTTAGAACGAGTGAAAAATTAGAGAACGCTACAATACATGAGCTTTCTCCAGAATTTACAACGCCATATATGGTGGTAGGTAGTAGAAGCACGTGTATCCCTGATACTCAGTATACAGAGATAAAGGTTTCAGAGGAAATTATATTTAGCCATGAGGACATTTATGAGGTGTTTCCAAACAAGGAAACACAGGTAATGATGGAGTATTCAGGTGACTATAACTATGAATGGATGCCTAGAGAAGGACTGAGCTGTTGGGATTGTCCAGATCCTATCTTTATGATTGAGGAATCCACAGAATTTACCCTCATTGTCACTGAACCAAAATCAGGCTGTGAAGCTGAATCAAGATTGTATGCTCGCTACGAAGAAGAATGTACAGAACAAGCGTTTTTCTTACCGAATATATTTTCACCAAACTCAGACGGTAGAAACGATGCTGCTTTGGTCTTTGCTGAAAACCCTTCTGAATTTGTAAGTCTTACTATTTTCGATAGATGGGGCGAAAAAATGTTTTTCAGTGAGGAACTCGACCAAGGATGGGACGGTTTATTCAGAGGCGAAAAAGCGATGGGAGGAGTATACGTCATGAAAATTGATGCAATATGCGAAACAACAAATGATCCGTATACCTTCTACGCAGATATCACATTATTGCGATAATTCCTCTAAAGAGAGCTATTCTACCCATTTTACTAAGTTATACCTACATTAAATTGCGCTTAGAAATTAATCTTATTAATTTCGCCCAAAATTAGAATTACATGAATACATCATTTCTAAAAGCGCTCAAGCTAAAGAAGAAGAATAACGGTACAAGTACTGGATTAAAATCATCCAACTCAAAAACATATATAGACTCCTATTCACCTGTAGATGGTAAGTTTATTGGAAGTGTAAGTGTTACTACTAAGGCACAGTATGAAAGCACCGTTAAAACAGCACAAAAAGCCTTTGAAGTTTGGCGTAAAATGCCAGCTCCACAAAGGGGTGAAATCGTAAGACAATACGGTGAGGCACTAAGAAAAAATAAAGATGCTTTAGGTAAACTCGTTTCATACGAAATGGGAAAATCTTTGCAAGAAGGTTGGGGCGAGGTACAAGAGATGATTGACATCTGTGATTTTGCAGTTGGTCTTTCACGTCAATTATATGGTCTTACTATGCATAGTGAAAGACCAAATCATAGAATGTATGAACAATGGCATCCTTTCGGCATCGTGGGAATAATTTCAGCGTTTAACTTTCCAGTTGCCGTGTGGTCTTGGAATTCAATGATTGCATTAGTTTGTGGTGATGTAAGTATCTGGAAAGGAAGTGAAAAGACACCTATGTGTACTATCGCTTGTCAAAATATTTTCCAAACTGTATTAAAAAAGAATAAGGTACCTGAAGGTGTAAGCTGTATTGTTACAGGAGACTACCAGATAGGAGAATACATGACTAGAGATAAGCGCATTCCACTCGTTTCTGCTACGGGAAGCACGCGTATGGGTAAGATTGTAGCTAGTACAGTTGCAGATCGTTTAGGTAGAAGCTTACTAGAACTTGGTGGAAATAACGCCATCATAGTTACTAAGAGTGCTGATTTAAAATTAGTCTTGACAGGTGCAGTATTTGGAGCAGTAGGAACATGCGGACAGAGATGTACGAGTACAAGAAGATTAATCATTCACGAAAGTGTGTATGATAAGGTAAAAAAGGGAATAGTAAAAGCGTACAAGCAATTAAAGATTGGTGATCCATTAAATCCTAAAATGCATGTAGGACCACTTATTGATAAAGATTCAGTAGCGACTTATGTATCTGCATTGAAGCAGGTTAAAGAACAAGGTGGAAAGTTCGTAGTACCTGGTGGCGTCCTCAAAGGGAAAGCATACACAAGTGGTTGCTATGTAAAGCCAGCAGTAGCAGAAGTAAAACATGATTTGGAAATTGTCCACCATGAAACCTTTGCGCCTATCTTGTATCTTATAAAATATAAAGGCAGTTTAAAAAATGCAATCGCTATTCAGAATGAAGTACCGCAAGGATTATCTTCAGCTATTATGACGACGGATCTGAGAGAAGCAGAAGAATTTTTATCAACTGCTGGATCTGATTGTGGAATTGCTAACGTAAACATAGGAACAAGCGGCGCTGAAATTGGTGGTGCTTTTGGAGGTGAAAAAGAAACAGGTGGTGGAAGAGAATCAGGCTCTGATTCTTGGAAAGCATACATGCGCAGACAAACAAATACTATCAATTACAGTGATTCCCTGCCTTTAGCACAAGGAATCAAGTTTGATCTCTAAAAAGAATTGTTTTATAACAATACACGGGTTTACTTTTACTAAAATCTGACTTTAAAAGAAAATATCTATCTTTCGAAAAAAATATAATGAAATGAAACTAAATACTATCTTTTTCCTTTGTTTTCTACTAATTTCTAGTGTCTATATGATCTCCTGTGGTAGTGATGATCCAGTAGAGGATTTTGATTGCAATACAGTAGATGCTACATATGACGGAGACGTAAAAGCGATAATCGACGGATGTGCAATACCCAGTTGTCACGGTGGAATTGACACTTCTATTCCTGAGGTGAATAGAAATTACACAACATATGCTGGCTTAAATTCGGCAACATCTAGTGGACTGCTTGTCCAACGTGTAATTAATCAAGAGAACATGCCTCCAGCAGGAGCATTGCCGCAAAGCCAACTTGATTTACTTCAATGTTGGGCAGATGCTGGTTATCCAGAAAATTAATATCAAAAGCCATTCTCCTTATTAATGAGAATGGCTTTTTTCTTTCCACTTCCAATATTTACATCCATTCCATATATATTGCCAAAACACTTTGGTTATCTCCCTTAGAAAAAAAAATCAAAGCACAAAGGCAGGTCCATTAGCGAGGAGTATAAATAGTAATTTCCGTTGCTGTTGGCGACTGTACCGTACCTGTAACCTTGGATTACAATATCATCTAGATAAATCCAATCCGAATTAGCACTCGCAACACATCTAAAACGCAATCGCGTTTTCGTAGAAACGGTCCATTCACAGTAAAATAATCTATTTCGCTTACGTTGTTCTGGAATTCGTCTCCTCTATTCCATTCTTCTACTGTCGTATAACTAGCACCGCCATTTGTAGAAACCTAGAACCAGAAATCCGTGGTTTCAGAAGATCCAAAAAATCCTCTTGAAGCATAGGTTTTATTAGCATCGTAGACGTTGTAATACACGTTTCCATATCCGCAACAAATACTATCTCCATACGCATCAAAAACTGTGAAGCTGTAGCATTTATCCGTCAAACATACGTTATCATACACGTTACTTCATCTGAAAATGATCCCTATGGTTCTCCCAATGCAACTAGACTACCTCTGCAGTTTGAGAACAAATAATGGTTTTTTATTATTACAATTAGTTATTAAAATGGGGGGTCAAAAATAAAATAAGGATTAAACGTTGTGCTGTGTTTAGAATTTCTTCAATATGGGAAATAAACTAGTCATGCGAGTAGGCGCAAATACCAAAAAACTTACGACTGTTTACCCTGAGAAAGGGAGTTGGAGTGTTATTGTAAATTAAGTTAGAAAAGATTTTACAAAAAAATGTTAACTAATATATAGAATGTTTAATGTCATACTTTTTTACAACGCGACGACTAATTATGAGATGATCAACGCGTCTTAAGAGAAAAGAATTAGAAAGTATGCTTCATGAAACGATGAACCTACTGGGTCTTGTATCCTTCAGATGCATCCAAATCAAAATATCTATTGTTTACTTCCTCTATAGTGTAGGATTTAAAATGCGAAAGGAAAATATTTGATTTTTGCGTATCCTTAAACTGTTTAGCATTCGGATGTACAAGTAGGGTTTTATCTTGTATTCCTCCGATCAATTTGTTTATTAATAAGGACTCATACGGACTTGCCCAACTCATGATAAGTGTATCCATAGCCAATTCGGATTCATTTTTTAGCGTTTTTGTGTCAAGCTCTGATACTAATCCACTCCAGTATTGAATACGATCACTATAAAAGCGACTATTATAGCTTATTCTAAATACAAAAAATAAAAGGAGCACTATACAGATCGCCTTACTGTCTATGATTCTATGGCTTAACTGCAAACAACCGAGGAGTATGATCGCCGTAAGAGGAATAAAATTGACCTCATTATAAAAAGCGTAGCCAATATTAGGATCTGCGAAGGCAATTAAGACATTATAAAGTAGAATTCCCAATGGCAAACCAAGAACAAGTAGCCATTTCCTTTCCTTACAAAAAAAATACATTGCAGCAATACAAATAATCGTAATTGTTGCATTCCAACTTGTAAAAAAACTCTGGACATTATTTAGAAATCCCTCACTGTTCAATATTCCTAATCCATGCTCTTTCAAATTGTTATTAAATGTTTCTTTCTTGCCCGCATCATACCAGTTTGTAAACATGGACGATTTAACTCCATACAATATAACCGTACTAAACAAATATACAAGGTACTCCTTAGCTCGCTTAGGATTTTGCAAAATCCATAATAGCAAGACAGCCACAATTGGGATCAATATGAGTGGATGGTAGAACAGAAGCACAATTAGACAGCTGAGCAATCCAACTCTTCTAAGCAGTCCACTATCTTCCTGCTTTACCAAAGCCATCCATATAAAAAGGACCGAACATGCCTGAATCAATTCTGAATTATTCCAGAAAAAAGCATGCCCACTAATAAGCAGCAACCATAAAGCGTAGAAATTTGCAACTTTCTTTTCTTGCATCCACCATCGTAAGATTGCAAATACTATAAAATGAAATAATAGATAGGAAAATGAAAAGATATGCAATACAACCTGTAATGGGAGCTCTGCTTTAACCGCAAGAAAAGGCAACCATCGAATAATACTTGCTGGCCATCTCCCTGCCATTACCTCAATCTTGTCTTCTACAATCATGTGAAAGACCTGAAAGGGATTATCTAAGAACAAAGTTCTCTCTTGATAATAAAGAATGGATAGCAGTGCGTATAGAAAGAAAAAGATCAGACCAAAGTCAA
>Ga0209828_1001736_pt1 | contig 19233 bp, 11 predicted proteins | sample MaitaG_FD_187429 | JGI IMG/M metagenome (GOLD analysis project Ga0209828, IMG submission 187429) | Marine algal microbial communities from Maine, USA - Maine_Asex2 metaG (SPAdes) (version 2) | ecosystem: Host-associated > Algae > Red algae > Unclassified | place: Maine, USA | collected 2015-01-05 | reverse complement strand
GGCGAATAGCGGACGGAACACCAGGATCTTGTCTTGGCCGCCTCGTTCCAGTGTCGATTCGAGTGCGGCTGCCAACGCGAGCACGCTCTTGCCGGTCCCCGCAGGACCACCCAAGCTCACAATGCCAATGCTGGAGTCGGCCAGCAAATCCAGAGCGATGCGCTGTTCAACATTGCGACCACGAACGCTAAAGAGCGACATGGTGTTGAGTGGGCGAATGAGCCGATCGGGATGCAGGCGACAGACTGCCGATTGCCGGCCAGCAGTGAGCAGGAAGGCGGTGTGAACGGGCGCGTCGTGGGCTTCTTCGAGCTTGAGTTCGCCGTCGGCATACAGACGGTCGATGTCACTCGGCGCAACCTCGAGTTCGATAACTCCGCTCCAGCCAGGGTCGGATGCGAATTCGGTGCGGTACTCGTCGGCTTCGAGTCCAAGTACCGAAGCCCGCAATCGCATCGGCAGATCGCGGGTCACGAGCACCGTGCGCTGGCCTTCGTCGGCCAGATTGCGAGCCACACTCAAGATGCGCTCATCATTTGATCCGTCGCGCAGAGCGTCGGGAATCGAATCAAGCTGCACGTGATGTAGTTCGACACGTATCGTGCCGCCTGCATCGTTGATGGGCGCCGCCTGATCAATGTGTCCATGGGCAACTCGGATCTCTTCGAGCGATCGGAGTGCTTGACGGGCCGCCCACCCAAGTTCAGGGTGATGCCGCTTCGCTTCGAGTTCGGTGAGCACGACGAGCGGAATGACGACTCGGTTTTCTTCGAACTGGAACAGGGCGGTTGGATCGCTCAGCAACACTGACGTGTCAAGTACGTACGTGATTGCCTGCTTGTTGTGGTTTCCCGTGCCGATACTCGAAGATAAACCCATCGCGGACGATTGCCGCGGTTATCTGGGTGAACTCTTGGTTACCGAAGGTCTTCGGGCAGAACAAAGGAGCCATCGCGCTGGCAGGGAAACGGCAAAACCTTGGTCACCGCTGCGACCGGTATCGGGCCGTAGATATGAGGAAACCGATGCCCGCTTTCGTAGCAGTCTTCGAACACGGTCGGCGACGGTACGGCGAGCACGTCTACCAGCAGGAGCACTAAGTCAGTGCGGCCGCCAAATCGCTCGTTTGCGGGGATCAACACTTGAGCCGGGGTGGAGCAGTGAATGAAACCTTCGGCCTCGAGGGATGGATCCACATACACGGCGTCGGAACCATCGGCCACAGCCCGCTCCCACGCAGCTGCAGGGGCCATATGCAGCACCGTCGTGGGTTCGGATTCTGGGGCCGTTGGTGATGCGTTCTCCATAGCGGTGAGTATGTCGCGTGGAGATGCTCCCGTGGTATCTCCTGTTCAAAACCTGACCTAAAAATGAGCCAGGCAGAAAATTGAATTGGAAAGTGCCCATTTTTGCCCGGATGTGGCCTGCACTCTGCGGAATTCCCGAAAGAATGGGCTATTTTTGTCTCGATGGATGCACTGTTACTGGGTCGCCGAATCCGCTTCTACCGCAAAGAGGCGGGATGCACGCTTGATCAATTGAGCGTCAAAGTTGACCGGCCAACGTCGTATCTCAGTCAGCTCGAGAACGGACATGTCGAGGCTCGGGTTGGTCTGCTCGGAGAGCTGTCCGAAGCACTCGGCTGCACAACGGCGGACTTGCTTGTCGACGACCCACCAACTCGGCGCGACGATCTTGAGATCACGGTGATTCGCGCCCAGACTGATCCGCGGTACCTCGAACTTGGACTTCCCGAGTTCAAGCCCACGGCAAAGACCTCCGACGGCGCGCTTGAGCACATCTCCTCGTTGTATAAGGCGCTCGTAGGTGCCGAAGAACGAGCGGGCCATCGCGACGGAGACGACCAGCGGCGCGCCAACGTGCTCATGCGGTCCGAGATGCGAAATCGCAACAACTACTACCGCGAGATCGAGGAGGTTGCGTCGGGTTTACTGACAGCAGCGGGCTATCCCGGCCGCGGACCCGTTTCTGAGCGCATGTTGGTGCAGATGGCTGACAACTGTGGCTTCACCATCGACCGCGTGCGGGACTTGCCGAGCAGCGCTCGATCGGTAGCTGATCAGCGCAACCGAGTCATCTACATTCCACAGCGCAACGATCTCACGACCCGCAGCGCGCGTTCGGTCGTTTTGCAAACACTCGGTCACTTCGTGCTGGGGCACCGAGATACCGATGACTTCCTGGACTATGTGCGTCAACGGGTGGAGTCGAACTATCTGGCGGCAGCCGTTCTGGCTCCCGAATCGGCAGCCGTCGAGCACCTGATCGAAGCCAAGGAGCAAAAGGACATCTCCGTCGAAGACATCAAGGAGCTGTTCTACATTTCTTATGAGATGGCTGGCCACCGCCTGACCAACTTGGCCACTGAGCACCTTGACCTCACCCTGCATTTCCTGCGTTCAGACAACGAAGGTGTCGTGTGGAAGGCCTACGAGAACAACGACGTGCCTCTTCCGACCGATCCGTTCGGCGGTTTCGAAGGCTCGCGATTGTGTCGGGAGTGGGGCACGCGCCAGGCGTTCCACAGCGAGGACGCGTTTGCCTTGCACTATCAGTACACCGACACCGCCGACGGCGAGTACTGGTGCGTGACCTACGTCGAGGCGGATCGCTCGCCACCTCACGCCATCACCGTTGGGACCGACGCCCGACAAGCTCGCTATTTCCGCGGCAGCGATACCCCTCGCCGCACGGTATCGACCTGCCCCGATCCGGGGTGTTGTCGCGAGCCGCATCCATCGCAGCGTCAACGCTGGTCGACGGTTGCATGGCCATCAGCTCGGGATCGAAGCCACATCGTGTCGGGTCTGCCTGCGGCGCGCGAACAGTTCAGCCGATTCCCCGGTGTTGATTTGGTCGAGGTATACAGCTTCCTTGATCGCCGCAGCGAGTAGCAGGCCCAAATCCTTTAGAGCTCGATGATGTGATGGCGATCGCCGTTGCTGGCCTTAGCTTGGTACATGGCGGCGTCGGCGTGGGCGAGTAGTTCTGCGAGCGTGACTGGCATGGGTGCGACTACCGCTCCGATGCTCGCACCAACGGTTGCGGCAACGCCACCAATGTCGATCGCACGTCGAAACTCGGCGATTGCGCGATCAGCAATTACTTGCACTCGGTCCTTGTTGACAGGACGACCCGCGGTGGCCCCGACCAAAATCACAAATTCGTCGCCGCCGAATCGACCGACGATGTCAATCGACCTCAAGACCGTGACGAGCCGATTGGCAATCGTTTGTAGCACTTGGTCGCCCGCTGCATGGCCGTGGTCGTCGTTGACCTTTTTGAAACCATCTAGGTCGATAAAGAGAAGGCCGGCAGTTTCGGAATCCGAAGAGGCGAGCGCATCAGCCGCCCTGTGCTGGAATCCTGCCCGATTAGGCAGCAGAGTGAGGCGGTCGTGCGTCGCTGAGTGCTCGAGTTGTGCGTCGGCTCGTGCACGAAGCAGGACCACGCTAGCAAGTTCGTTTGCGCGGGTCAGTCGGTCGACCTCACCAGCTGAGGGCCGGTTTATCGTGCGAGCGCAGGCGACAATTCGGTAGGGGTCAGCAACGTCGTTCGATTCCGGCGCGACTTGCCAGAATTCTCGGTAGCCGGCAGCGAACAGGTCGTTGCCCACGTCGCCCGGAATCTGGGACACGAGTGATCGCTCGGGGTAGCGGTTGCCGCGATTCCAAGGTTGCGGGTCCTGTGCCGCTTCGAGGATCTGTTGCAGGGTTTGGTTCGTTGCCCCAATAACTCGGTAACTTCCATCGCCGCGCGGTTCGAGCACTGCGGCGTCGAGATCGAGCGGTGGTAGCGCGATCATGTCGGTGATGAGTCGTAGGATCGTGTCGATTGGTTCGCCACGCGCAAGGCCAACGAGTCCACGTCGCAGAATGTCTTGTTCGTGTGCTGGGCGGATGTCGTACACAATGCCGCTTACTGCTGGGTCGCTGAGTCCACCTGCACTGGTGACGAGCACGGGAATCACCTGACCGCTTTCGGTAACCAGCCGGGTATGGATGGGCGCCCACGGCACCTCATCAAATCCGCGAGCATTCTCTGCGCTTGTTACCGCTGCAAATGCGGTGGCAAGCTTTTCGACTTCGTCGGGGTGGATGTGGCTCAGCACACTCTGACCTACCTGCGCAGCGTCCCAGCCGCCCATTCGTTGTACGGCGCGATTGCCGTAGATGACTGCGGCGCCGGCGTCAACCACGATCAGGGGCGCCGGACTCTCATGCAGAACGCGGCGGTAGAACTCCGCATTCTGTGGGAAGCCTGGCTCGGGTGTGAAATGTTGGTCCGACGGCGTCATCACCCCAGTATTGCCGCTCGTATGGGCCTAGTGGTCCTAAGTCACTTAACTACTCACGCAAAGACCGTTAGCTGTCGCGATTCCAGATGAAATTTGCGAGTTCAACAAGTTCAGCTTTGGGTCCCTCGGCGAGCTGAGCTTCGTCGAGTCTCGCAATGGCGGCATCGAGGTAGTCACGCGCCAGGCCTTGAACTTCAGCTTGGATTCCTTCAGCTTCGAGTCGTTTCGAAAGCGTTGCAACTTGGGCGGGGTCCATGGGTTGGGAGAATGCAGTCGTGACCGCCTCGCCGATGTCACCGCCGCGGTCAAGTGCAATAGCGATCGGCATTGACTTCTTCTGTTCTCTCAAGTCGTTGCCGACTGGTTTGCCGGTGGAGGCGGTATCGCCCCATATGCCAAGAATGTCGTCGATGGCCTGGAACGCAATGCCAAGAGAGATTCCGAAGCTTTCGAGCGCAGTGACGAGTTCCTCGTCGGCGCCGCCGAGTACTGCGCCTATTGCAACGGACTGCGCAAGGAGCGCTCCGGTCTTGTTCGCCTCCATTGCAATGCATTCCGCAAGGGTTGCGGTGTCGCCTCGATCAAGCGCTACGTCTTGGGCCTGGCCTGCGATCATTGCCGAGGTCGCCATGGCAAGCCGACGGGTCGCAGGCCCGGAGTTGGCTGTTCGGGTGTCATCGAGAAGCACCTGAAATGCCAATGCGTGCATTGCATCGCCAACGATAATTGCGTCAGCGACGCCGAAGACATCCCACACGGTCGCACGGTGCCGGCGGGTTCGGTCGTTATCCATGATGTCGTCGTGGATGAGGGAGAAGTTGTGGATCAGCTCGACGGCGACGCCGCCCGCAATAGCAATATCGGCGGTTGCCTGGGCTGCTTCGGCGCCCAGGATGGTGAGCGCGGAGCGCACCCCTTTGCCACTGTCGACGGCAGCTGGTTCGCCTGCCCGGTCGGTCCAACCCAGGTGGTAGGTCACCGGGAGCCGCAAGTTCGGGTCGAGTGTCTCGACGGCAAATCGGAGCGCCGGTTCGATCAGAAGTTTTGCTCGAGCGAGCACCGCAGGTGGCACACCGTGCACGTTATGTCACCAGGCGAGACTTCACCCGCCTGTAAGTAATTTTGATCATCCGGAATACTCAGACCGCAAAATGCGTCATACTAAAGCGTCGGTTCACTTCAGAGGCCGGCGGAAACAAGGAAAGTTGGTCGGCACATGGGTGTGTTTGATTTCGTAAAGAACGCGGGCGCCAAAATTGGCATCGGCAAGAGCACCGGCGAGGAAGAAGCCGAGGCAGCCGAAGCTGCTGCTCAAGCAACCGCCCGAGCTGAAGCAAGCGCAAAGCGCGCTGCGGCTCGACGAGCCGAGAACGCTGATCAGGCCAAGGCCCGAGCTGCCGCCACGGCAACCCGCATCGCCGATGCCCGTGACAGTGCCAAGAAGGCGGCTCGCAAGGCCGCAGCCAAGCAGCGAATGGCTGAGTACACCAAGTCGAATGAGCTCGAGGCCTACGTGGCTGGGCTGGGCATCGATATGGCTGGAATCGATATCAAGTTCGACGACGGCACTGCCTACATCAGTGGCGAGACCGCCGACCAGGCGACCAAAGAACGCATCATCCTGTCGGTGGGCAATGCCCGCGGCGTCGGCAAGGTCGACGAAGAGATCGAAGTTGTGGAGCCTGCCGAAGAGGCCGACTTCCACACGGTCGCTCCGGGAGACACCTTGTGGGCTGTAGCCGAGAAGATTTACGGCGATGGAAGTCGATACACCGAGATTTTCGAAGCCAACAGGCCAATGCTCTCAGACCCTGACCTGATCTTTCCTGGTCAGGTATTGCGCTGTCCTAACTAAGCACATCGCAATCGTTACTGCGTAACAAGAGCCGCTGCCCGCTCGGGCGGCGGCTCTTGTCGTTTTGGGCCACGGGGGGCGACCAACTGCGTCGTTTGGTGGGTCGCCCGCACGAGCGACTCAAACGGGCTATTTTCGCGTTCATGATCGATACGTCCGAGCAAGTCAAAGAGGCTCTGCTCGATGCAGTCGTCGAGATAGCGCAACAGCGCCAGCCTGGAGTCGGCGCAGCCGTTGCTGCCGATTTGCTCCGTCACTACTTTCATCGCACGCCGCCGCAGGACTTAGTCGGCAAGGATCCAATCGATCTCTACGGCGCAGCCATTCGCCATTTGCAACTGGCGGACCACCGTAAAGCCGACCAGTCGCTGGTGCGTATCTACAATCCGAACGCCGACGAAGATGGCTGGGCGAGCAGTCACACGGTCGTCGACGTGGTCACCGAAGACCTTCCCTTTATTGTCGATTCGGTGCTGGCGCTGTTTGAGCGTCTCGGACATCAGGTGCATGTCCTGGTTCATCCAATGTTCCAGATCGAACGATCCGGTGCCGGGGCGCTCAAGAACGTGCGTGTGCCTGTCGACGACGCAGCGGCGATCGAATCGGTATTACACCTAGAGATCGATCGGCTTGCCGCCGACGAGGAACTCACGGATCTCGAAGTGAGTCTTCGCTCGGTGCTGGCCGATGTGCGAGCAGCAGTGCATGACTGGCATCCAATGCGTGAGCGCGCACTTGCGATAGCCGCTGAGCTCGATGAATGGGCTGCAGAGGCAAAGTCCGGTGCATCGCGCGTCGTGCCCGAGGTGGGCGGCGAGCCAGCAGAGGTTGCCGAGCTGCTCCGGTGGATGGAAGCTGGGTCATTCGTATTTGTGGGTTATCGCGAGTACTGCTTCGACGACGACGATGCACATCCGACGATTACGTCGCGCCCTGAGACTGGCCTTGGAACGCTTCGCCAGACCGAGGCAACGTCGCTTGATCTTGGTCAACTTCCTCCCGAGACCGCTCACCAGGCTCGGCGGCCCAACGTTGTGAATCTGACTAAGACGAACGCGGTGTCGACTGTGCACCGGGCCGTTCCACTGGACTACGTAGGCATCAAAGAAGTCGATGCGTCCGGCAAGGTCACCGGTGAGCGCCGATTCCTGGGCATGTTCTCGTCGGAGGTGTACTCGGCTCGAGTCGAGGACATTCCTTCGGTTCGACTGAAGGTCAAAGCAGTGACCGAGAAAGTGGCGTTCAGTAGCACGAGTCACGACCACAATCGTCTGCTCAACACGCTCCAGACCTACCCGCGTGACGAGCTCTTTCAGATCGAGGTCGATGAACTCGAGGCCATGGCGCTGGCCATTTTGGACCTACGCGACCGCCGCCAGGTGAGTCTGTTGCTTCGGCGTGACCTTTACGGGCGGTTCCTTTCGTGCCTGGTGTTTGTGCCCCGCGACCGACACAGCACCGAAGTGCGCCTTGAAATTCAAAACACGTTGATGGACGTGTACAAAGGAACCTCGGTCCGCTTTAGTACCGAAATCGGTGATGCTCCGTTGGCGCGGCTTCACCTCGTGATTTATACCGAACCGTTCTCCTCCGATGAATTGCCCGATACGGCTGCCGTCGAAGCGCGACTCCGACAGGCCACACGCACCTGGGATGACTACTTGCGTACATCGTTGATCGAGGCGCATGGCGAAGAACGCGGCCTTGACCTGTTGGGCGTGTACAGCCGAGCGTTCAATGAGAGTTACCGGTCGCAGGTATTGGCTGAGTCTGCTGTGCACGACATCGATCGGCTGCAGGATCTAGAGCACGGTCGGATCGATGCATTCTTATACCGACCTCTCGAGGCTGGCCCATTTGACTTGCGGTGCAAGATCTACCGGTCTGTAGATCCCATTGCCCTGTCGCAGCTAGTTCCGCTCTTGCATGACTTGGGGGCTCTCGTCGTCGACGAACGGCCCTACGAGGTTCGCCCCGATGGCACAAGCGTCAACTTCATCTATGACATTGGCTTGCAGATGGACCGTGAGCTGGATCGAGCCGATCGGCTACGTGTCCGCGACGCCGTGCTTGCAGTGTGGGACGGACTCGCAGAGAGTGACGGCTTAGCCAAGCTAGTAGTCACCGCCGGGCTCACCTGGCGCGAGGTCTCAGTGTTGCGGGCCTACAGCCGGTATCTCATCCAGACGGGGAGCCGCTTCAGTTTTAACTATCTGGTCGACACGCTCAATGCCCATCCCGAAGTCGCGGCCAAGTTGAACCAACTCTTCAACACTCGGCTGGATCCAGCCCAAAGTAGTGGCGAGTCAGGTCTGATCATTGCGGATCATCTGCGAACAGCGATTGAGTCGGTTGCGAGTCTCGATGCTGATCGCATCCTGCGAGCATTCTGGAATGTGATCGATGCCACGGTGCGCACAAACTATTGGCAGACGACACCGTCGGGCGATCTGCGCCCTGCGCTGGCGCTCAAGATCGATCCAGCAATCGTATTTGAATTGCCCAAGCCCGTGCCTGCGGCCGAGATCTTCGTGTATAGCCCGCGGACCGAGGGCGTACATCTCCGATCGGGCACGGTTGCCCGTGGAGGGCTGCGCTGGTCTGAGCGCATGGAGGATTACCGCACCGAAATCCTTGGGCTCATGAAGGCCCAAACCGTGAAGAACTCGGTGATCGTGCCTGTCGGAGCGAAGGGTGGCTTCATTGCTCGACAGTTGCCGCCCGATGGCAGCCGCGACGAAGTCATGGCCGAAGTCGTGTCGTGCTACAAGATCTTTGTCGGGTCGCTGCTCGACGTGACCGACAACATCTTCGACGACGCGATCGTTCCGCCCGCCGACGTTGTTCGCCGCGACGGCAACGATCCCTATCTTGTGGTCGCTGCAGACAAAGGCACTGCAACGTTTTCCGATACGGCCAATGAGATTGCTGCCGAGCGCTCGTTCTGGCTCGACGACGCGTTTGCTTCTGGTGGCTCCGCTGGATACGACCATAAGGCGCTTGCAATCACGGCTCGGGGCGCTTGGGTAGCTGTGGAGCACCATTTTCGCGAACTTGGTATCGACCCCCAGCATGATGCATTTACGGTCGTCGGCATCGGCGACATGTCCGGCGATGTCTTTGGTAATGGGCTGCTCCGCAGCGCGAACGCCAAGCTGATCGGCGCGTTTGATCACCGACATGTGTTCATCGATCCTGATCCTGATCCAGCGAAAAGTTTTGCGGAACGGCAACGGTTGTTTGAGCTTCCACGGTCGACATGGCAGGACTACGACCAGGACCTGATTTCGACAGGTGGAGGCGTGTTTGCCCGCAGTGCCAAGTCGATCACGTTATCTCCGGAGATTCTTGCGGCTCTGGACATGGGCGAAGCTGATCAGGTGTTGACACCCGACGAATTGATCCGGGCGGTGTTGCTCGCACCGGTGGATCTGTTGTGGAACGGCGGCATTGGCACTTACGTGAAGGCAGCCGATGAGACCGATGCCGCAATCGGCGACCGCGGTAACGACAATGTGCGGGTCAACGCAGACGAGCTCAGGTGCAAAACCATTGCCGAAGGTGGCAACTTGGGGCTGAGCCAACGCGGGCGTATCGAGTACGCGGCCCTCGGCGGGCGGATAAACACCGATGCGATCGACAACTCGGGAGGCGTTGACTGTTCGGACCACGAGGTCAACTTGAAGATCTTGCTGGCGGTTGCGGAACGAAACGGTGACCTGACTCGCAAGCATCGCGATCTGCTGTTGGAGTCCATCGCCGACGAGGTGTGCGAACTTGTGCTCAAGAACAACTACGCCCAAAACCGAACGTTAGCTGCGGCGGTCGCCGAAGCACCCGGCATGGTGCAGGTGCATGAACGGGTCATGACGTGGCTGGAACGCCAGGCGGGGCTGGACCGGAGCGTGGAACTGCTTCCGGGTTTGGTTGAGATCGAAGAGCGTTTGCAGGCCAAGCGCGGGTTGACACGCCCTGAGCTGGCCGTGCTGCTTGCCTACACGAAGAACTCGATCACGGAGAGTCTTGCTTTGAGCGAGGCCGCAACCGGGGGCGAATTCGACGAGTTGCTCCTTGACTATTTCCCCGCAAAGGTGCGTGAACAACACGAAGATCTCGTCCGGGTTCACCCGCTGCGCAAGGAGCTGATTGCCACGCTGCTCGCCAACGAAGTCGTCAATCGTGGTGGCATCTCCATGGTGTACCGGCTTGCCGAAGAGACCTCGGCCACCGTGCCCGATGTTGCGCTCGCTCACCTGGCGGCCTGGAAGATCTTTGAGCTCGAAGACCTGTGGTTATCTGTTCGGTTGCTCGACGCAAAGATCGATGCGAATACCCATACGGCTGCCGAACTCGAAATCATGAAACTCGGTGAACGGGCGACCCGCTGGCTGCTGCGAAACGAATCGCAACCCCTTGATCTCACTGCGGTCGTTGATCGCTATCAATCTCCGGTGCATGCGTTGCTCGAACGAGCCACCGAAGGTGAGCGTCCGGCTCGGATCAAGGCTCGCGTTGCGAGCTTTGTCGATGGGGCACTGGATCCGCAGCTTGCAGCGAGGATTGCCTGGCTTGGCCGAGGATACGGCTTTCTGGACTTGGCGACAGTGGCAACCCAGTCTGGCCGCGCGCTTAACGATGTCTCGACGGTTCACGCGTTGATCGAGGAAGAGCTCGACTTGACCCAGCTTCGGGAGTGGGTTGTTGCACTCCCTCGCGACGACCACTGGCACACGATGGCCCGCGGGGCGCTGCGAGACCAGTACTTCTCGGAGCATGCCGAGTTGACGGCGGCGGTGCTACACGCAGGTTCGCCCAGTGAAACGCCCGAAGCCCAAGTGCAAGCGTGGCTGAGTGTCAACGAGGTGGCCGTGCAGCGCTACCGGCGCACGTTCGAAGACATCGGCGCGAGTGTCGATCTCGGTCTTGCGCAGGTGTCGGTTGCGATCCGGGCGCTTACGCAACTCCAGCGCTCCCGGTAACGACCTAGCGTGAGCAGCCCTGGGGACTCACGTGGTAAACGGACTGTTCGGGCTGACAAGCACCGAGGCTCCGGCCGCTGGACGCGCCGAGTAGAGGGCGACCGGTTTGGTAGATGGTTGCTCGGCGGGGGCGGCGAAGTTGTCGCTGAGATCGGCGATGAAGGCCGGGGTTTGCTCGGTTCGCACTAGGGCGACTGCTGCTCCAGCGAAGCCACCGCCGGTCATGCGCGCTCCCAGGCAGCCGTCGACCTGCTGGGCCATGTCGACCATGCGGTCGAGCGCTGGGCTGGAGACTGAGTAGTCATCGCGCAGGCTCGTGTGGCTTGCGTTCATCAGTCGACCAAGTGCGACTGCGTCACCGGATCGCATCGCTGTTGCTGCATCGATGGTGCGCTGGTTTTCGGTGATGATGTGGCGGGCTCGTCGTTGCACCCGTTCATCGTCGAGCTGGGCGAGCTGATCCAGTGTTGCGTCCCGTAGCGCTCGCACGCCGAGTGTCCGAGCCGCTGATTCGCAGTCGGTGCGGCGGGCGGCATATTCGGAGTCCACCAGTTCGCGTCGGGTGCCGGTATCCATGATCACGATGTCGACCCCGTCGGGCAGCGGCACGTTTGCGATCGACAGATCTCGGCAGTCGATAAGGGATGCGGCTCCTTCGACCGACGCTGCTGAAGCGAGCTGGTCCATGATGCCGCTTGGTAACCCAAGCACTTCGTTCTCGACTCGTTGCCCAACTTGGGCAAGTTCGGTCGGAGTTATGGATGAACCGGCCGACGTCACGAAGGCAAGACCCGATGCGACTTCGAGAGCGGCCGATGACGACAGGCTTGCTCCTGCTGGTATGTCGCTGGCCAGACATGCTTGCCATCCGCTAGCAGAGAACCCGGAGCTAAGCAGCATGTGGGCTGTTCCGTGAACATAGGTTTGCCAGCCCCGCTCGCCGATCTCATCGTGCAGTGCGAATTCGATGGCCGCAAAGCCCTCGGAGCTTGCGACGACCCGGTCATCGGTGCGCACGGCGCCGGCAATAACGACTTCGAACGGCAATGCCGTGGGGAGCACGAAGCCCTCGTTGTAATCGGTGTGTTCGCCAATCAGGTTCACCCGACCTGGTGCTCGAACCACCAACGACGGCTCTTCGTTGAACTCTTCGCAGTAGTTGGCAACAGCTCGGTCGCGGGCGGCTGGGGTGGTCATGAGTCGTCCTTAGGAAGCTCGGAAGCGAGGTCTACATAAGCCCCACTCGGGTGTGTGCTCTCGGGATAGGCGCGGTCTGAATCTTCGGATCCGGATTGTGTGGCGATGAGCAGTCCAATGGCGCCCAGGGCCATCAGCATGGCCAAGATCTGCAAGGCGTTCAAGGGCTCATCAAGGAAGATCCACGCGATCGTCGAAGACACGACGGGCACGAGCAGCGTCATGGTGGATCCCAGCCAGAGCGGGATGCGCACGATCGACCAATTCATCATGTTGTGGCCCAGGATTCCTGCGCCGAGTGCCATGGCGAGCAGCCACAACCAGTCGGTGGCGCTGGGCCACGCCATTGACTGTCCAAAAGCCACAGCGAGTGGTGCATTGACAACAGCAACGATGAGGGCAGCCGCCAGGGTGTAGTCGCCGGGGCTCACGATGCCGTCGGTCCGTTTAGCGAACACGAAGTAGGCGGACCATGAGACGAGTGCGCCCACGGCGGCTAGGTCTCCCCAGATGTTGGCGTCGCCGCTGGTGCTGCCGGCCAAGATGATCACAACCACGCCGACCAGAGCGGCGAGACCCAACAGGACATCGAGTCGCCGCAGCCGCTCACCTAAGAAGCGCACGCCGTAGAGCGTGAGGATCAATGGTTGCAGTGAGCCGATGATCGTGGCGTTCACCACCGTGGTGAGTTTGATCGCCGTAAAGAAGAGTGCCACGTCGGCGGCAAGCAGGAGCCCGCCGATCAGCGAGTGTTTGAGTGCGTGCCAGCTCAGGTACTGACCGCGCATCGCGCGCCAAATGCCAATAATTACGAAGTAGCTCGCGAATCTGTAGGCCGCGATCGTGAGCCCGCCTTGTGGAAGCACCTTGGCGATTACGCTGCTCGTGCCCCATGCGGTCACAGCGATTGCGGCGCCGACGAGTCCCCGGGAGAGGTCGCTCGATGAGCGTGTTGGTATTGCAACAGCAGTTGCTTGGCTTGGCACTGAGCAAGGCTACTGCTGGTGTTCGGCTGCTGAACGAGCCTTGCTGGGGAAATTGGACTCGGGTTGGAGGTAACGCGGCGATATTGCGTTGTCATGAAAAATCCGTGGAACAGGTAACGACTCGGGTTGTTGTGGTGTCTAATGGGGTGCGCCTATTTCTTGTAGCGCGCTCTGACCTGCTGAGAGAGAGACACGCCGTGTCTGCGAAAGCCGAAGCCATTGAGCTCGCAAAGAGTGTTGAGTCGACCATGGAGAGTCTCATGGCCGAACATCGTGAACGCCGCGAACACTGGTACTTCCACGATTTCATCGATTGGGAGAAGGGCCGCAGTTTCAAGGATGACCCGTGGGATGAGTCCGAAGCAACACTGTCACCCGAAGTCCGCACGGCCTTTGTGCTCAACCTGTTAACCGAAGACAATTTGCCGTATTACACGTCGCAGTTTGGTGAGTACTTCGGCCAGGATTCGATCATGAAGCGGTGGTCTACCCTTTGGACCGCCGAAGAAGGCCAGCATGCGATTGCGATGCGGTCGTACCTCCTCACAAGTCGCAACTGCGATCCACGACTGCTCGAAGATGACCGTATGGCTACGGTCGAAGGCGGCTGGAATCCTGGTTTCGCCACTGTGGTTGACATGTTCTGCTACACCTCGGCGCAGGAGCTGGCGACTCGGGTGAGTCACCGCAACGCCGGAGTCAAGTCCGACTGTGAGACCGCCCATGCACTCATGGCCAAGATCGCACGCGACGAGAACCATCACTTCCTGTTCTACCGCGGCGTCACGACAGAGATGTTGGCCCAGGCCCCAAATGTTGTGCTGCCAGCACTCAACCGGGTGCTGCAGAACTTCGCTATGCCAGGCACCGGCATCCCGGGCTTTGCCCGCCGGGCCCTATCTATGGCCAAGCTCGGTATCTATAACCAGCGCATTCACGCCGAGAACATCATCGACCCGCTCTTGCGCCACTTCAAGATCGAAGAGATCACCGATCTATCGGCTGAGTCCGAGCAAGCCCGCGATGAAATTCTCGCTATCCAGCCAGCGCTCATCAAGGCCGCTGAGAAGTTCGAGGCCCGCCAGAGCCGCTCTAACAAGAACAAGAAGGCTGCGTAGAGCCCCCTGGGCTGGCGACCAATTCCAGATCCTGGTTAGGTCCGAAGCCGGATCACAAAAGCAGAAATCCCCCGCCATTGGCGGGGGATTGGTTTAGGTACCGTATTCTGCGCGCTTGGAGGGACTCGAACCCCCAACCTCCTGATCCGTAGTCAGGTGCTCTATCCAATTGGGCGACAAGCGCAGGGCAGTCATAGTAGCCACAGAATTCGCAGCTGCAATGTGAGATTCGGCATTCGCCTCGTCAAGCCAAGTGGAACGACTCCAGAACTTCCCACTCCTGGGCTCCTTGGAGTCCTTGTCGCAGCAGCAGCCTTCGCTGCAGGCGCCGGCGATGCGGTCATAACATCCAACCACATCGACATCGCGCAAGGTGCAGCCGCAACGGGAAGCAAGCTGGCAATCCACGCGGCGTAATTGCAAAGACCCTCGAGCCCGCAGACAAGAGGGCCTTAACGCTTTTGGCGGTCTTAATGCGACCAAGTTCGAACCAGTAACGAGGGCGACACCCAGCAGTCACCTGCCATCGACGGTTTGTGGTCAGCCTTGCTTGTGGGTGGCGATGCGTGCTGCGTTGCGAGCCGAGCGTTCATTGAATGCGAGCTTCTTTTTGTGTCCGCTCTTGGCTCGCATCGCTATCTGTCAATCCACGGAGCGAAAGCACGGTCGGTTGTCGTAGTTCGGAAGGACATTGCGTCGATCGTTCTGGATCAAAGGGTGGCCGGAGTCACTAGGGTTGTGTCGCGCTCCGCACACTTGGAAGATTGAGCGGCGTTTACCGTTGATCTCATGAAACAAATACTGTTGATGTTGGCGGCTCTTGCACTAGTAGGCAGCGCGTGTTCGGCGGATGTTGCGACCGATGACGCATCGGTACCCGTTGACCCAGAAAGCGCGGCGCCCGCGCAAGTGCCACAAGATTCTGCAGAACCCAACGAGGCTGAACCAGATGCGGCGCTAGTCGCAGCTGAACCAGTCGCCCCAGCTGGACCAGTCGCCCCAGCGGATCAAGACGACCAGGCATCAGAAGTAGACCAGGAAGATACGTCACAGGTGTTCAATCCGAATGGGTCCGGGGACTGGTGCGAGATCCGCCGTGGGTTCGAAGCCGACGAGCGCTCCTCCAGCAACGACCCGGTTCAGGTTGAAGCCTATTACCGAGAACAAGGTGAATTCGCTGCTGTCCTGCAACGGAGTGCGCCACCAGAGCTTGCTTCCGATGTTGCGCTTATTATCGAAGTGAATGCTGGCTACGTGGCTGCAATCGAGGCTGCGGAGTGGAACATTTTGAACGTTGATCCCACGATATTCGAGGCTTTGCCCGAGGGCTACGAGCAAGCGCTGGTCAACCTGGAGACATACAACCTCGAGGTGTGTGGCTTCGAAAGCTAGGTTAGATCGGTCCTGCCAACGACATGCGAACCCCGTCCGCTAGGCGACAGTCTTATCGTGGCCGATAAGTGCCTTGTCGATGCCCGATAGCGACGACGAGTACGGTTATCTGTCCATCGTCTATTGAGTAGAGAATTCGGTAGCTGCCGACTCGCACCCGAAACACATTGTCCTCACCCGCAAGTTTCTTTGATTTGGGTGGTCGAGGTTCTTCGCTGAGGAGATCGATGGCAGCACGAATGCGTTGCTGGTCTTGTCTTTGGAGCTGCGAGAGTTGCTTGATAGCACGACGGGCGACCCGTACTTCATGGGTCATGTGAGGCCGAGGTCTGCCTTCACCTCGTCCTACGGGACGTAGTCGTCTTCCTCGCGAGCGGCGCCAAGCTCAGCGTGGTCGAGTTGATCTTCGAGAGATTGGCGATTCGTCGAACGAAGCGGCTGCACGGTTCATCGAAGCACTTACCGATGTGGCACGGAGTTCCCCGCGCGGGGCGACCGTTGTCGTTGTTGCTCACGGCGGCGTCACGGTTGACGTGCTGCGAACCGTCCTCGGCGACGGCGCTCTAAACGAGGCGAATCCTGATCTCATACCCGACGGCGTTTCTTGCGGTGCCATCACAAAACTCGCGGTCAACGACGGGCAGGTGAGTGTGGTTGCCCTTCCTGACACCAAGCACCTTGTGGAGATATCGCGGCATCGACCGGCGTGATCTGACGCCAGATTCCTTTCGTCGGACTTGGTCGCATGACACCGGTGTTAGGAAGCAGGATCCACTCTTCGTTGATGCCGCAAGACTTAGGTAATGCTCGCGATTAAGAGCACCCGGTGGGAGGCAGTGGCCATAAGCGCATTTGAGAACGCGTCGTTCGGCGTCGACACCAGAGCCCAACTGTTTGTGCTCAGCGAAGACAAGGACGGGTTCAGCCTTGCAGCCGCCTCATTCTTTCCACCCGAGATGTTCTCGGTCGACTAAGCGAGCCATCGTTGGCGGGGTCGCCGCCTTTGACTCGTCGTCTCGGAGACTCTGGCCCGCCGTAACCCACCATATGGTGATGCCCTGCCAGCAGACTTGATGCGAGAAGAACAAGACCGTATTGCCACTGCTCAGAATCAAGCTCAACGATTGATGGACTCGTGCTCAGCTGAGTACGAAAAGATGCGCAGCGTGGTGGATAAGGCCGTTGATCGGATCAAGACCGTTCACGTCACCTACCGAGTGTCTGATAACGAAGAGCGCCGCAAGCTCAACCAAGGGTTCTTCGACAAGCTCTTTTTGGTCGATGGCGACATAGCCGGTGCCGATCTAGCTGAGCCATATGCGCAGATCCTCGACGCTGACTTGCAAGGGCGAATCAAGGCTGAACAACACCTCACGGCTGAGGAACTGTTCAATACTGATGCACCATTTGGCATCAACTACGAGAAGACCGAAAAAGAGGTCACTGACGAGATTGCAACCTCTCTACTAAGCCAGATTGACTGGCACAAATACGAGCGGCCAAGCGGCGCTTTGCCTGTAGATAGAAAGAACCCCGCAGCGTATAAAAGGCGACGGGGTTCGAACTTAACGCTTTTGGCGGGCCTACTGCGACAAGGTTCGAACCGCAAGTGGGCTTGCTGGCGAGGAGTTGTGAGCCCCCGGCGAGCAACTCGGTTAGTGAGGACTTCGTCAGAAGTTCAATTGGCGGAGAGAGAGGGATTCGAACCCTCGAACAGGTTACCCCGTTACATCCTTAGCAGGGATGCGCCTTCAACCGGACTCGGCCACCTCTCCAACCGGTTCGCTGCACGCAGCAAACCGAATCGCAACTTTACCGGTCAAATCGCCACTTGCGCTCGCTAGTATCGTCATCGGAAGGATGGCAGAGCGGACGATTGCGTTAGTCTTGAAAACTAATGGGCCTTCACGGGTCCCGGGGGTTCGAATCCCCCTCCTTCCGCTCTAGAAAAACCTCCGGCTTTGCCGGAGGTTTTTCACGTTTTCGACAGCCGTGAGATCTCGTCGCACGCCGGTTGGCGCTACTGCTGAGTCATAGGGGCTAACGATGGCTGGGTTTGTGCCGATGGGAATGGAATCATCTCTTGTGATCTTGCCGTTCTCATGATTGGACTTCCCCGTGAGCGAAGCAACCAAACCAGCCAAGACCCGCAAGCCAAACGTGGGCAGCGACGCCTCCAAGGGGTCGCGAGTTTGGTTGTGGCAGGTCGGCATCTATGTGTTCGCTATCGGGGCGAGCGGCATCTTGGTACTGGTCAACCTGGCGATGATTCTCAACGGCAACCTGTCGCCGGTCGTGTTGATCATGGCGATGATCGTGATCGGTCTGTCCTGGGGAGTCGTCGTTACCGACGACGACGAGTTCAGCAACCCATCGGGCCTCAAAGTCGCAGCTTCAGAACCCACGGTCCGTGAATTTGTCGACATGGTCGCCCAAGTCACTGGTGCACCCATGCCCGACGCCATCTATCTCGTCGCCGAAGCCGAAATAGAGATCGTTGAAAAGACCAAGTTCTTCGGTCTCAAAAATGACCGCACAGTTCTCAAGCTCGGGCTGCCAATGATGCATGCCTTTACGCAGCAGGAGCTTGCGGCGTTGTTGGCCTACGAACTGGCCCATCATGCCGACCTTGGGGTAGATCAGGGGCCGCGAGCGATCCGCGGTCTGAGCGCCGCCCGAGACCTCATTGCTGTTGAGCGAAAAGGCTTCGTCAATGCCATCTATGGCAGCTATGCCCGCAAGATCTACCGCAGTGTGGGTGGAGTCGGCATCGCTCAGGAGCTTGCTGCTGATCAGCGTGCTGCCCAGGCGTTTAGTTCACAATCGTTGCTTTCTGCCCTCGCGAGGTACGACGATGTCCCCGTTGCCTTTGACCAGTTGCTCCGCGAATACGTGGTGCCGGCCCTGCAAAATCAGATGCATCCGGTAGCGATGTTTGACGGCTTTGCGGAACTACTTGAGTCTCGAGTGCGTTCCACCGAACGCTGTGCAGCGCTCCAGCGGCGCAGGGCCAAGGACCGAAATGAGTTCGACCTGCATCGAACGCCAACCGAACGAATCGCAACGCTGCAGGACGCGGGTCCGGTCGTCGCCCAGCACGTTTTTCCCCATGGCGGCGCGGGTGCTCACCGGTTGCTGGATTCTGAACAAAAGTCGGCTGAGATCGTGGTTGGTGTCTGGGCTGCGGCGTTGATGGGCAATCGGACCGAAGCCAAGACTTGGCACGAACTCGCAGCCGAAGTGTTCTCGAGAAAGACAAAAAACATCGCTACCGCTGCCTTTGGAGAACATGGCGGCGATGCCTCGACCAACTTTGACCAAGCCAGTGACTGGTCAGCCAACAATGACTGGCAAGCAGTCGACGAAGCCGTTGCCAAGCCGCTCAAAA
>Ga0209828_1001734_pt1 | contig 19247 bp, 14 predicted proteins | sample MaitaG_FD_187429 | JGI IMG/M metagenome (GOLD analysis project Ga0209828, IMG submission 187429) | Marine algal microbial communities from Maine, USA - Maine_Asex2 metaG (SPAdes) (version 2) | ecosystem: Host-associated > Algae > Red algae > Unclassified | place: Maine, USA | collected 2015-01-05 | reverse complement strand
GTACAATTATAAAAGACTTCATTCTACTTTAGGTTATAAGTCACCTCTAGAAATGGAAATAGAATTAATAATGAAAAACAATAAAAATGTAGCTTAAAAATTAGTACCAAATTTATTAGGTAGTCCAGTTTGTAGATATACGAATATATATTATTTATATTACAAACAACAAATCATGTTATATTACATTGTTAGGCAAAATTATGAAACCGAAACTTCAAATATTATTAAGTATATTAATTCTGGCTTTTAGTTGTGTTAAAAAGAACGAACAAAAGAAAAGTAAGAATGAAATAAATATTGGAGAAGAAAAAAGAATTAATACAAAAAAAGAATTTGAAAATAAATTTGAAATTGACACAGCACTTATTAAAAAAAATGCATTTGGATATTTTAAATTATCAAATTCAATAAAAGAAGATAGCATATTATCATTGTGTAATTGCAAAAAGTATAAGAAAAATAATAGAATTAAAATACAACTTAGAACTGAAATACCAACACAAAAAGAGTTAGATACAATGAATGAAAGTTCTAATAATAGATATAGGTTTTTTCAATTTGGAGATTTAAGTTCACGAAAAACTATAAATGGACAATTCAAATTTTTAACAATCGTTTTGAAAGATAGTATTGTTGAAAGTGTAAATTTATATTCTAAATCGACTGAAAAAGAATATAATGGAGTTGACTTTGATTCTTTATCAATAAAAAAATATAAAATAAATATCTCGAAATTTGATTATTCTATTGCTTCAAATGTTTATGGAAATTTTGAACTTCACCTCAGTAAGCAATTTGGTTTTTTTGAAAATGACACAATCTTGAAAAGTGAATTTTTATGTAATAATTGGGTAATAACTGAAAAGGAAAATATCAAAAATTGGAATATTAAAAAATCTTTTGAAAATCGACATAATGACAGAGGATTTAGAATAATTGAATAAAAACTTTGCCTAACACCGTATAAACTTTATTGCTGGTTTTGGCTCACTTGGGAAATTCCTTCGGAATTTCGCCGTTCGTGTTTTATTTAGTAAATTCACAGCTTAAACCACGCAACAAAGCTTATACAACAACGTTAAATATCTATTAACGCGTTACTTAAAAGCATTTAAGCCCGTAATATCTAAGCCTGTTATTAATAAGTGAATATCGTGTGTGCCTTCGTAAGTAACAACACTTTCAAGATTCATCATATGCCTCATAATCGAGTACTCACCACTAATTCCCATACCACCTAACATTTGTCTCGCATCGCGAGCGATAGTTAAAGCCATATCAACATTATTACGTTTGGCCATAGAAATTTGCGCTGAGGTAGCAGTTCCATTTTCACGCATAACACCAAGCCTCCAAGCTAAGAGTTGTGCTTTGGTAATTTCGGTAATCATTTCGGCAAGTTTCTTTTGTTGCAATTGAAACTGTCCAATAGGTTTACCAAACTGTATACGTTCTTTACTATAACGTAAAGCAGTATCGTAACAATCCATTGCAGCACCTATTGCGCCCCAAGCAATACCAAAACGTGCGGAATCTAAGCAACCTAATGGTGCACCTAATCCAGATTTGTTAGGTAATAAATTTTCTTTAGGAACTTTAACGTTATCAAAAATAAGTTCGCCAGTCGCACTAGCACGAAGTGACCATTTATTATGTGTTTCAGGTGTTGTAAAACCTTCCATACCACGTTCTACTACTAAACCGTGAATTCGACCATTTTCATCTTTAGCCCAAACAACAGCAACGTTACAAAAAGGCGAATTACTAATCCACATTTTGGCACCATTTAATAGATAATGGTCTCCCATATCTTTAAAATTAGTAGTCATTCCGCCAGGATTACTTCCATGATCTGGCTCTGTTAAACCAAAGCTACCAATCCATTCTCCACTTGCTAATTTTGGCAAGTATTTTTTGCGTTGCGCTTCGTTACCGTATTTCCAAATTGGATACATAACTAAAGAACTTTGCACCGAAGCAGTACTTCTTACACCAGAATCTCCGCGTTCTATTTCTTGCATAATTAAACCATAAGAAATTTGGTCCAATCCAGCACCACCATATTCCTCAGGAATATAAGGTCCAAAAGCACCAATCTCTGCTAAACCTTTAATAATAGACTTTGGAAATTCTGCTTTTTGTGCAGCGTCTTCAATAATTGGAGAAACATCTCGTTTCACCCATTCTCTAGCAGCATCACGAACTAATTTATGCTCGTCTGTTAATAATTCGTCAAGGTTATAATAATCTGGAGCTTCAAATAAATCTGGTTTCATAACAATATTTTATATTCATATTTAGAGAATTCTCAAAAATGAAGGTGTTACTTTATAAGTTTCACAAAAATAACGAAATGCATTACAGTTTACCTACATTTTAAGATAAAAATCTCTAGTCATATTTATGTAATCTACTGTATAATCATGTCTTGAGTTTTCAATAATGAGTTCGCTTATTTTTACATCGCTTTCGCGGAAAGACATCTCGATTAAAGAACGTTTTATTTTTGAGGTTTTAGCACCTCGAACACGACAAATTTTATTTGCTTTTAGGTTTACAGCTGAAGCTAAGGCAATAAACTCACCCTCTTCTTTAAACGGAATAATAGAGCAAAAAGTTCCATCATCCATTAATAATTTAGACACACAATCTACTAAATAATTAAACGGCATGGCATCTTGAAAACGTGCTTTTCTTCGTGCTTGAGACATTAATTTCTCTCCATTTAGGAGAGATGCCGAAGGCAGGGTGGGAGAATAAAAAGGTGGGTTACAAATTATTAAGTCGTATTTATCTTCAATCTCTTCGGTAAATTCTGCTAAATCTGCATGATAACAAAACAATCGATCACTCCAAGGTGACGTTTCAAAATTATATACACATTGTTCATAGGCTTTTTCGTCTATTTCAAACGCGTCAATAATTTCAGCATTACTGCGTTGTGCTAACATTAGTGAGAGAATGCCAGTTCCTGCGCCAATATCTAAAGTCGCAAAAGGTTGTTTTTTTACCGAAGCCCAAGCGCCAAGTAAAACACAATCTGTACCAATTTTCATGGCACATTGGTCTTGATTTACTGTGAATTGTTTAAATTTAAATTGCTTTTCCATAAGAGTTTATGTCATTTACTTTTAGAGGGGTTAAGAATGGGTTTATTCTTCTAAATATAAATCTATCAATCCTTCAGGAGTCTCAACAAAAATAATTTTATTCTTTTTATCTACTTTCTCAATAAACTCATCATTCATAGGTATTAATATTTCAATACCATTTCTATCTATTTCAAAAAGTGACTGCGCAGTGGTGTCGTTTACACCTTTAATAACACCTACGTTTCCAAAATTTTTATCTTCAACTTTAAAGCCAATAATTTCATGAAAATAAAACTTATCATCGTCCAATTTAGGTAAGGTTGCTAGTGGTAAAAAACACTCACTTTTTATTAAGGCATCCGCATCTGCTTCGGTATCAACATCTTCAAATTTAACACGAAGTAATTCACTTTTATGTAATTGAGAATTTTCTATAAAAAAAGGAATAAAATTACCACTTAATTCTATAAATACAGAATCTAATTTTTCGTATAATTTAGGTTCGTCTGTATCTAACTTTATAAGTAATTCACCTTTAAAACTGTATTTTTTTACAATTTTACCTAGGAAAAAACATTCTTCTTTAGTCATCGAAAAATAAAAATTTTCACTTCCGCGAAAACGGAAACCTTGTTTTGTTTTAACCAAATATTCTGTTTTTTAAATAGAATATTCTCCTTATAATAGTATTCAAAAAAAATATACTGCAATTTCAGCACATTATTTCACATAAAAAAACTCTGATTTTTTTATCAGAGTTTTAAAAGTATAAAAAATTAATTTTCTATTCTTCTTCGTTTGTAGCTTTTGCTTGATCAGCAGGAGTTTCGTCAGCAACTTCTTCCACAACTGGTGCGTTAGCTGCAATTCTTGCTTCGTTAGCTGCTTTTTCAGCTTTAAATGCTTTGGCCTTAGCTTCAGCTTCCGCTTTAGATAAACCATCTTTTTTAGCATCTACTTTTTCAGATTTTTCTTCTAACCAAGTAGTAAATTTCTTCTCAGCTTGCTCTTCTGTTAAAGCACCTTTACGAACTCCACCAACAAGGTGATTTTTCAATAAAGCTCCTTTGTAAGATAATAATGCTTTGGCAGTATCAGTTGGTTGTGCACCATTCTGTAGCCATTGTACAGCTCCATCAACATCTAATTCAATAGTTGCAGGATTAGTGTTTGGGTTGTAAGCACCTAATTTCTCTAGATATTTACCGTCTCTTTTCGCGCGAGCATCTGCTGCTACGATCCAGTAATAAGGTTTTCCTTTTTTACCGTGTCTTTGTAATCTTATTTTTACAGGCATAAAAATTAATTTGTGAGGTACGCGACCTCTATTATTAATATAATTGGCAAATGTACAATATTTATTTAAATAACAAGTTTTTAAATATAATTGTATCTCATTATAAATTTTTATTTTATTTTTGAGTTATCGAAACGAAAAACTATGAAAAAAATTATTGTTTTAATATTAGTAGCCTTTACATTTTTAGGTTGTGGAAATCAGATAGAATTTAATACACCATCGTTTCAAGCTCAAAAAGACGGTAATTTTTGGCAAGCTGTAACCTTTAGTGCAAATATTAATAGTTCGGGTGTTTTAACAATTGTGGGATCTGATAATTTTAAAACTATAACCTTAGAAGTTAACTCCACAGATCCAGATATATATGATGTTACAGAAACAATTTCTAATGGATCTTTTAAAGACTTTGATGGTGTTTTATATTCTACTAATAATTTTCCAAACGCGAATGTACAATTATATCCAGCAGGAGGAATGATAGATTTAAAAGAGGTAAATATCGAAGAAGGTTTTGTTTCTGGTGAATTTTATTTTAATGCATTTAATAGTTCTGGATTAACTTCGGTAAATATTAGCAAAGGTTACTTTTACAAGGTGCCATTAGTTGGAGCGTCTGTAAACACAGAAGATGAAGATTCGTCTTGTTCAAATGCAACAGATGTTGTGGCTGATAAATTAGTAGATTTTAATGGTGCTTCGCAAGGTGATGCTAATTATGTTAATGTTTGTAATGCTTACAAGACAGCACTAATAGAACAAAAAACAGCTTGTGGTGATCCGGATAATTCAATACAAACAACCATAGATGGTTTAAGTTGTATGTAATTACAACACATTATATTTTAAAAGCGCAACCTAATATTTAGGTTGCTTTTTTTTTGTTAAAAACTCTTAAACTAGCTTTAAATACTCATAAAGTCTGTTAAATCACTTGACAACACCTCTCATTCATATTATATTATTAGTGTAGATGTTAAACAGTACGCATCATTAAATAAAGTATTGAAATTTAAAATGATAAAAGATAATATGAAGTACACAGAAGAAATTTCAAACAAATTGAATGAATTACTAGTCAAGAATTACGATGCAGAGAAAGGCTATATAGATGCATGTAAAAATGTCGAAAGCAGTGATTTAAAAATGTTTTTTAAAAGAAGAGCCTCAGAACGAAGTAATTTTGCCAAAGAGCTTAGAACCGAAATTTTACAGTACGGCCAAGTACCAGAGGATTCAGGATCTTTTAAAGGCGCAATGCACAGAAACTGGATGAATTTAAAATCTACCTTTTCTAGCAACGATGAGCAAGCTATTTTAGAAGAAGCTATTAGAGGAGAAGAAGCAAGTTTAGAGGAGTACAACAAATTAATTACAGAAAAAAATTTACCACCAACTATAGATGGTTTGATTGCGAAGCACAGAATCGCGATTCAAGGCGCAATTAATACTGAGAAAGCTAAATTAGAGCTAGCATCGTAAATTGCAATAGAAAAATAAAATTTAAAAAATCCGCTCGAACGAGCGGATTTTTTTGTTTATAACTTTCACTAAAAAAAGCAACTATTTTTTGTAATTTTATAGGCACTGTTTTCTTTCGCTAAACGGCTTCACAACAAGACAAAAAATAATACATGTATTTAATATTCGATACCGAAACAACAGGTTTACCAAAACGATGGAATGCACCAATTACAGATACAGATAACTGGCCAAGATGTATTCAAATTGCATGGCAATTGCACGACGATATGGGCAATTGTATCGAGAACGAAGATTATTTGGTAAAACCAGATGGTTTTAATATTCCTTACGATGCAGAGAAAATTCATGGGATTTCTACAGAATTGGCACAAGAGCAAGGTACCGAGTTGTCTAAAGTTTTAGAAAAATTTAAAATAGCATTAAATAAAACAAAGTTTGTAGTTGGGCAAAATGTAACATTCGACTTAAATATTATGGGAGCAGAGTTTGTGCGTAAAAGCGTTGCAAACCAATTACAAGAATTACCAGTTTTAGATACCTGTACAGAACATACAGCAAGTCTTTGTAAGTTACCAGGAGGCCGTTATGGAAAGTTTAAATTACCAACTTTAACAGAGTTGCATCTTTATTTATTTAATACTCCATTTGCAGAAGCGCATAATGCAACTGCAGATGTAGAGGCTACCACACGTTGTTTTTTAGAGTTAATAAGAAGGCAAGAATACACTGCCAAGCAGCTAGACGTACAGCCAGAATACTTCGAGAATTTTTTGGAAGCGAATCCGCAACCTACTAAACTAATCGGCTTAAAACACATTAATCTAAAGCAGGAAAGTGCTAAAATTAATACGAGACTCCAGAAAGCGCAAGCAATCGATATTTCTTCCCAAGAAATAAAAGAAAACATACAGGAGTTACAAGAAGTCGATTTTGTGCATTTACACAACCACTCTCAGTTTTCTGTATTACAATCTACTATGAGTGTTACAGATTTAATTGCAGTGGCTGCAGAACATAATATGCCAGCTGTTTCGCTAACCGACCATGCAAACATGATGGGAGCATTTCATTTTGTTAATGCTGCAAACAAGCATAATAAAGCTGTTGAAGCTAAAATAAGAGCTGCTGAAAAAGAAGGCAAAACAATCGCTGCAAAAAAAATAAAACCTATTGTTGGTTGCGAGTTTTTTGTATGTGAAGACCATTTAGATAAAACTAGAAAGGATAATGGGTATCAAATTGTATTGATTGCTAAAAACAAAAAGGGTTACCATAATTTGGCAAAATTATCATCGCACGCATTTGTAGATGGATTTTACTATTTACCAAGAATTGATAAAAAGCTAATAGTACAATACAAAGAAGATTTAATTTGTTTAACAGGAAACTTATATGGAGAAGTACCAAGTAAAGTTTTAAATGTTGGAGAAATCCAAGCAGAAGAAGCTTTAATTTGGTGGAAAGAGACATTTGGAGATGATTTATATGTCGAGTTGATGCGACACAATCAAGAAGATGAAGATCGTGTTAATCCAACGTTAATAAAATTGGCTAAAAAGCATAATGTAAAACTAGTCGCTACAAATAATACCTATTACGCAAAACAAGACGATGCCAACGCTCACGATATTTTATTGTGTGTAAAAGATGGCGAAAAACAAGCAACACCAATTGGTCGTGGTCGTGGTTATCGTTATGGTTTACCAAATCAAGAATACTATTTTAAGTCTGCCGAAGCAATGAAAAACATCTTTAAAGATGTGCCAGATGCTATTAGTAATGTACAAGAGGTTGTAGATAAAATCGAAAATTTTCAATTAGCGCGGGACGTTTTATTACCAGCCTTCGATATTCCTGAAGAATTTATAAGTAAAGACGATATACAAGATGGAGGAAAGCGTGGAGAAAATGCATATTTACGTCATTTAACCTACGTTGGAGCCAAGAAACGTTATGGCGAAGAACTTAATGAGAAAGTTATAGAAAGACTTGATTTCGAGCTTAGAGTTATCGAGAAAACAGGCTATCCAGGTTACTTTTTAATTGTTGAAGATTTTATACGCGAAGCAAGAAATATGGATGTTTCTGTTGGACCAGGACGTGGTTCTGCTGCAGGTTCTGTAGTTGCTTACTGTTTATGGATAACCAATATCGATCCATTATTATACAATTTGCTTTTTGAGCGTTTCTTAAATCCAGACCGCGTAAGTATGCCAGATATTGATATTGATTTTGATGACGAAGGTCGAAGTCGTGTTATGGATTACGTAATTAACAAATACGGAAGCAATCAAGTAGCGCAGATTATTACCTACGGTACAATGGCTGCAAAATCATCGATTCGAGATACTGCTAGAGTTTTAGATTTACCACTTTTTGACGCAGATCGTATTGCGAAGTTAATTCCAACTATGTCTAAGTTGAATAAGATTTTTGGTCTATCTGAAAAGGAATTAGGAAGTAAATTTAGAGCTGAAGATTTAGAAAAAATAAACGAACTTTTAAATATTTCTGAAGGAGAAGATTTGCAAGCAGAAACTGTAAACATTGCAAGATCATTAGAAGGTTCGGTTAGAAATACTGGTATTCACGCTTGTGGTGTTATTATTACGCCAGACGATATAACTAAGTTTGTGCCAGTTGCTTTGGCAAAAGATTCAGATTTGTATGTCACGCAATTTGATAACTCTGTTGTTGAAGATGCAGGATTATTAAAAATGGATTTCTTAGGATTAAAAACGTTAACTTTAATAAAAGATACAGTAAAAATCGTAAAAACCAAACACAATATTTTATTAGATCCAGATAGTTTCCCGCTGGACGATGAAAAAACGTACGAGCTCTTTCAAAGAGGAGAAACCGTAGGCGTTTTTCAATACGAATCTCCAGGCATGCAAAAGCATTTAAAAGATTTAAAACCTACGGTTTTTGATGATTTAATTGCCATGAATGCACTGTACCGTCCTGGTCCAATGGAATACATACCAAGTTTTGTAAAGCGTAAACATGGAGACGAAGATATTGAGTACGATTTGCCAGCAATGGAAGAATATTTAAAAGAAACCTACGGTATTACAGTATATCAAGAGCAAGTAATGCTGCTCTCGCAAAAACTGGCAGATTTTACTAAAGGCGAAGCCGATGTTTTACGTAAAGCAATGGGTAAAAAACAAATTGCTGTGCTTGATAAAATGAAACCAAAATTTATCGAGCAAGCAAGCGCAAAAGGTCACGATGCTAAAAAACTAGAAAAAATCTGGAAAGATTGGGAAGCCTTTGCAAGTTATGCCTTTAATAAATCGCACTCTACTTGTTATGCTTGGATTGCCTACCAAACCGCATATTTAAAAGCACATTATCCTGCAGAATATATGGCTGCTGTGTTATCTAACAACATGAACGATATTAAGCAGGTTACATTTTTTATGGAAGAATGTAAGCGCATGAAATTGCCAGTACTTGGACCAGATGTAAATGAAAGTTATTATAAATTTTCGGTAAATAAAGATAATGCAGTACGCTTTGGTATGGGCGCTATAAAAGGTGTTGGACATGGCGCGGTAATGACAATTGTAGAAAACAGAAAAGAAGATGGAAACTATAAATCTATATTCGATTTATCAAAGCGAATCGATTTGCGTGCAGCTAATAAAAAAGCTTTCGAAAACTTAGCTTTAGCTGGTGGTTTCGATTGTTTTGAAGGTGTGCATCGCGCGCAGTATTTCCAAAAGGAGGGAAGCGATTTAACATTTTTAGAAAAAGCAATAAAATATGCGCATAAATTTCAAGAAAACCAAAATTCTGCACAAGTAAGTTTGTTTGGTGGAGAAAGTGAAGTTGAAATAGCAGAACCTCAAATTCCACCATGCGAAACTTGGGGAACTATGGAAAAACTAGCGCAAGAACGCGAAGTGGTTGGCGTTTATATTTCTGGGCATCCATTAGACGATTTTAGAACAGAAATGAAGACTTTTTGCACAGGAACTATAGCTTATTTTAACCATTTAAACGAACACGTAAATAAAGAAATCACTTTTGGTGGCGTAGTTACAGATGTACAGCATCGCGTGAGTAAACAAGGCAAAGGTTGGGCATTATTTACAATCGAAGATTATACAGATACTTTTGAGTTTCGCATTTTTGGAGAAGACTATTTAAAGCATCGCATGTATTTGGTAAAAAACACTTTTGTACACGTAAAAACCTTTGTTCGCGAAGGTTGGGTGAATAGAGATACAGGAAAAAAGAGTGATCCAAGACTGCAGTTTAATAGCTTTCAGTTATTGCATGATGTTATGGATAAGTACGTGCGAAAACTATCAATACAATTAAATATTAAGGAGTTAGAATCTGAAAAAATTCAAAATTTAAAAGATTTAATTTCTATGCATCCTGGTAATCATTTGTTAGATTTTGTAGTTTATGATAATCGGGAACAAATCAAATTAGAAATGCCAAGTCGTAAGCGAAAAGTAAAAGTTAGTCAAGAATTGTTAAGTGAATTAGAAGAACAGCAGGTCTATTATAAGTTGAACTCTTAATTTGCATTATTGAACATAAATAAATGGAAAACGTCGAACAAATTATATTTACTGAGCCTCGAAAAACCTTTTTGGAAATTTTAAAAGTTAACCAACTAGAAGTTCAATTTGCAAATATTTTAGCATTCTTTTTTAGACCTAACGAAAATTATAAATTAGACACTCTTTTTCTAGATGCATTACTTGAGGCAGTACTTATAAATCTTAATCAAAATTCTCACTAAAAAATAGCTCATAAAGTTTTAGATTATAAAACCGAATCTGTTAATGTTATTGTTGAGCAGAAAGCAGGTAACGATAAAAGAATTAATATTTAATAGCTACAAATAGCTTTGTTATTTCTATTAAATTCAAAATTAATCATGATTAAAATAACCCATTAGAAGAATACAAGAAATTTATTGATGTAGAATCAGCATACAACAAAAAGAAAAAATATTACTTTATTCTAAGTCCTTATAGAAAGCCAACTATTTGGAGAAGTAAAAAAAATATTTTGATAATCACAATAATTTCTAGCTAATTATCTTAAGCCATTTTGCTAAAAATATTCAACGTAAAATTAACTCATACAATAATGAAGAAGAGAGTATTAATCTCTTTAAAGACTTTCTTCAAACTGTAAAAAACTGAAAAATTCGTGCTAAAAGAAATGATTTTTTTTAGCAAAACTTAAATATGCCCTTAACAAAAATATATATAAAAAATAAATATCATATTAATAATAGTGGTGGTTTTCGGAAGTGAAAAAACCAACGTTTTCTATAAAAATTAGATTTATCGTTAAAGACATTAAAGTTTAAAGGTAGGAAAATAATAAAAAGAGAAAAGATTATTCTCCTATATCAAGATTTAAATTTTAATAAATAAACTTAAGCGTAGGAATCTTTTAAATGTTATCTCGAGGTTTGTGCTAAAGATTACTCATTAATTCTATTTAGAAAGACATCGTGAGTGCTTTGTAATTGATGCGAAATTCTTTTTTGCTATTAAATAAAAAAAGTTATAGCGTAAAGCTTGGTTTTTAAGCCAATAACAAAATAAGCCAAATCAATACTGCCATAAGCTAAACAAATTATTAGTTTGCAAGCTTTCATGTAATTTTTAACTAAATTTGTATATTAACAGTGACTAAACACACAATTAAATTATAGTATTATGGCATTAGAAATCACAGATGCAAATTTTGAAGAAACAGTATTAAAAAGCGATAAGCCAGTAGTAGTTGACTTTTGGGCAGCATGGTGCGGACCTTGTAGAATGGTTGGGCCAATTATAGATCAAATTAGTGATGAGTACGAAGGTAAAGCTATTGTTGGTAAACTAGACGTAGATGCAAATCAAGAATTTGCAGCTAAATATGGAGTTAGAAATATACCTACTGTATTAGTGTTTAAAAACGGAGAAGTTGTTGGAAGACAAGTTGGTGTAGCGCCAAAAGCATCTTATGCAGAGGCAATAGATGCTTTACTATAAAAAATATTTTATAAAAGATTGATAAGGTTTACTATAATGGGAAACCTTTTTTTTATTTTAGTAAAAAAGTAAATTATAATGAGTAAAATAACAAAAGCGCAAGACGTAATAGATAGTAAATTATTAGACGAGAGAAAGGTATTTCTTTGGGGTATGGTAGACGATAAGAGTGCAAAGCACGTTATCGATAGACTACTATATTTAGATAGTCTAGAAACTAAAGATATTACTTTGTACATTAATAGTCCTGGTGGTTACGTAACTTCTGGTTTTGCCATGTACGATAGTATTAAATCGCTTAAAAGTGATGTCTCTACAGTATGTACAGGTTTAGCTGCTTCCATGGGATCTATTTTATTATCGGTTGGTACAAAAGGGAAACGTTTTATTCAACCGCATGCTAGAGTAATGATTCACCAGCCTAGTGGTGGAGCACGTGGACAAGCAAGTGATATTGAAATTACAGCCAAAGAAATTGTTAAAACGAAAGAACTAAGTGCTAAAATTTTAGCAGATAATTGCGGTAAATCTTTTGAAGTTGTAATGAAAGATTTTAATCGTGACCATTGGATGGGCGCAGAAGAGTCTTTAGAATATGGTATTGTTGATGGGATTTTAGAGTAAAAAGAAAAATAAAGAAGAGAGAAAAGAAAAAAGATGAAAAACAGAAAACACAATAATTTAACGCATAAACTTTTTTCTCCTTATTCTAAAATTTTTAGAGCAACAGTTTCTTCTTTCTGGAAAGATTAAGATGGAATGAATTTACAAGACGAACTTAATAAAACAGGCGGATTTAAAAACCTTGAACACTTGGCAAAACAAGTTGTTGAAGGTTTTATTTCTGGCATGCATAAAAGTCCGTTTCATGGATTTTCAGCCGAGTTTGCAGAACATAAAATTTATAACCTAGGCGAAAGCACACGACATATAGATTGGAAACTCTTTGCAAAAACCGATAAGCTTTATACCAAACGCTACGACGACGAAACTAATTTGCGTTGCCATATTATTTTGGATAATAGCAGCTCTATGCACTATCCTGAAATAAAAAATTTTGCGATAGATAGTTTAAATAAAATTGCGTTTTCAACTTTAGCTGCAGCTTCTTTAATGCATATTCTTAAAAAACAGCGCGACGCGGTTGGTTTAAGTATTTATAGCGATGCTTACGACTTTTATTCAAGAGAAAAAGGAAGTGAACGCCACCACCAAATGCTTTTAGCTCAGCTAAGTAATGCAGCTTCAAGCAAGCCTAAGAACAAGCAAACGGAAACCTACCAATATTTACACCAAATAGCAGAGAAGATACATAGACGTTCTTTAATTTTTGTGTTTACAGATATGTTTCAAACCGCTACAGATGAGGTAAAGTTGTTTGAAGCCTTGAGACATTTAAAACATAATAAACACGAAGTAGTATTGTTTCATGTTTTTGATAAAAGTAAAGAGCTTACTTTCGATTTCGATAATAAGCCAAAACGCTATATAGATGTTGAAACTGGAGAACATATTAATTTATACAGTGAGCAGGTTAAAGATAATTATAAAACTTTAGTTAGTGATTATTTTAAAGATTTACGCGTAAAATGCGGTCAAAACCGTATCAAATATGTTGAAGCAGATATTAATAAAAATTTTGATGCGATACTAACTAGTTATATGTTAGAGCGTCGAAAATTTATTTGATTATTTTTTGAAAAAAAAAGCACCAAAAGGTTTGCAATATTAATTAAGCGGTTTATATTTGCACTCGCAATATGCTACGGTCTGGTAGTTCAGTTGGTTAGAATGTCGCCCTGTCACGGCGAAGGTCGCGGGTTCGAGTCCCGTCCAGACCGCAAGTTGCTTAAAGCCTTAAAGAAATTTAAGGCTTTTTTGCACTAAAAATTGTTGTGTTGTTTTAATGGGTGTAGTAGTCCATTAAACAGGTAGTAAGCTAGTTAAATAGCTTAGCCGATGAGAAGCTTTCCCTTTTTCTTCCGTTTAACGGAAAAGAAAATCGGGATGCTTTTTTGTTTTATAATATTTTTTACTCTTTTAATGCTGCTCAATCGCGAGTATAACGTAATTTAATTTAACCTAATAAAAAATTGAAATTAACTTTTTACTTTATTAATTAGTTATGTAATTCTAGACGTTTTTGGTTTAAAAAAATACTTTTTAGAAGTAATACAGCATAGATAGTAAAAGAATTTAAATGCAATGGATAATAATTTTTTATAATGTTTACATACAAAAGCACTTATATAAACCATTTGTAATTTTATGGATAAGAAATTTTTAAACATTTTAAAATTTTTACTATAATTCCTTAATTACTTACACAAATATACTGTTCTATTATGTGTGTTAAATTTTAAATGTTTCACCTCTTCTAGAATGGAATATTAAACTTATAAAATATTTTAGTTTACCTTTAATATTAAAGAATATAAGAGATAAAATCTTCATTTTTTCTCCCTTTTTACAAAAAATATATAACAAAAGATTTTAAACTTATTTTTAATCACCTATTTATTAGGTAATACTTAGTGTATTAATTAAATTGTTTCAAATTTAAGTAGCACATTGTTTTTATATGATTTTAAATAAAAGTATTCATTTTAAAATAATAATTTATGGACTTGTTTTACTTGGCTTCTATAAAGATTTAGCTGCCCAAAACTCAATATATTTTGATCGTATTTCAACAAATAAAGGGCTATCTCAAGGCGATGTTAATGCTATTTATCAAGACAATAAAGGTTTTATGTGGTTTGGTACTCACGATGGATTAAATAAATACGATGGTTACCAATTTAATGTTTACAAACCAATACCTAATAACCCTAAAAGTATAAACAGTAACCTAATTTATGCCATAACTGGTGATAATTTAGGTAATTTATGGATTGGTACCACTGGAAACGGGCTTAATTATTATAAAAAATCTACTGGTGAATTTAAGCACTACACACATAATAAAAATGATAAAAACAGTTTAGTTAATAATCATGTAAATGTGCTTTTTAAAGATAAAAAAGACAAGCTTTGGGTTGGTACTGCAAATGGTCTTGATCTTATAGACCATTCAAAGTCTCAGAAAGAGGTAGTATTTAAACATTATAATCTTTTAAATGATAAAGTTTCAAGCGACCCTAATAAAAATGATGTGTACTCTATTTTTGAAGATAGCCAAAACCAACTTTGGATAGGAAGTTTAAAAGGATTATTTAAATTATCCAGGGACGAAAATGGTACTATCTATTTTAAATTTATTAATAACCTTATAAATTTACCAACTAACCTCGCTGTGCAATCTATAGCAGAAGATTATTCAGGTAAATTAATTATTGGTACTGGAAAAGGTTTGTATATTTTTAAACCTAATGTTAATTCTAATAAAGCAATTAAAATTCAAGGTGGATTTTATAACGATATTAAAATTGATAAAGAAAATAATATATGGGCAGGAACTAATAATGGATTATTTAAATTCGAAAATCAACATCTTACTAATCTTCCTAAACTAAAAAACAAATTTATATACGAACCTAAAAACACAAATAGTATTAGTAAAAATATTATTAAATCTCTTTATATAGATAAAACTGGCATATTATGGATTGGCACAAATGGAGGCGGTATTAATAAAATGGACCCAGAGCGAAAACGCTTTAAATTAATAAAGAAAACTCTCGACTCTAAAAGTTTAAGTTATGACAAAATTAGATCTATTTTTGAAGACAGTAATAATAATCTTTGGATAGGTACCGAAGGAGGAGGGCTAAATATTGTAACAGCAAATAATGTTGATAATATCAACTCTAACTTTATTAATTTAAAAACGGTTTTAAAACCTTTTGCAATAGAAGAATTAGAAAACCAAAATACAATCTTAATTGGAGCAGAAAATACACCTGGACTATATGAAATTAATATTTCAGATATTAAAAACATTAGAGAAAGTGATTTAAAACCAATAAATGAAGTGACACATAGTGTGTTTTCAATACTTGAAGATAGCAATCAAAACGTATGGATTGGGACTTATAGTGGCGGAATACATAGATGGTTAAAAAACAAAGATTCTACAGGCTATACAAAAGACATTATATTACATTCAGCTTCAAATAAAAATGGAATTGCTAGTAATATAATTAGAAATATTTACGAAGACTCAAAGCAAAACATTTGGTTTGGTACTGCAAATGGTTTAAGTAAACTTATTCCTTCTGAAAAATTAAAAGAAAAACCACAGTTTATAACTTTTAAAAGTAGCCCAAAGGAGAGTAACAGTATAAGTCATAATTACATTTTAGCTTTGTATGAAAGTGAAAAAGGAGATTTTTGGATAGGCACTTTTGGTGGAGGCTTGAATAAAATAGAATCAGATAAAAATAAAATAAAATTTAAAACCTTTACAGAGGAAAGTGGTCTTTCTAACAATGTAGTAAAAAGTATTTTAGAAGATTCTAACAACAACCTTTGGATTTCTACCAACAACGGCATATCTAAATTAAACCCAACTACAGAAACTTTTAAAAATTACAATGTAAACGATGGCCTACAAAGTAACGAATTTCAAGAATTGGCAGGTTTAAAAAGAAAAGATGGAGAAATGCTATTTGGTGGAGTTAATGGATTTAACGCTTTTTATCCCCAAAAAATAAAAGACAACCCATACAAAGCAAAATCTGTAATTACAAATTTTTTTATTTCTAATAAATCTGTAAAACAAGGCGAAGAAATAAATGGTAGAATAATCTTAAAAGCATCAATAGACGAAACTAATACTATAAAACTAAAACACGATGAAAACAGTTTTTATTTCGAGTTTGCCGCACTGCATTATTCTGCTCCTAAAAAAAATAAATTTGCATATAAATTAGAAGGCTTCGATGAGGATTGGATTTATACAAATTCTAATAAACGTTTTGCTACTTACACTAATCTAGAATCTGGAAATTATACATTAAAAGTAAAAGCATCGAATAATGATGGTATTTGGGAAGACGAAATAACACAAATAAAAATAAATATTGTACCTCCAATCTGGAAAAGTATTTGGGCTTATGTGCTTTACTTATTTTTAGGTTTAGTTATTTTATTGTTTTTTTGGAAAAATACAATAGCAAAAGGAAAAAATAAACATGAACTTGAATTAATAGATTTACAAAAACAAAAAGATGAAGAATTACAACAGCTAAAACTAGAGTTTTTTACCAATATTTCTCATGAGTTAAGAACACCACTAACACTTATCAAGGGTCCTTTAGAATATTTACAAAAAAAGGGAGCTAAAATTAAACCAGAAATTGCTCAAGAGCAATACGGATTAATGAAAAAAAACACCGATTTTTTATTACGCTTAGTAAATCAATTACTAGATTTTAGAAAAGTAAATCAAGGTAAAATGAGGTTGGTAATAAGGAATAGTAACATTAGCTCTTTTATTAAAGAAGTTGCAGAACCTTTTCAATTCTTAGCCCGTAAACAACACATTAAACTCTCTTTTAACATACTCGAACCTAAATTAATAACTTGGTTCGATCATGATGCATTAGAAAAAATTATTAATAATCTATTATCCAACGCTTTTAAATTTACACCTAAAAATGGAACTATAGATATTAATATTTCACAAGAAAAAAAGCATGTAATTATTGAGGTAAGAGATTCTGGTATTGGAATATCTAACAGTAAAATAGAGACAATTTTCGATCGATTTTATACAGATAAGAGTTTAGTTAAAAAGAACTCAGAAGGTGTTGGTATAGGTTTGTCGCTCACTAAAAGCCTAATAGAACTTCATCAAGGCACAATAAAAGCAACTAGTGAAACAGGACAAGGAACAATCTTTAAAATTAAAATTCCAGCAAATAAAGAAGCTTATATAAATATTCCAGAAATTAGTATTAAAGAAAGTACCGATACGGATTTTAAGATACGTAGTTCTGAAAATGAATCTTTTGCTATAGACTTAGACGATGAGATAACCGATGAGAAGCTATCTAAAGAACGCTCTAAATCTCCAATTTTATTAATTGTTGATGATAATGAAGACATTCGTATATTTATAAAGCAAGTATTAGGTGAAGAATACACCATTTATGAAGCAGAAAACGGTCAAGAAGGTTATGATATCGCTAAAAAAGTAATTCCCAATATCATTGTTACAGATTTAATGATGCCCATAATTGACGGTTTACAGCTATGCGAAAAACTAAAAACAACTAAAACTACTAGCCATATTCCTGTTCTTATTCTTACTGCAAAATTATCTCAAGAAAGTGAATTAGAAGGCTTAAAACTTGGTGCAGACGATTATATTAGAAAACCTTTTGATGTAGAAGCATTACATTTAAAACTTAAAAATATTTTACAGGATAGAGAACAATTGCGTGCTAGATTTAAACAAGAAATAACCTTACAACCAAAAGAAGTAACTGTAACATCCTCAGACGAGCGTTTTTTACAACAAGCCATCGAAATTGTAGAAAAACATATGATGAATACAGATTTTAGTGTTGAAATGTTGGTTAAAGAAATGGGACACAGTAGAAGTAATCTCTACCTTAAATTTAAGGAAATTACAGGTCTATCTTCTAGCGAGTTTATAAGAAATATTCGTTTAAAAAGAGCTGTCCAACTTTTTGAATCTAGTGATATGTCTGTAAAAGAAATTATGTACATGACAGGTTTTAATACCGCATCTTATTTTGCAAAATGCTTTAAAAAACAGTTTGGTGTTAAACCTAGTGATTATGTGCGTAAATCTAAGAACACTATATTTAAATAGCCATAACTTACTCCTTATTAAATGCGTGCTCAGAAAAGAATATAGTTCGACCGTTTTCTAAAATTAAATCTTTCCCTTTTAATTCTATTTTATCTTTTAAACGAATATCTGTCGAAGAGGCTCCAATTTTAAATTCATATGTATTAGCTTCTACAATCCACCTATTATTTTTAAATTGAACTAGTTGTTGAGGTGAGACTTTAAAAACAACTTCTTTTGTTTCTCCTACATCCAACGTAACACGATTAAAGCCTAATAGTTTAATGGGTTTTAAAGTTGAATTTTCATCTATTGGCGATACATATAGCTGTACTATTTCGGTACCTTTCACTTTACCTGTATTTTTTATAGTGTATGAAACTAAAAATCGGCTGTTTGTTAATTGAGCTTCAGATTTCATTTTAAAATTACTGTACTCATAATTAACGTGAGTTCGATTTAAGACACACCAATATTAGGTAAAAATCTCTGTATTTTAATACTAGGTTTTGAGTCCAAAAAAGAATAAGCTGTTAAACCAGCGATTAAGTTTCCTAAAAAATTATCAAAAGAACGATGTCTAGAGTGTT
>Ga0209828_1001733_pt1 | contig 19264 bp, 17 predicted proteins | sample MaitaG_FD_187429 | JGI IMG/M metagenome (GOLD analysis project Ga0209828, IMG submission 187429) | Marine algal microbial communities from Maine, USA - Maine_Asex2 metaG (SPAdes) (version 2) | ecosystem: Host-associated > Algae > Red algae > Unclassified | place: Maine, USA | collected 2015-01-05 | reverse complement strand
ACTGCTCGGACTGCTCGGGGTAGCGAAGCGGTGCAGGACCGAGGGTGTGCAGGTTCGGAAACAGGATGAGGAGCGCAGCGACGAATCCGGACTACTCGGACTACTCGGGGTAGCGAAGCGGTCCAGGACCGAGGGTGTGCAGGTTCGAAAACAGGATGAGGAGCGCAGCGACGAATCCGGACTACTCCCAGTAGGGGGCGCGAAGTTTGCGCTTGTTGATCTTGCCCATGGTGTTGCGGCCAACAGACTCGACGATGTCGACAGACCGAGGGCACTTGTAAGAGGTCAGCCGCTCTTTGCACCATGCAATGATCGCATCTTCGGCGGGTGGACTGCTGGCATTGGTTGGGATCACCAGTGCCTTGAGAGACTCGCCCATGTCCTTGTCCGGGACCCCGATACAGGCAACGTCGGCAATATCGGGGTGGTCAATAAGCACGAGTTCGGACTCAGCTGGATAGATGTTCGCGCCGCCCGACACGACCATGTCGCTGAAACGGTCGGTCAGATATACGTAGCCTTCGTCATCCATGTACGCGATCTCACCGAGGGTAAAAACGCCGGGAGCGATGTGGGCCGCTGCTGTCTTTTCGGGATCGTTTGGGTAGACGACGCCGCGTCCGGTTTCGTCTTTAAAATACAGACGGCCTTCGACATTGGGGGCAACTGGATTGTCATCGTCATCCAAAACCATGGCCACGAAGGGGGCGACCGACTTGCCGACCGAGCCGGGGTGTTCGAGCCATTCTTCGCTGCTGATCGAGCAGGTGGTGCCGACTTCGCTTGCCCCGTATGAGTCATGGAAGACGGGTCCGAACCACTCGATCATCTGACGCTTCACGTCGATCGGACACTTTGCGCCCGTGTGAGCGATGAGCTTCATTGACGACACGTCGTACTTGGCGCGTATCTCTTCGGGTAATGCGAGCATGCGCACAAAGTGGGTTGGGACCATGACGGTCGTGGTGGTCTTGTACTTGTCGATGGCGGCCAAGGTTGCCTCGGCGTCGAACCGGCCACGAATCACGGAGCTCACTCCAGCGACAAGCAGTCGCATGCCGCTCAACGGGCCAGTGTGATACATCGGGCCCACGACCAGATGAGCACCAAACGCTGCGAGCCGGTTGCCTTTGAGCGCTTCGAGGTGCTCGGCCATATTGCCGCCGCCCGCAAACATCGTTGGAGGTAACTCTGTTCCTTTGGGCAGCCCGGTCGTGCCCGACGTGTACAACAAGTTGGGAAGCGGCGTGACATCCATAGGCGGATGATCAGCGCTGCCGCCGCCGAGCCAGGTGTGCCACGACTGCACGCCTGCTGGCTGGTCATTGCCCCACATGATCACGTGATCGACGCCGGCCTCCGCAGCGGCGTGCTGGGCGCGAGCGACTGTAGACGCGTCACAGAAAATGACCTGCGATTCGCTATCGCTCACGATGTAGGCGGCTTCGTCGGCGGTGAGATGAAAGTTCACCGGCACGGTTGAGCAACCGGCTAGCAGGCCGCCAAGGTGGGCCAGGGCGGTCTCACCCGCGTTCTCGGAGAAGACGCTGACCCGGCGCTTTGGTCCAAGGTCCATGGCCAACAACAAGTTGGCGCACCGATTCAGGGTGTCGTTGACCTCGGTCCAGGTGAGGTCTCGGTACTGGTCAGCGAGTGCAACTGCGGTGGGATCTGCGGCGGCGAGTTTTGCGGCGAAGACGGGCATGACAGAGAGTGTTACCCAGGAACGACTGGTGTCAGAAACTGGTCGGACAGATCGGGAGCGCCGTGATAGTGCAAGGCGAGCTTTCGGTCGGCGAATTTCCACTCACCGTCTTGGAGTGCGTACGCGTCGTCGTAGTGCCCGAGGAGGATCCCGCGCGTGCCGTCTTTGCGACAGAACGACTCCTGGATATGCCACCGGCCAGTCCCAGTTCCTGCGGTCTCGTCGAGTTCACAGGTGCCGTTCAGGCACGTTTGGATGACGGCTTCGAAGCCTTGCATGGCGTTATGCCAGAACTCAACGATCGCGTCGCGGCCTTCGAGCTTGCGGCCCTTCGTGAGTGTCCACTCGGCATTGGTCGCCCAGGTAGCCGCCCATTGCTTGCCGTCGTATCGCACAACTGCATCGGCATATCGATGCACCAGATCTTGGATTGCTTCTCTACTCATGTGCCCACTTTAGGAAGCCGCAGCAAACACAGTGAATCTGCGCTGCCAAAATGTGCGCAGCCGATCAGCTAGACGAGAGAGTTGGTGATTTCTGCTTCGCTGGTCGGCATGCGAGTCGACGAGGTCGAACATCACGTTGATGAGCGCGGGATCGACGCCGACGGTCGGATCGTCACGCCAGGCTTTGTTGACATTCACACTCTCCTAGATGCACAGATTGCGTGGGATCCGTTGCAGACCTCGAGCTGCTGGCACGGCATCCGCAACCGGAATACGTATTCGACTTCCCCAACGGAGCGGGCCGCTACATCCAAGGCGCCAGCGGCTACGACGACACCATCGTCAACGGTCAAGTGTCCATGGACCACGGCGAACATGCTGGCGCCTTCGCTGGAACCACGCTGCGCTCCTAAGCATTATGGGCGCGGATGGGTTAGGCGTGGCAGACTCTCGGCATGATCTCCGTACACATCATGTATCCAAAGACCGACGACTCAACCTTTGATATGGACTATTACTGCGCCACGCATATGCCAATGCTTGCCGATGCGCTTGGTGATGCCTGCAAGGGCTGGGGTGCCTCGACCGTTGCCAGCGGCGACTGGGAAGCCATTGGCTGGGCCACCGTCGAAAGCCAAGAAGCACTCAACGCTGCGCTCGCCGAGCACGGCGCCGCCATCATGGGCGACGTACCGAATTACACCAACGTTGCACCGCAGATGGTGATTGGTCAGATCGCCAAGTAACGCTGCGGCGCTCGCAGCGGCTACAGCTGGGAGCGACCTCGCTCCATAATCGATGCACGTCGGGATGCCACTTCGGATCCCGGCGTTGCTGTTTTTGCGAAGGCAGCTGCCCCGTTGGACTCAAGTTGCCAGAGCGCCCGCAGTGCTTCATCTTCTTGCGATGCATAGGTGGCGAGCATTTGGCTAACGCCGAGGGGATCGTTGCCGGCGATGTCGCGGGCGATCCCCATAACGGTTGCCATCAGCAGGTCATGGGGTACTACTCGGTTAACCAGTCCCCACTGCAATGCCTCGGCCGCAGTGACGAAGTTGCCGGTCAACGAGATCTCTCGTGCTCGGGTCCGGCCGACTGCATCCGCTAGCAAGGGTGTGAGGCCCCAGCCGGGCATGACACCGACCCGTGCATGGGTGTCGGCAAATCGTGCCTGTTCCGAAGCGATCAAGAAGTCGCAGTTGAGCGCAAGTTCGAAGCCTCCGGTGATGGCTACGCCATTGACTGCACCGATGAGCGGCTTGGTGCGTTCGGGGAACGGGCTACTGCTGCCCTTCGCTGCTCCGCTTAGTAGCGCCGATGGCTCATCGCCGATCACCTTCAGGTCAAGACCTGCCGAGAACGCTGGATCAGAGCCGGTAAGCACGATCACCCGCACATCGTCATTTGCTTCGAGGTCGACGAAGGCTTGCCACAACGAACGCCGCATCGCCGGGTTAAAAGCGTTCCGGGCCTCGGGACGGTGCATTGTGACGGTGCCAACGCGTTCCGCAACTTCAATCCGTACGGGGTGGTCTTCGGTTGCCTTAACGATCTGCATTGCTTCAGTCTTGTCCCACAACATGGGCACGACCTAACGCGCACCTCGTTGCTCGATCAGAAACCGTCGCGCTCGCCCCCGGGCCATTGCCGGCTGGCGGCCACTACAGAAGGTAAAGGGGCATTGGGTCAGTCCCGACAACAGAAGACTGGCTTTCAGACGGAGTCCGCTCGGGGGAAGTGCCGCATCGGGCGTCTTAGGCGACTCGGCTATAGGTCGGGGCCGGGCTCATGCAGTAGTTTCGGTGGATGGCCAACACCCCAACGACCACCGCCGATGTCACTGCCGAATGGCTCACGCAGGCACTGCGAGATTCCGGGGTAATCGCTACCGAGGCGTCAGTAACAGCAGTGAACGCGGTCCAGGGTGCAGCCGGTGTCGGGTTCATGGGTGAGATCGGCGTGCTCGATGTGAGCTACGAAAGCGCCCCCGACGCTCCGGAGCGTGTTGTGGCCAAGTTCCCGACACAAAGCCCGGAGATCTCGGCCATGATGCGGCCCACCCGAGTCTTTGAACGTGAGCATCGTTTCTACGGCGCTCTTTCCGAGCAGACACCGGTCCGCACACCGCAGGCGTATCACATCGTCTGTGAGACTCATGCTGATCCCGAGGTCCCCGAGACCTACCTGCTCCTCATGGAAGACCTGAGCGCTCTCACCGAGGGCGACCAAGTCGCCGGTGTAACGGTTGACCAGGCAAGGGCCGCACTTATCGGCATCGCAAAGCACCACGCGCATTTCTGGGACGGCGCCGGTCTCGAAGATGCTGACTTCATCCCAGTAATCAACGGTCCGTTGAACCAAGCGGGCCAGGGCATTTATGAAGCTTCGCTGCCCGGCTTCAAACAAGTCTTCGGCGATGTGCTCACTCCCGAGATGGAAGTACTCGCCGACGCATACACCGCAGCCAATCCCGGCTTGCTCAATGCATTGGCTGCTATGCCGACCACGCTGGTGCACTTTGACTTTCGCGCCGACAACTTGTTCTTTGACGAAGACGGGTCGGTTGTCGTGATCGATTGGCAGTCGATTAGCCGCGGCGGCGGTGCGGCCGACGTTGGCTACTTCATTAGCCAGAACATGTCGACCGAAGACCGACGCGCCAACGAAGACGAACTGCTGCACGCCTATCACGACACGCTGCTCGCCAATGGCGTGACCGGTTACGACTTCGACACGTTCTTCAACGATTACCGAGTCGGTGTCATGTACGGCTGGATCATCCCGGTATTTGCGGTTGGCACGCTCGATGTATCTAGCGAGCGGGCCATGAACCTTTGGCGCACGGTGATTGACCGGGTGCAGACCTGCATTGCCGACCACGGCGCAGGCGAGTTCCTGACCGCTTAGGTCAGCTCAGCCTTGGGGGAGGCCATTGTGAAAAACAGTACCGACCGCGGACTCGACGAGATCGGCGCCGACATCGGCTGCCCGGTCGACCATGTTGACTTCTTTGATCCTGATGTGAACAACTGCCCGTACCCGGCGTACCGCACCATGCGCGACGAAGCACCGGTCTGGTTCGACGAACGCATGCGCATGTTCCACATCACCCGTTACGAAGATGTGCTCATGGTGCTCAGAGACACCGAGCGATTTCGTAACGGCCGCAAGCGGCCGCGGGGCACCGATGAACGCGCGCAGAAGATCAAGGCTCTGTACGAAGAGAAGGGTTGGGTTCCCGCGCCAACTCTTGCGGGGCGCGACGATCCCAATCACAAAGAAATGCGAGGGCTGTTCAACCACGCCTTCCGCCCGAAACGAATCAGAGAACTCGAACCAACCCTGGCTGCGACGGCGCACGAGCTGATCGATGCGTTTATTGACAACGGCCAATGTGACTGGGTCAAGGCATTTGCCGTGCCCTTGCCGCTGCTCATGATCGGCATGCAGATGGGTGCTGATCCCCAGGACATTTGGCGTATCAAGGCCTGGACCGATGCCTGGGTGCAGCGCCTGGGCATGATGCAGACCGAGGAAGAAGCGATCTGGTCAACCGAAATGGAGATCGAAGCGCAGCACTACTTCCAACCCATCTTCGATCGGCTACGCGAACACCCCGAAGACTCACTGATTTCTGATCTGGTTAACACGGTGATACCCGAATGGGGTCGCACGCTGACTAACGAAGAACTTCATGCCGAGATGATGGCGGACACCTTTGTTGGCGGCAGCGAGACCTCGACAAACGCGATCAGCGGTGGCATCTGGCTGCTCGGAACGCATCGGGACCAGTGGGAGTTGTTGCGCAGCGATCCCGACAAGTACCTGCCCGTGCTCGTCGAAGAGGTGCTTCGCCTCGAAGGTCCTGTGCAGCGACTCTTTCGTAGCACCGCAGTCGATGTTGAGCTGCACGGTGTCATGATTCCCGCAGGCTCAATGATTGTCGTCAACTACGCCTCGGCTAATCGAGATGAGCGCGAGTTCGACCGCCCGGCGGAGTTCGATCTCACGCGAGGGAACGCGAATCGACACCTGGCTTTCGGCTTCGGGATCCATCATTGCATGGGGGCTCCGCTGGCACGCCGGGAGCTGTTGCATTCGTTCCGAGCGTTCGTTGAGCGCATCGACGACTTTGCGCTCATCGATGAAGTGAACAACTATGGCATCGCACCGAACTACAGCCTGCGCGCTCTTACCGAACTCCATATTTCCTTTGCGGCCAGCACGTCGCAGCCGACGCTCTGAAAGCAGCACCAACAATGATTCCTACCCAAGCCACCGATATCACCGCAGACTGGCTCAACGAACGACTTGGCAATGAGTTCGGGACACTAGCCACCGTTACCTGCGAGCACATCGGCGAAGGTATCGGCATCCTGGGCGAGGTAGCGCGCCTGCAGCTCGGCTATGCGCCGGGCGAATCGGGGCCGCCGGCGGTTATCGCCAAGTGTCAGTCGCTGTTTGCAGAGAACGTCATGGTTTCGCAGATGATGGGGTTCTACGCCCGCGAGGTCAACTTCTACAACGAGCTCGCTGAGCAGCTGAGCATGCGGGTGCCAGCGTGTCACATTGCCGAGATTGCCCCCGAGGGTGCGCCATTTGTGCTCATTATGGAAGAGATCTCTGGTGCGCATGCGGTGGATCAACTCGAGGGGGCATCGAAGGACGAAACCAAGGCAATCCTGACGACCATTGCCGGACTCCACGCCCGTTTCTGGCAGAACGACGCCTTGTTCGACCTTGATTGGCTGCCGCCAATGAACAACGATATGTACAAAGCCGCCGCCGGTCTCATCGAGGCGAATTGGCCAGCTTTTGTCGAAAACTGGAGCGACAAACTGCAGCCCGAAGTCATGGACTGGTGTGAGCAGCTCATGCCTCGCTACGGCGACATGGTTGATTGGTGTGCAACTTGGACGCCGGTTACGTTCGCTCACACCGACGTCCGGGCGGACAACTTCTTCTTTGGTGGGTCGGCTGGCGACGGGGTGGTGACTGTCCTGGACTTTCAGCTCAGCACCCGGCACGTAGGTGTGTGGGATGTTGCGAATTTCTTGGGTGCATCGGTGACAGTAGAAAATCGCCGGGAGTGGCAGGGAGAGATCCTGGCGACGTATCACCAAGCGCTCGTGGACCGGGGCGTCACTGGCTACTCAATCGAGGAGCTCACGTTTCATTACCGCATGTGCACGATGCATCAGGCACTTGCTCAGATTGCGGTGTCGAATCTGGATCCCGGCACGGACCGGGGTCGTGCGTTACTCGATGCGATGATCACCCGCAGCTTCACGTCGGCGTTCGACAACAATGCGGGTGAGATACTCGAGCACTTCTAAGCCGCGACAGGATCTGCGCGTCAGCGGTTTCCCAGGTGCCATTTGCCGCAGGTTTGGCAGTGGTAGGCCGTGAGTCCACGTCGGCCTCGCTCCGCCCGGAGCTTCTTTGCGACGCCTTCAGCCTCGGATTTTGATTTGTGCGCTTGTTTACCTTCGCAAGATTTGGCATGACGAGATCGTGCCCTCTTGAGCTTGCGCGGTGTCTTCGCCATAACAATCGCAGTCTAAGCCGCGGCCACCAGCAGGTAACGGAGCGGTAGAGGACGGTAGATGCGTTGGCTTGAAGGTAGGACTACTACCAGTCGTTGAGGAAGGCGAGTTGGTTGTCGATTTGGTCGAGCGGCCCTGTGGCCACGACGACGGTCGAGCCCGAGAGTCGGTAGTGCTCGTAGGTCACGGAGTCGTCGTCGCCGACGTCTTGCCATTCGATTCGAATGTCGGTGTCGCTCAGTTCGACGATGTCATTGACTTGTATGTCGGCGAATGTTTCGCACGGAGTGGAAACGCTGAGCAAAGCCTCGAAGGCGGCTTCGGCCCGTGGCGCCGACGGATACGGCGTGATGACAACGAGTGCCCCGTTGAAGTCTTCGAACCAGCTGCTGATGACATCGGGGTCGTCGGGTCCGCAACCGTCGAAGAATCCGCCTATTTGGGATTGGGAGAAGCCGTAGCCCTGGTCGCTGACAAAGTCTGAGAAGGCTTCGACCCGCAGATCATCGAAGTCACCACCGAATATCTCTGGCGTTGGAGTCGGCGTCGGCACGAGTTCTGGTTCTGGTTCCGGCTCGAAGGCCGCGACGGTGATCGTGAATGTTGCGCCTGGCTCGCCGTAGACGACGGCGAACGCGCCGCTACTAATAAATTCTCGACCGAATGGGTCAGGCAGCGAAACGTTGCTTGAGTCGAAATCGGAGATCACGTCGGCGAGTGCGCCATCGATCGTGATATCGACATTCTCGGCTTCGTCACTGAACACGAAGATCTGCGGCCGGCCTTGGCCGCCGAGTTGGCCGGTGTAGCCGTCGAGGCCGACATTGGTCACGGCAACTTCGAAGAGTTCAACGTCGATGTCGCCAGCGGTAGTGATTGCGACGGCTGGCAGCACGAATTCTTGGTCGCCGCTGCCGGTGGCCTGATATGCCACGATCCAGTCTTCGCCGGTGAGTTCTACGTCGTCGCGAGACACGAACGTGCCGGAGCTTGTTGAACCCACTCGTGCAACCGCCACGTGGAAGTCTTGGAAGTCAGACTGCACAACGGGGTAGTCGGTGAGATCAAGGGCAACGCCAGCTGCGCCTTGTATTGCTTGGGCGGTGCGGGGCACGCCTTGTCGAGCGATCGGGCCTTCGGCAAAGAAGATGTCGCCTACTTCGGCGAACGCGCTTGTCTCAAGTTCGTTGGTCAACCGCACAGTGGCTTCGGAAAGTTGGTCGGTGTAGAAGCCCATGGTGCCCAGAGCGTCCATGTACCAGCGGCCATTGCGCTGGACAACGACAAAGCCTGTTTGTTCGGGAATGAAGCTGGCGGGATCTTCCCTACTCCCGATCTCGAAGAGAAGTTCATCGATGGCGTCTGTGAGGCAACCATCGACGCTTTCGAAATCGTCGCTGAACGTGCCACACCACGTGGCGGTGTCGATGTCGAACGCTCCGCCATCGAACCGCCCGCCTACGTCGCCCAACGTCACCAGTGTGCGGCCTTCCCATTCGGACACGTCGAGTTCGAGATCATCAAAGCTCAAGCCCAATTCTTGGGCGGCGTCTCGGCGATCACGATCGTCGATTTCTGAGTCAATCAGCGCTTGGTAGTCATGCAGGTAGGGCGTGGCCAGCGGATCTATGAGTTCGATTATGCGCTCGTAGTCCAAGTCTTCGGCAGAGTCGAAGAAGGCTTGGACCAGTGCCTCGGGCGACTCGGCGCCGCCGGTTTGGGTGTCAACAAGTTCGAAGGCCCGACCGAAATCAGGATCTGGATTGCGATCAAACTCACCTTGGTTGCGGGCGATCTCAAGTAGCGAGTAGCCAATTGACACAAACCACTTGCCGTCTTTTTCAACGACCACAAAGTCGAGGTGTGCATTCTCGCCGAATTCGTTCTCGGTCGGAAACCCGGGGCGCAACAGGGTGGCCGCCAGGCCGTCGCGTTGGTCGCGCAGTTCAATTCCGACACCATCGAACGCTGGCAGGTTCAGTCCACCGCTGTCGGAGTCGTCGGCGAAGATCAGTGTGGTGTCGCTCTCGCCGACGGCGAGCGAGAAGTCGATGCCTTGCACCCGTACTCGGTTGATGCGGCCGGCGTCGTCGAGTTGGTCGACCTCGTAGGTCAATGGGTCACCGTTCGGGCCTGTCAGGCTGTACTCGAAGGAGTCGAACACCGACAGGTAGGCATCGGTGTATTCGTTGCGAAGCTCGCCGGAGACATCGTCGAGTTCTTCGAACCGAGCAGCGGCGGGGGTGAAGCTGCCGAACCATGCCTCGATTTCGTCGGGATCGAAGACCTCGATGAAACCGACGGTGTCCTTCTCATTGACCGAGGCAACGAGCTGGTCAATTGCTTCTTGGGGTGATGCGGCGCCGCCGGCAGCACTGTCACCGGTGAAGAAGCGGTACGCCAGAAAGCAAAGTCCAATGATGAGTACTGCGGCGCCGATGCCAAGAATAAGACTGCGTTTGCTCGACGACGGACTATCGGTTTCGGGCAGGTTGTAGTTCGGGTCGCTCGGGACTTGGGCGCTGTAGGTCTGCGTGGCTTCGCCTGCGGATGCGAACGCCGGGCCAGGCTGGGTCGGTTGTTCAGCAACCGCGGACGGACTACCAAGCGGCACGGCGAGCGTGTCTGCGTTGTAATTTGGTGGTGCCGGCGGAGCGGCCGGCGTCGCATAGTCAGGGTGTTGTTCCGGCGCATACCACTTGCCGTTGGAGGCCACCCACCAGCCCTCGCCTTGTGAACTGTCACTCATCTTCTTGTTCCTTCAGTCGTACCGCTACGTCACTCTAGGATGCCTGATTAGGTAACGAAGGTCTCTGGGGGCTGTCCCCTAAACCTTGTTGGGGTGCAAGAGTGAATCGCGCCGCCGACTACAGGCGTAGCCAAGAGTAAGAAGCCCAAAGGTGGCCACGATTGGACCAATTAGCTGCACCTTCAGCACGTTGTAGTTGTGCCCGGCCCAAACGAAAAGCCACCACATGGCCCCGGCTAGGAGCACGCAAGTGACACCTGCGACACGCAGAGCAACGTGACCGCGCAAGAATGTTGTGGCCCATGCGATGAACGCCAGGAATGCAGGCACGTACCACCAGCGCCCGATCCAATTGAGCGCATCGGGTAGCACGCCGGCTGCGAGCGACAGAAAAGTGTCGGCGGTGTTAAACCCGGACCGGTTGCGCCCGCCAATGCGGGCCCAAGGCAAGAAGGCCCCGATGCCGGTCACGAGCAATCCACTCGTGGCAACGGCCACGAGTCGTTCTTCATTCAGCACAACGCCTCCGGTGATTATGAGCCCAACTAGATCGTTCGGTCGGTGTCGGTCCAGTAGGTCTCACGCAGCTTACGCTTCTGGATCTTGCCGGTCCCGGTGCGAGGAAGTGCGTCTGAGAAGTCGATCGAGCGCGGCACCTTGTAGCCCGCAAGCTGTTCCCGACAGAACGCACGCAGCGTCTCGGCCAACGTTTGTGTATCAATGCCATCGCCGGCGACGACGATCGCCTTAACCTCTTCGCCATATTCATCGTTGGGAACACCAATGACGGCCACGTCGGTCACGTCGTTATGGCCGCCAATTACGCCTTCGATCTCAGCCGGGTAGATATTTACGCCGCCGCTAATGATCATGTCGATCTTGCGGTCGGAAAGCCAGAGGAAACCGTCGTCGTCGAGGTAGCCGACGTCGCCGCTGGTGGCCACGCCTGGTTCCAGGTGTACTTCGGCAGTTTTCTCTGGGGCGTTGTGGTATTCGAAGTCGCTGCCCATCTGGTTGCGGAAGTAGATCGTGCCGGATTCGTTCGGGCCGCACGGCTCGCCATTTTCGCCAATGATCATGATGTCAATGTTGGGCATGGCTGGACCAACGCTGCCACCTTTGGCCATCCAGTCGCTGGAGTTGATCATGGACACCACCGAGCCTTCGGTGGATCCGTAGTACTCGGTAACCTTTGGTCCCCACCAGTCGATAAGTGCCTGTTTGACCACCGGAGGGCACGGTGCTGCACCGTGGACAACGAAGTCGAGCGTGGATCCATCGAACGTTGCTTTGACATCGTCGGGCAGATCGATGAGCCGCTTCATCTGGGTTGGCACCAGGTGAATGTTGGTCGCTTGATGATCATCGATGAGTTTCAGCACGCCGGCGCTGTCGTACTTGTGCTGCATCACAACCGCTGAACCAGCAATCATGGGGAGCCAGGAGAACGCCCACTGCGCAGAGTGATAGACCGGGCCGCACAACACGGTCACGCCAGGCACCGTCATGAGCGTGCTGAACCCGGCGCCCACGAGCTGCCACACCTCGGGACTGACGTCGTCGCCAAGCGAAGTCAGTGAACCGCGGACTCCTTTGGGGTGGCCGGTTGTTCCCGATGTGTAGAACATGGGCCCGCCCATAGTTTGAGCGTCGGGTTCGGTGTCGGCTGCGGCTTGGCAGAGCGCGCCGAAGTCTTTGAATCGGTTGTCGGCTGAGCCGGTGGCCGGGTCGATGAAGGCCACGCAGTGTTCAACGGCGCTACTTTGAGCGTCGGCGAGAGCGTCATGGACAACGTCGACGAAATGGTGTCCAGCGAACACGGCCTTGGCTCCGCTGTCGCCAAAGATGTAGGCAAGTTCTGGTGCAACGAGATGCCAGTTGACGGGCACGAATGTGATGCCTGACTGGCCGCAAGCCAACGACAAGATGAACCACTCGTTGCAGTTGCCAGCCACGATTGCGATCGTGTCGCCCGCCGTTAGGCCTAGGTCGCGCATGGCGTGCATGCATTGATTGACGGCGATATCCAGGTCAGCCCACGTCATTTCGGCAACGTCGTCGGCCAGCGCCAACTCAGTACCTCGATCGGTAGCGAAACCTTTGGTCAGTAAAGCCATGCACTCAAACTAGTTCGTGACGAGCTCGGTTATTGAGTCTGGAGCAGTCATGGACTCGGTTCAACCTGAACGCCAACTGAACGCGCCGGCCGTTGTCTTCATGTTGTCTTCATACTTGACTCGGTAAACCTGACACCAATAGACGGCGCAAAGGACAACAGCGATGCGCATCCAGCCGGGCTCTGCATGCTCATTCCTCCTGCTGGTCTCTGCGGCACTGCTCTTTTTGTTGACCTCGTGCGGAACCAACGAGCCGACCGAAGCCTCAGCAGTGACGTGGGAGGCGCGTCGGAAACAACCAACCCCAGAATCTGCCGGTGTCGGCGATACCGCTGACATGCTGGCAGATACCGAGGACACTGCGGCGATCGACTCGATCTTTGATTGGCTGCACGAACAAGAACAGGAGGTGCCCGAAGTAGCCGCAACCTCTGTGGGTTTACAACTAGTCAATGCTGCACAGTCGGGGGCCACGTTGTTCTGCCCGAATCCAACATCGCCGGCCCCGAGTTCGACATTGGGAAGCAGTACGAGAACCGCTCAGTTGATTCGCCGAACTGGGTCTTACCACTGCAACGCTCGTCTCGCTCGACGACGGAGTTCTGGTTGAGCCTCCTGCCGGTTCCGAGTCGGATACGTGCCAATCGTGACCGGCCAGGCACTAACCAAGTAGCCGGCATCTTGCAGCCAAGGGTTGCGGTCGGTGGCGGATCACTGGACGGACAACCGAGTTCTCGAACTAGTTGGCGTTTAGCTCGTTGATTGAGTCCTGGAACGACAGCACGTGACTGAAGTCGTTCACGGCGATGACCCGTCGGTACTCGTCCATCGTTCGCACGGTCGTGATCGACGTGTGGTGCACATGGCAGACATTGTCCATGGCGGCTCCCCACAGCACCGACAGGTATGTGCCGATGACGCCACCGTGGCAGGCAACGGCTACTCGTTGGCCGATGTGGTCGGCCGCGATCTTCTCCACGGTGCGGTGGACCCGGTCTCGGAATTCTTGGGCGCCGTTGCCATATATGTAGGCGTCCCAGCTTTGGGTCCGCTGGCTTTCGCGGAAGATGCTGCGCATCTGGTCGGCCGTGAGCTGCTCGCCCAGTGACTTGTCCTGATCGAGCTGACCCCATAGGTCGACCTCGTGCAGGTCATCGAGCACGATCGGTTCCAGGTCGTGATGTTTGGCGATGGCCTTGCCAGTGTCGTGCGCCCGGGTGAGCGGTGATGCATAGACCACGTCGATCTGGCTCGACGCGAGTCGCTCGCCGACAGCCTCGGCCTGACGTTCGCCGAGAGCTGACAGCGGTGGATTGACCCCAGCGGCCAGGGTCATCTCACGTTCGTATTGCTGCTCGCCGTGGCGTACGAGTAGTAGCTCGCAGACCCCTTCGAGGTTGGTGAGAAATGGACTACCCAGATCAACCGTTCGCGGCTTAGCCATGATGCTTCCTCTTCCTAGCGCAGCGAATGCGGACTACTCATTGGGGTGGTTGTCCGGAGGACTGTTGGTGTGGGGGCCTCGGACAGCATGAGCGCAGCGAATGCGGACTACTCATTGGGGTGGTTGTCCGGAGGACTGTTGGTGTGGGGGCCTCGGACAGCATGAGCGCAGCGAATGCGGACTACTCACCTGCTGAGGATGGTGACGCCGGAGATGCCGGGAGCGCCGTACACGTGGGTGTAGGCCGTCTTGGGGTCGTTTGGAACCTGGCGTGGACCTGCCTGACCACGTAGCTGCAACACGTTTTCGTACACCTGGCGTAGACCCGATGCCCCGATTGGTTCGCCGTTCGCGAGGCAGCCGCCGTCGGTATTGACGGGCAGGCGGCCGGTGATCTCGGTTTCGCCCATGGCAAGCATGCGCTCTTGGTCGCCATGTTCGCAGAAGCCGTTCTCGGCCATGTGCATGATCTCAGCGCCAGCCTCGGTGTCTTGCAGCTGAGCAATATCGATGTCTTCGGGGCCAATGCCCGCCATCTCGAACGCGGCCTTGGACGTGTCAACCGTAGGACCCGAGTTCCACTCGAGGGCGAGGTGCTGCGCAAACACTTCGAACGAACCGAATTGACGGCTCCGAACAACGGCCGCATCGAGCATGATTGGGTTGTCGTTGTACTTGTGGGCCTGATCGGCGCGACACAGCACGAGAGCGACGCCGCCCTCGCCCGGCGAGCAGAACATGTATTGGGTGAGCGGGTACGACAGCATTGCTGACTCTTTGACCTGCGCTTCGCTGAGGGGCTTGCGACGCCAGGCGTTCTCGTTCATTGATCCATTGCGGAACGCTTTTTCGCCAATGCGCCCGAGCGAGTCGTGGGTGATGCCGAAGTCGTGCATGTAGCGATTGATCTTCATGCCGAAGAACTGCGTGGTGAGCGCCATGCCAGCGTCGCCGTACCACTCACCGAGACCGCCACTCTTGGTGTTGACTCGGAAGGCGCCTGGCTCGTGCTTGTCGAAGCCAACAGCGATGCCGATGTCATACATGCCGGCCTTGATCGAGTTGATCGCCGAGAACAGGGCTGAGCCGCCGGTGGCGCAGCCGTTCGCGACATTGATGAATTGCAGGCCGGTTAGCCCGAGCCGCGACACCATGGTGTCGGGGGCTCCAGCAGCGGCGGACCCGCCGAAGGCGAACTGCATGTCGTTCCAGCTGCAACCAGCGTCGGCCACGGCTTTGCGCACCGCATCGACGCCGTGGTCCATGCCGGTCTTGTCGGGCTGGCGGGCAAATGAAGTGATGCCAATGCCAACAATTGCTACGTCGTCACTCTTAGCCATGATGTGCTCCTCTAGTTCGATCTTTGTTATGCGGTTGGGGCGAATGCGAACGTCATTACTTCTTCGCCCTCGTCATTTGTGTAAAGCGGAACGATGACCAGTTCCATATCCATGCCGATTTTGAGTTCTTCGACCGTCGAGATCGTTAGCCGCGTCTCGACCTTGAGCTGGTCGGCTAGTTCCACGTAACCAACGCCGTAGGGCTCAAAGGTCTTGGGGTCAGCGTTGCCCTTGTAGGGCGGCGACTTGGGTGGATACCCCTGGATCGTCCAGGTCCAGAGCGTGCCCTTATTGTCCAGTTCAACTTTTTCGCTTGAGCTGCCAGCGCACTTTGGACAGTCGTCCTGGGCGGGGAACATGTGGTTGCCGCAGTCCAAGCACCGGCTACCAATCAGTCGTGGATTGTCGCTCGGCCAGGTGAACAGCTGCTCATCTAACGAAACTTGCGTAGCCATGTGTCTCCTCAGAGCTGGTTAATCGAACGCCCGTTCACTTTAACCGGACCGCTTTCAGCGATTGCTATCGAGCGCCACGTGAGTAGCGAACCCGCACATGGTTACGGGTCCTCGCAGCGTGAAGCAGTCAGAATTGCCAGCTATGAGTGCAGCTATGGCTGATAGCTGACTCGCACGAATGGGGCGACATCGGGGAAGACCGCGACAGTGCCGGGAAGGCCGTCAACATCTGCGGTCGCGACGGCAATCGTCAGATTGTCGTTATCGGCTAGCTCGGATGGGTACCACTTTGGGATGTCCGACAACGTGGTTGTTCGACCGGCCAGCAGCGCTTCCCGAACCGAATCGTCTTCGAATACGAAGATGGCCTCGAGGATTGGGTCGGCGTCTTGGGCCGGCAAGTCGTCGATGAGGCGTGACCCGCCTTCGACGGTAGTGACGAAGTCGGTGTGGAGTCGCCAACGAACCGACTCGATTTCAAGGTCGCCGATGGGATAGATCTTGCGAAGTGCGTCGACGTCGGTCTCGAACTCGAGGATGTTTTCGGTGTCCGGGGCAGTGGCTTGGTCGTTGGAACCGGTGCACGCCGCGAACAACGTGAGCATGACGAGCGAACCAAGAAGAGAGAAGAGTGTCTGTTTCATGGCAGATCAATGGTCCTGTCGTCGGTGCGATCGGTTGAACCGGTCTGGGTGTACTGGTGAGCGAGGTCGCCTAGTTCGAGACGCCCTCGTAGCCAATCGGGCTCACCGTTGTCGATCGCCTGCTGGTTCCAGTTGAAGTTGTAGCGATCCTCACCATGAATCGTGGTGCTGGTCGAGACGTCGACGGTGCCATCAGGTTGGCGGGTCGCTACGACATCGGTCGTCGTCCAAACTTGCATGCCGCCCACCGTACGCTGCCAATCCGTTGTTGAAGGATAGGGGTAAAAGATGCTCGTCTCGCTGGTCGTCACCGTGTCGCTGGTGATGGTAAAGGCCACTGGTTCACCGACTGGCAGGTCGCCGCTGGTCGCCAGGTCGTTCAGCGCAAAGTCCGTTGCGGTCGAGGCATCCTCGAGCAGCGATTGCTCAACCACCTGGCCGGCGGGGTCGCTGGTGAGATAGTCGTCCATGTCGAAGGTTCGGTCAGCGCCGTTGCCCTCGAGGAAATGCCGATAGGCGGGAATGGCGTTGTCCCAAGCGAATCGCTCGTCGGGATCCCGGAACGGAATCCAGTCCTGGTCAAGCGGAAGCCAGCTGACTCGGTCGCCAAGAACGACATCGTCGAGCTGCTCGTTGTAGTAGTCGATCTCTTCCTGGGTGGGAGCGCGTGTTGGTTCAGGGACAGGGTTGCTGAGATCGGACTGATCTTGCAAATGGCCATTGTCATGTTGAATCTGGGGCTCTTGGTACTCCCCGATGGTGAAGTCGACGCCGTTGGCCGCTACGTCAGCTCCGCTACCGATCTGCGTAGGATCCGGGCCTCCGCGCTCGCCATCGTCGGTGTCGTCGCGTCCGCTGTCGGCAGCTGCATCGCCGCGCTCGCCATCGTCGGTGTCGTCGCGTCCGCTGTCGGCAGCTGCATCGCCGGGCTCAACGCCGTTGCGTGCGTCTGGCGTGTCACTGGTGTTGTCGCCGGTGCCGGTGCTGCCAGCGCTGGTTGTGCCGCCTGTGTCGGGTGGCGACGCAGGAGAAACTGGAGCAATGGCGGCTGTCCGTGCGCCCACATTTTCGGCAAGTTGACCGATCGTTTGCTGCATCACCAATGACGCTGCGAAGGCGGCTGCTGCTAGTCCGGCGCCGAGGATCAGCCATGAACTTACAGAGCCAGCCTCCTGCCTCAGGCGTTTCGCGGGATTGGTCCGATTGTTCACACCGTGAAGCTACGGCGATTGTCGTGACGCAACCAGGGGGACGGGTCCCCTCTAAGGAGCAGCGAGGTTCAGGCAGCCGCGAGCGTCTTGCGCATCGCTGTTGCTATAGCGACGCAGTGGTCGGTTGCTGGTTGCCCCCACACGTCGTCGTTGCAGACTTCCATTGACCACGGCACGTTGGCGCCATTCGCAATGAGAGCGCCGACGAAGCCTGCGACATCGAAGGTGCCCTGGCCAGTGGGCACTCGGGTGCGTAAACAGTCCTGCACGTATTCGTCGACGTTGGATCCATCCGGCCCGCCCTGGGGTCCGTCGTTCATCTGGATGCCCATGACGCGGTCGCCGGGGATGGCCTTGATCTGTTCGAGGTCATTGGTGCCCCGGGTGTGATGCCAGATGTCGACACAGAGCCCGCCGTTGTCGCGAGCAGCAGCATCGACGACCCGCATGCCGTCGTTGGCATCGAAGATATTCGTGAACGGAAGGAACTCAAGTCCGACCACAAGCCCATGGTCGGCCGCCCGGTCGCATAGTGCCCCAAAGGCCTCACCGCATTCCTCGATGGTGCCGTCGTAGGGGCCGATCGCCTGGATGTACCTGCAGCCGAACCGATCAGCCATTTCCCATGCAGTTGCTTCCATGGCCAAGTAGTCGTCGGTCTCGACAGCGCTGGTCGCCCAGCCCCGCAGCACCTCGATCTCGCCCAAGGTGATCTGGTGCTCAGTGAGCAGCTCAGCCAGCTGCTCGGGAGCAAAGCCGTCGTCGACCAGCTGCCGGTAGTTGCCGATGTACAAGCCAATGCTGTCAAAGCCCGCGGTTGCTGCCGCCGCGATTCGATCTTCGATCGGATGTTTCCGGTCCAGGCTGAAGTGACTGAGCACCAGATCATTGCCGTCGAGTTCGCGTGGCTGCTTCATGCCTCATTCCTAGCTGATGGAATGGTGAGCTCCCCAGGGGAACTCACAATTCGGTTCAGCGGGGGCGGGCTGGCAAGATCGGGGAATGAAGCTCGGCATTTGTGTTGCAAGCAAGATCGACGACATCGACTATGTCGTGGAAGCAGAGCGTCTGGGTTTCTCCCACGCCTGGTTCGCAGACAGCCAAATGATCTGGAGCGATGCCTACGCCACGGCAACATTGGCCGCAGATCGCACGTCGACGATCAAGATCGGAACCGGCGTGTCTGTGGCGGCGACCCGCCCGGCGCCGGTGACCGCGGCGTCGATGGCCACGATCAATCAGATCGCACCGGGTCGTACCTTCTGCGGTATTGGCACTGGCAACACGGCCATGCGGATCATGGGTCACAAGCCCATGACCATCGCCCAGTTCGATCAATACTTGAGCGAGCTCAAACCACTGCTTGCCGGCGAAGAAGCCATGGTTGAGTGGCGGGGCAAGACTTCGCCCGTCCGCCACATCATGCCCGACGCCGGTTTCGTGAACTTCGATGATCCAATCCCCATGTATGTGTCTGGCTTCGGTCCGAAGTCGTTGGCGCTCGCCGGCAAACACGGCGACGGTCTGGTGTTGTCTGTTCCTCCTGACCCAACAATGGCCGAGGGGCTGTGGCGCAGCGTGGAGCGAGGCGCCGCTGAAGCCGGCCG
>Ga0209828_1001727_pt1 | contig 19313 bp, 14 predicted proteins | sample MaitaG_FD_187429 | JGI IMG/M metagenome (GOLD analysis project Ga0209828, IMG submission 187429) | Marine algal microbial communities from Maine, USA - Maine_Asex2 metaG (SPAdes) (version 2) | ecosystem: Host-associated > Algae > Red algae > Unclassified | place: Maine, USA | collected 2015-01-05 | reverse complement strand
CGGCTGACGGCGTCGATGGCCTGGGTGGCCACTGCGTCAAGAAACATTGACAGCCACGTATCCATATCGCCTCGCTCTCGAACGCCTTGCAGCGCTTCGTAGTAGGCGGATCGTCGCTGCTCGAAGTACGGAGAGATGTAGAGCAGCGGAGCTGGTAATCGGTGACGTCGCTGGTTGCGGCAACGGTGACGTCGCTGGTTGCGGCAACGGTGACGTCGCCTTCGCCTAGATCGTCTTCCCAATCGGGGTCGTGTGTCGTCATCGTGTTCCTGCAAGAGCATCGTCGGTGGGTCAAGTGCACGACGTGCTGGCGTCACTGCGCTGGCGCCGCCGTTGATCGACGAGCCCAGCACTTCTTCGGGCTGGGTTCGCGATCAGGCATCATTTCGATCGGCATCCAGACTTGCCCACGATGTAAACCTCGACCCATGCACCGATGTCCGACGCATAGACCTCGGCACTGCAATCATTCCAACGCTCGAGCCGAATCTTGTACCCCACGCCAAATCGTGCCGGCGTGGCGGACAGCCGCGTCGGGACTGCACCACTTGCGGTAAAGAGCTTCTCATAGTCGACCAAGGGGCGAGGGTCGCTCTCGAGCCGCTGCCCAGCCGGCGATTGCACCACGTGCAAGCATTCGGCCAGCTGGCTAAAAGTGTGACCCGGAGGCGGATCCAACGCGCACGAACCGAACCCAGTCGGGTCCGCGACCTCGACGGCGTCGTCGTTGGTGTCGATGTCGGCAGTCATCGTGCTCATCGTCGGCTCCAGACACGACGTGCGCTATCGATCACCAACATAGCCAAGGATTGTATCTGTCGGGACAGACGGTCTACCGAGGGGATGAGTCCCCCGGCGCATGTGCGTCTGTTCTCGCTGAGCGTCTGAACCTCGGTAGTGCGGCACGTCGGTCTCGTCGGTCTCGACCACCGGGGCCTCGGCCGCAATCGCCGTCACTGCAGCGACCGGCTCGCCTCGGACGCGTCGACCACGCCCCCGCCGACGCTCACATATGAAACGATCACTAGGGGACCCCAGTCATCCATGGCGAAAACACGCCCTCGTACTCCAAGCGCACGTCGGCACCGCCAGCGGAGGTACAGAAGTAGGTGTACGGCTCGCCGATCCCGTCGGTGCGGTTGCCGTTGCCAGGCTGGATGCGGCCGAACTCATCGGTGAACATGCTGCCGGTGCAGTACGGCGGGATGAAGGTGCTTTCTGGGTCTCCGCTCCTGGTACGCCAGAACCCACCCGGGTTCGGACTTCCGGTGCCACCGAAGAAGCGGACCTCGGTGTTGGGAGCGAAACCGTATATCTCGGCGTCGATGTAGTGGCACTGGTTGGCATCGGGCGGGTCATCAGAGAACTGGCACCGATACTCGAAGACGCTGTGGATGCGAACGCGAGGGCTCGGCATGGAAGCCTCGACTTCGATCCAGTCACTCCAGTCGGCTTCGCCAACATCGTTAATTGCCTTGACCCGTACGCGCCATCGGTGCGCAAAGCCCTGATTCCACCCGTCGGCACTGTTGGAGTAGCCGTACAGCGGATCGATACGGGTGCCGACATCTTGGCCCAGTAATGTCCACGGGAACCCGGCGGAGGCACTGAAGCTCTCTTCGCCCGACTTGGTGGGCGTCCATGTGGGATCGAGGTCCGACTGGCGTTCGACCTCGTACATGTACGAGATGACACCCGGACGACCTGGCTCGGGTTGCGTGACTTTGGCGGAGAGCGACATTCCCAGCAGCTGGGTGTTGGCGGGCGCCTGGGTCAAGATGTGGTCACGCACAACAAGCTCGCTCAGTAACACCTGGTCTGGCGGCTTCGGCGTCACCACATCGACCGTAGGTGCAGTCGAGTCGACACAACCAACCGCATTGCACACCGACATCACCGCGCCATAGGCGCCGTCTTCGTCCTGGCCAGGAGTGATGGTGTGCACATAGCCCTGCACAAACGGGTTGAACGGAACGGCGGGTGCCGAGATCGGTGCACCATCGCGCTGGGGTTCAAACGTGATCGAGGTCAGCGGTGTGTCATCAGAAACTGCACCGGTGAGTGTGTACGTGACCTCGTTGTTGCTCTGGTCATAGCTCGTCGCGGCGGCCAACGCTGTCGGCAGCGCCCACGTACGAGCGCTGACCGAGCCGCACACGGTCGGCGACACGTCGACGGTGTTGAAAGCCCGAACCTCGAAGGAATATGTCGTGTTGTCGCTGAGACCACTGGCCAGATACGAAGGCGTGTTGCTGCCCAGCGACACCCATGACCCGCTGTTCGTCCGCACTTCGTAGTCGGTGATTCCGGCCGGATCGCCATTTGCGATCGCTGCGCCCCAATCGACTCTGATCGCACCGGGGGCAGTTGGGATTGCGGCGATCGAACCCGATGTCGGGCAGAAGATCGGTGGCCCCGCCGGGATGACCGGAGCTGACGCTGCGCTCAGCACGCTTCGGCCCTGTTCGTTCTCGGCCTGCACGGTGAAGGTGTACTGCGTGCCGTTGGTCAGCCCGGCGTAGACCCGTGACAGGTTGGTGCCTGCGTTGAACTCGACGCCCGAATCGACCGCGCTCACCCAGTAACTGGTGACTTCGCATCCTGGCGGGCTGACCTCGCCCCAGCTGATCGTGGCCTGGGTATCACCCCGAACCGCGTTCGAAATGACCGGCGCATCGGGACGGCCACAGGGGAAGACCGGCACCGACCAGGCAGACCAGTCGCTGAGCCCGGCACGGTTGCGAGCCTGCACCCGGAACGAGACCTCGACGCCGTTGGCCAGGTTTGACCACTCGACTGATTCGGCATTGGCGCCAGCGACAGGTACCGCCGCACTACCAGCCGATGACTCCACCAGGTACTCGATGATCGGGTCACCGTTGTCGGCGGCGGGGCGAGTCCAATTGACGGAAAGTGCGCCGCTCTCTTGGGTACGCACGGTCGTGCCGATGGTCGGCGCGTCTGGCGCTGCCGCCGGGTGCTCGGGGACCGACGACGGGCCCCACAGGCTCCAGCCCGCCGAGTTGTGCGCCCGCAACTCAAAGGTGTAGCTGTCGCCGTTGACCAGCGGCTCCCATCGGAAGAACTCTTCGCCACCGGTGCTTTGCACGCCGGTGATCGGGCCTCCGAGACGAATCTCGTAGTCGTCGATCTCGGTGCCCAGGTTCGCAGGTTCGTCCCACTCGACGAACAGCGAGCCATCTTCGAACGTGACTTGGCGCACGGCAGGCGATTCGGGCACCTGGTTGGGTGTGACCTCGGGCGAGGGGCCGCTTGCAGCAGATGGGCCCAGGTCGCTCAGCGCGGTCACGGTGAAGCTGTACGCGATGCCGTTTGTCAGATCGGACCACACATAGGAGTTCTGTACACCAACGTCGACGGCGGCACCGACGTTGGGCGTGATGCGATACCCCAGCAGCTCCGACCCGTTGAGCTGCGGAGTTTCCCACGCCAGCGTGACTTGACGGCTCGCCGCCACGGCCCCGGGCGGCGCAGGCGCGTCGGGTTCCGACACGACGAGCACCGTGATCGAGGCAGTCGATTCGCGATCGGCGCTGTCACTCATGGTGTAGTTCAAAGTGGCGGTCCCGACTTCGCCATCGCCAGCCACGAACTCGACGAGCCCAGCGCGGATAGCTGCGTTGCCAAACGACGGCGTGGTGATCGACACGATCTTCAACCCCTCGAGCAACGGGTCGGTGTCGTTCTCGAGCACATCGATCTGCACCAACCCGCCCGGCTGGCTTCGGGGTGCCACATCGTCGACCGCCACCGGCACGGGTGCGGTGGTATCGACTACTTCCACGGTGATCACGCCCGAAGCAGATCCGCCCCGGGTGTCGGTCGCGGTGAACCCGATGTCCTCGTTCGTGCCCGAGGCCGAGGACGGAGCCGAAATTGTGACAAACGAGCCACTCAGTTCAACGTCGAGTGCCTCGGGAGCAGAGTCCAGTGTCCACTCAACCGAGTCGTTCAGGTCGAGTTCGGTGGTGAGGTCGCGCAGATCGACCGAATCACCCGACGCCGCCGCAACGGTGAGCACGGTGTCGGTGACGATCGGCGCCCGGTTCTCGCCCTCGACGATCACGAAGTCGACTCGGCCCTCGGTCACGAGCACGCCGTCGGACACCTCGTAGGTAAAGAAGTCGGTCTCGCCAGCACTCAGCACCTCGCCCGCGGTGACTTCGGCGACATCGCCGAGAATACGTACCTGCACATTGCTCGTGGGCGACTGCAGCACTTGGTAGTCCAGCAGATCGTCGTCGGGGTCAGACGACAGCCGGGTCAGGTTGACCGAAACCGTCGAACGTTGAGGAAGGTCGATGGACTCGCCCAGTACCTCGGGCGCCCGGTTGCCGGGTGCGCCAACAGCAACGGTCACGCTTCCGGCAACTCGGTGGCCCTGTTGGTCGTCGACCGTGTAGGCAAAGCCAGCCTCGCCCACGAAGTCGGTGTCGGGCGTGAAGATCACGCTGAGTTGACCCTGGGCCGCGGCCACGACCTCGACCGCGCCGCCCCGAGCGCTGTCGCAACACACGAAGAAAAGTGCATCGTCGTCGGCGTCGGTCGCCTGCGACCCGAGTTCGAGGGCGATCGGGGTCTCAAACGACGTCGCCGCAACCAGCGGCTCAACCGAGGGTGCTTGGTTCTCGGCTACGGCGATGAAGATGACGGCCTGGGCTTCGGCGCCGGGTTCATCGGTGATGGTGTAGGAAATCTGGGTTGCTACTGATCCAACATCGACGAAGACTTGCAGGCCATCGGTGGTTGCGCCTTCGCCCACCGACACGATGCGCAGGCGGTCGCTTTCGCCGTCGGGATCGAAGTCGTTGGCCAACGCGTCGACCACGATCGACGTGCCCGCCCTGGCCGCTGGCGGAATGTCATCGCGAGCGACCGGTTCCGCGTTCTGATCTTGGGGTACCGGGGTCGGGCTGGGCGTCGGCGTAGGCGTAGGCGTAGGCGTGGTGGTGGCCTCGGCGAGCGCAGCCTCGGGCTCCGGCGTCGGACTTGGCGCTGGCGTCGGCGTCACATCGGGTTCGTCGATAATGGGTTCGTCCAGCTGGTCTTCGAGCTCGTCTTCGAGCTCATAGGCACCAAGCGTCACGGTGACGGTTGCATCGGCCTGGTTGCCTGCGCTGTCGGCGATCACATAGGTGAAGGTGTCAATGCCCGCCTCGGCCATCGACAGTGGCGGCTGATAGATAACGGTGATCCCGTCGAGGGTCACCGTGCCCAGCGACGGTGCGGTCACATCGACGACCCGAAGCGGGTCGCCTTCGGGATCGCGATCGTTGACCAGCACCGCCAGCGGCGACGCCTCGGCGCTCAGCAACTCATAAGAATCGTCGTTCGCGATCGGCGGGAGATTCTGCGCCGATTCATCCATGACGCCGACGAAAACCTCGCCATGGGCCTGATCGCCTGCGGCATCGACAATCGAATAGGTGAATACGTCAGTGCCCCGGAAGTCGCTGTCGGGGGTGTAGACGATGGTGCCATCGAGACCTTGTCGAGCCGTGCCCCGCGCTGGCTGCTCGACGATGCCGTCGAGCGCGATCGAGTCCGCGTCGGGATCGAAGTCGTTGCTGAGCACGCTGATGGCAACCGGTTGACCGAAACGAGTGCGGGCGGTGTCGGTTCGAGCAATCGGCGCCCGGTTCGCCGCCGATGGGTTGATCAACTGCATGCGGAGAACCGCAGCAGCCCGGTTGCCAGCCGGATCCTCGATTTCGTAAGGCACGGTGAAACTCGACACTGCTTCGTCGGGGATGGACACCACCAGCGAAGCAGAGTCAGGAGCGACCGAGATCGAAGCAACATCGCTACGACCCACGTCGACGATGCGCAGCGCTTCGCCCTCGGGGTCGAAGTCATTCTCGAGCACGAAAATGTCGATCGTTTGCCCGGCACGGACTTCGCGAACGTCGTCGGTTGCAAATGGCGGCTGGTTCTGCGGAGACCTTGAGGCAACTGCGATCTGCACCGGCGCGGACACCGGCGGGTTCACACCGTCGGAGATCGAATAAGTCATCGTGGGCGACGGGCCTGCGCTCTGGGTCAGCGTGACCTCAAAGCCGACATGGCCAGTGCCATCAGAGAACTCTGAGACCAGCACACCGGCGCTGACCTGCCAGTTGACGATGGCAATGACATCGCCGTCGGGATCGCCGTCGTTGTCGAGTACGTACACCGTGCGGGTATCGCCCACCGGAATCACCACATCATCGCGCACCGCGATCGGCGGAAAATTCTCCTCGTTTGGAAGCACGTCGACGCGGATTCGGGCCGTGTCGCTCTCGCTGCCGTCGGGCGCCGAATCGTTTACGGTGTACGTGAAGATGTAGGTACCAGGCTCGTCCGCCGAGAACACGAACTCGCCGTCGGCACTAGTCGAGGTCTCAACGGTCGCGGTTGCGGGCTCGACCAGCTGGGGACGACTACCTACGATCAGAGGATCGCCGTCGGGGTCACTGTCGTTGGCGAGTAGATCAATGGCGACCGGGCGACCAACCACGGTCGTCGCGTGATCGTTGCGAGCATCGGGCTCTTGGTTGGCTTGCGGATCGCGGATCTCGACTCGAACCCGGCCTTCGGTTTCGGCGCCACGCGTATCGGCGACCACATAGGGCAGCTCGATCCATCCGGTGTCGGTCGTGCTGTCGGGGGTGAACGTAATCTGGCCCGCAGGGTCCCATCGCAAGGTGCCGCCCTGACCGCTGATAGCGGCGAGCAGTATGGCGTCGCCATCGGGATCGCTGTCGTTTCGCAGGACGTCGATGGTCGCTGGCTCACCCGGTGCGGTGGCGATGACGTCGGTGACCGCAACTGGTGCCCGGTTGTTATCGTCGGCGAGCACGTCGATCTGCACGATGGCCGACACGGGAGCGCTTCGGCCGTCGGAGATTGAATAGCGGTACTCGATCAAGCCAGTGAAACCGGCGCCCGGTGTTACTTGAGTCTCCAGACTCGATGGGGTCACCGTCACAAACGCGTCACCCTGCAGCATCTCGACATCGACCACGGTGATCACGTCGTTGTTCGGGTCGCTGTCGTTCGCGAGCACCTCGACCACGGTGGTGGTGTCGACTCGGGTCTGCCCGAAGTCGTCGACTGCTATTGGTGGTTCGTTTGCCTCGCCGGGGTCGAAGTCGTCGGTGTCTCGCACGTCGCCTTCGGCATCGGGGTCTTCGATAATGATGGCGTCGTCGCCTGCGGGTAGATCGGCGCCGTCGGGTTCGTCTTCTTCGTCTTCCTCGCGGTTGGTGTCGATCACCAGCGCCCAGTCGTCGAGCTCTTCGAGTTGAAGGTCCTCGTTGGTTGCGAAGGTGCGGCCGTTCTCGACATCATTGACCCAGATCCAACCGTTGACCAGCCGGAGCCGCAACTGCGATCCCGTGCCATCGAGGGGCCGCGTGTAGAAGTCGTTGCATGCGACGCCAAAGGTGGGCGGTTGCACAACAACCCCATAGATGCACCCGTTGTGCATGATGGGCCGCACCGGGCTAGTGCCCGGGATCTGACCGCGCTGGATCACCGCTGGCCCCTCGACACCGAGCGTGATTTCGAGCAGTTCTCCGGTTGCTGTCACGGCGCCGAATGAACTGGCTGGCTCGAGATTGGTCGAACTCACCGTGACCGAAGCCAACTGCAGTAACACGGGTGGCTCGGTGCCGGGGGCAAACGTGTCCCACCGCAGTTGATGTTCGATAACGGTTGGGCCGACGACGCGAATTTCGCCGTCGCTCGTAAGCACAACTGCGCTCGATCCAATCAGCGTGACGTCGATCACCGCGCCCTCGATCTCGAGGTCTACGCCAGCAGCAAGGCCGGTGGTCGGGTGGTAGCGGTACAGCAGTCCGCTGTCAGAATCGACCGCCACGATCGTGCCGTCGTTGCTCGCAGTGACCATCCCCGGTCCGGTTCCGCTGATCAACGGTTCGATGCCGTCGAACGATGACAAGCCAGTCAGCGTGGCGGCTTCGACTCGCCATACCGCGAGCGGACTCGGCCGGAACACGACGACTGCGCCGTCGACAGCCATGACTTCGGCGAACTCAGGAAGCTGGGTTGGTGCCTGGTCAGGGCCAGACGAACGAGCATCGACCTCGAAAAGCTGGTTGGTGGCCGGGTCGTGCACGACCACCACGCCGCTGGCTTGATAGATATCGGAAGTCGGTGCGTCGGTCAGGCGAACAAACGTCGAGAGCTCGCCAGTCGCGCGATTCTGGTGTGCGACTGCGGCGTATTGGCGATTTACCACCCAGGCTCCACCGTCGTTTGCCTCGACTCGTGAGACTTCGCGCCCCTCGGCATGTACCGCCGAAAAGACCAATCCCCCAACCAGCGCCATGACCGCGACTACCAGAATTGCGGCGCCTCGGCGGCGTCGCGATGTGGGTGTCGAGTGCAGTGCGTTACCGCGAGAAAATGCCATCGGCGCAAACTTTACCTGTTGAGACATCAAGTCCTGAGTCGGCTGGGGTCACCTCTCCTGGCCACGTGGGTGAAATGCACTAGCGGGGCGTTGTCTGCCCACATCAGGCGGTGACCCCAGCCAAAATACCGCACACCAGACCGACCGACATGTAGGGCCCATAGGCAACGCAGTGTGAACCGCTTTTGCCTTGAAACCGCACGAATAGTCCAACAATGCCTCCGCTGATCAGTAGCGCATAGAGCCCTACTTGCACGCTTGGCCAGCCGAACCATCCGAGCGTGGCACAGAGTGGCCAGGCGTACTTGACGTCGCCCATGCCATGCCCGCTACCAGATGCAACACCAGAAACACGGCAAGCCCAACCCACCCCCAGCCCAGCGCAACCATGCTTCGCCCCAGGTCATCGAGCACCACGCCCATCGCGAGAATCCAGATGGCGACGCCGCTTCCATCCGAGTCATGGGCTCTCCCTTACCGGGAACGCCTTCGCCATCCCACGCCTGAAATCGGTATGCCGCATCGTGAAGAGTCGCTGCTAGCTGGACTGACGCGCCGTTCAGGAACGCCACCGGTGGCGGAATCGAGGCACCATCGTGCGCCATCCCTTGGGGAGCCGTCATCGTTAGCGAGTCGGGAACCTCATACTCCTCGGCCCAAACGATCGGGGCGAGATCGTTGCAATTGCAGGCGAAATCGCCAGAAACGCTAGAGCGGGTGAGGGTAATCGAAACCCCGTATTCAGCTTGGGAAGCTGCGCGACAGGGGTAGAGCTCGTTGGTATTGCAACGATTTTGGAAGTTGTGGGCCTCCGTTGGGCCAACGCCCGCTACAGGCTCTGAGCTGCTGTGATTTGTGGGTCGGCGAAATCAATGACCCGATTGAGCACCTCATCAAAGCTTTGGGGAGCATCGTCAAGGCGCTGCTTCCTCCGCCACGCTTCCCAGCGGACCTGCGCTAGCTCAGCGAACCCGGCGAGGGTCTCGGCAAGCGGTCTCAGCTGCGCCTGCCGATACGCAGCAACTTGAGCAATCGAGGACTGGAGGACTTGGTCATCGACAGGCTGCGTTGCCAAGGTCGCGATATCGACGAAGTCTCGCCACCTCGTATTCGCAGTGCCACGTTGAATAGCCGTCACGATCTTCTCGGCGAGCACAAGCTCACGGGAGTAACCAATGACCGTGATCGGTAGTCCGCCCAGAAGCCGAGGCACCTCAGTAGGACCAGGCTTCGGTGATAGCGGATCGCCAACGTTGACATCGATGTGAAACCGAATCTTTGCAGACGCCAATCGGCCGGACACTCGGACTCGTGTGCTCGGGTATGGGTCGTTCGATCGGATTGGTTCTGTGACAGTTGACGATGTGTCGAACTCAAGACCATCGGGTCGTTCGACGTTCAACACTTCGTTGATAACGTCGCCAACGAGTTCGGCATCGGCAAGCGGATGCGTCGCAGCGAAGTCAATATCACGCGTTGGCCGGCGTACGCCGAACGCCGCGAGAAGTACACCACCCTTGAGGATGAGGTCGGTCCGATGGCGGGACTCAGCGAGCCTGTCCAGGAAGCCTTCAAGTGCGTAAAGCTGCAACAACTCATCGGTAGGCCGGTTCGTGCTGTGAGCGAGTTGGCGTAGATCGAGGTACGCGACTCCAGCGGCATCATCTCGTGATGGGCGGCTGCTCACAACAACGTCTGCAGAGTTGTTCGGATGATAGGGACCGCTATCGGGAAGTTCTCCGCGACCTTCAGGAGATCGTTTGGTTGGTTGCCGGGCAGCCGAAGCCAGCGTTTGAGTGCTTCATGAGCCTGGTCGACGCCATGAATGTGGCGAAGACGATACGTGTCAACGATCGATCGAGTCGGCGAGTACAAACCAATCGCCAACTCCTCGGTGATCGAAAGAGTCGTCCTACCAACGTCATAAGTTTCGGGATCGAAGCGAGACCACTGCGTTGGAGCCTGCGTTCTTGGCGGACGATGAGACCGAGGCAGCGCAACATGAATCGCGCCTGGAATGTCGTCGATCAGATCGTGATGCGCGAGCGCCGAGGTTAGGCAGAGCGTCGCATCGGGGGCCCGAACCGCTATCTCGACAAGATCGAAATCTGCCATGACACCAAGGTGGGCATAGATCCCGCGAGCGACACGATCGATTTCGCCGTTATCGCGCATTGCGTACAGGTCACGGTCAGACAAGCCCGCAGTCATTGCATCACCATGGCTGAAGACGCCTGGCAACTTGTCAAGCTTTGAGATGGGCGACGTCCGGGGCATGTATGAAAGTGTAGCCAGATTGGGTGCGTCTGGCAACACTTTCATACAGTGCCACTGTGGTCGCGTGATTGGCGCCACGTCCGGCGTGGGCCGCGTTTGGGTCACACTTGATCTGGCAGAAGGTGTGGATCCACTTCTTTCCAAGCCAGTTTTGGCAGCAACTGCGATGTCGACAGGGCCCAATGACATAGCAAAAGTGCGGCGAAGCTACGTTCTCAGCCTCACCAGCTGAGATGGCAGCTCGCAAGATCGCTGCAACAGAGCGGGTGAGGGTAATCGAAACCCCGTATTCAGCTTGGGAAGCTGATGTTCTACCATTGAACTACACCCGCTGGGTGGCTCGATTCTAGGGCTGAGTGGCGGCAACGAGCAATCCAGTAGAGGACATCACGTTATGCGGTTCGATATTGCCTACGGACGCACGGGTCCGTTGCTCACCGCGACCGGCATGCCGCCGAGTCGGGCCTACCTGGAGATCGGTGACGTCGATCTGCACGTCCACATGAGCTGGGCGTTCTCGGCCAAAGTTCCGCTGGCCTCGATTACTACTATCGAAGCTCTTAGCGGCAAGAAGGCGTCGATTGGCGTACATGGCTGGAACGGTAAATGGCTGGTCAACGGACAGCAGGATCAGCTAGTTCGCATCGACATCGACCCCGCTGCCGCCATCAAGGCCAAGGTCGGACCGGTGCCCGTCAAGCTCACCGAGCTCACCGTGAGCGTGACCGAACCCGATGCGTTCGTGACCACGCTGACCGCCGCCTGCTCCTAACGTGACCCCATGACATCACTAGTGTTGGTACACGGCGCGTGGGGCGGCTCCTACGGTTTCCGCAAGGTCCGACCGCTGCTTGCCGCCGCGGGGCACGACGTATTCACGCCCAGCCTTACCGGGATCGGCGAACGCTCCCACCTCAGCGGCGCCCATGTTGACCTAGATCTGCACATCAAAGATGTGACCAACACGATCTTCTACGAGGACCTCGACGACATCGTGCTGCTCGGGTTCAGCTACGGCGGCATGGTCGTGACCGGCATGCTCGATCACATTGGCGACAAGGTCAACCACCTGATCTACCTCGATGCCTTCGTACCAACCAATGGCCAGTCTGCACTCGACATCTTGGGCCCCGACACCGCGGCCCACATGACCGCAGCCCAAGCCGGCGGACTGGTGCCCCCGATCCCTCGCCAGCTCGACACGCCGCAGGCAACCGCCTGGTCGAACGCCCGCCGAGCCCACCAGCCACTTGCAACGCTGAACTCGCCAGTCACGCTGACGACGCCAGTCGAAGAGGCACCGTTCACCCGCACCTACATCAAAGCCACCGCCGACGCCGACGAGCCCCGCGACTCGGCATTCTGGAACTTCGCCGACCGGGCCAACCAATCAGCCGCCTGGAACTATCACGAGATAGCGACCAACCACATGGTGCCCATGACACGCCCCCAAGAACTCGCCGCCATCATCCTGGACCTCGCCCGTAGTTAGTGGTTGAAGCGGGCAGCGAAGTCGGTCGCCGTCATCGAATCCAGGTCCGAGCGAAGTCCGTCGATGACGTGGCCTTCGCCGTCGGAGGCGTCTTCGATATGACGGAACAACTCGAGGCCATCGCGTTTACGTCTCACCGACACGATGACCACCTCGGGTTCGGGGGCTCCAGGGGCCCGTACCACGATCGCCCGCAGCGTCGAAAAGACTGTGCGAAGCGGGCCAGCGGGCGGGGTGAGTTCCTCGACGACCACCTCGTACACATCCGCCGCGCCAGTGCCTTGGGGACTGGTCACTGCTCGCCCCAGGCCGACACGAACTCCGCAACGGTCATGGCTTCTAGGTCGGCCCGCATTGGGGTGATCAAGTCACCGTTGTCATCGGCGAATGTCTCGCTGTAACGACACAGCTCGGCACCGTTGTCCTTGCGTTTGACCACGACCATGCTTCCGCCCGGATTCGAGTAGCCCGAGCCCATAGTGAACAATCCCCACCCGAACGCGGCTGCAACCCGAAGCCAGTTCTTTGGCCCCTTCTGACGCTGCACCACGACCTCGTACACATCGGCGGCCGGTAGCTGCTGCTCATTCATTGGCATCGTCGAAGAAGTAGGTGAACGAGACCTCGGGGCTGCCTAGATGAACGATCGAGCCGTGTTCGAGCACGTAGGGCACGTTTGCTTCGAGCTTCACCGGTGATGGATCGTTGGCCGGAGTGACCCACGTGCCGTTGCGTGACGCTTGGTCGGTGAGCAACACCGTCCAACCCTGAATCGTGATGGCCGCATGGGCTCGAGAGACCTCGACGTGGTCGATCACCACCGGGTGTGACCGGCCTTGTTCATGGTCTGGCTTGCGGCCCATCACCACCGAGCGAGTCAACGCCAGCCCTTGTCCTCCAGAGAACAGGATTCGACCAACGGTTGGCTGTTCAATCAGGCTGAGCGATTGATCATCGGCCACGGCTTGACCACAGATGTAACACGTTGTGGACCGTGGTGGATTGGCGTGCCCCTGTGCGCACAGCGCGGCCTCGACCAGCCCGTTCTGGTCAACCGGTGCCGTTGGTAGCACTGGCGGCGGCTCACCGTCGGCGACGGTGAAGGGATCTTCGGCCACCGCAGCCGGCGCAACAAAAGGATCCGACGCACGATCGGCATCGGTGTGGTCAATCTCATCGAAAGGCGCAGCCACGGGCACTGGGGGTGCTGCGGGTGCCTGGCCAGCCACGGGAGCGGGCTCTTCGGTCGGCACCCATTCGGTTGCTTCGTCCACCGGTGCCGCAGTCGCTGGATCAGGTGCCGCCTGGGCGCGGTGGCCTTCGATAGCGGATTCTTGCGCACCGACCGCGGCTGGCACTTCGACTGTCGACGAACCCAGCAGTTGCTGCTCATCGCCAAGATCAGCAAAGTCGAGCGACATGCGGAAACCTGCGCAGGCAACGATGCCCAAACCCAGATTGGTTGAAGGGTCCGCAGCCTCGCCACTCCATAGCTCAACGGTGGTACTTGCACCCATTTCAAGCGGGCCTAGGCGACGTTCGATCCAGGTTCCCGACCCCGCTCCGCTGACCATAGGCGCCGCAATCGCCGACGTGTGGACTTCGACGTCGCCGAACACCAGCAGGTCGAACTCCCCCCGACCCCACTGCGCGACCACCAGGGGACCAGCGTTGAAACCACTGTCGATCAGGTGCTGCTTGAGTTCGGCGACCGCGTCGGTGTCGGTCTCGGCTGCATCAAAGCGAGTCGACAGGTCGGTGTTCATGCCGGTGGGATCAAAGAGCACGACCGAAGGCCGACGAATCAGCCGACCGTTGCCACCAGCCAACATCAAACGAGCTGTTGTCATTGCGCAGTTCTCCTTGGTCTGAAGTCCATCACATTTCGGCTGTCGAATCGGTGTCACTATCGAACCCGTGATCGCTGCCGACATCGACGACAACGGCGGTTGCATCGTCGCTGCTGCGCAGCGCAGTCAAACGGCGAGCTGCGTTAGTGGCCGAACCGGTGCGGCATCGGCTCGAGAACTCGCCGTGGGACAGCTCGTCGAATACGCCATCGGTGCACAACACCAGCCGATCGCCGGCGCGCAGTGACACCGAGCGCACGTCGATCTGCAACTCATGATCTCGTTTGCCCAAGTAACTCGTCAATGCCCGCAAGGGCCCCTGTGACCGCGATGAGCCAGGCGTGATTCCGGCGGCGAGCAGTTCGCTGCGCAGATTGTGGTCGCGGGTGAGCAACTCGGCGTGGGACCCACGGATCCTGTAGACGCGAGAGTCGCCAGCGTGCACGACCGTGGCCTGGTCGTGCGCAATCTTGAGCGCAGACAATGTGGTCCCACCATCGCCTGGTGGCTTGGTGAGCGCACGTACCCGATCACTGGCGGCCCGCACAATCATTTCTGGGTTCGCCGCCTCGGCGGTGAGCCATGTGGAGGCCACATAGAAAGAAGCATCTGCGGATGCTTGAACGCCTTGTTGCAAGCCACCCATGCCATCGCACACCACAAAGACGGGACCGACTTGAGCCCAGCTGTCCTCGTTCAGCCGTCGCTGGCGACCCTGCACCGATACTGCGGCCCAGTCGTGAACGACCAGGTTCTGCGGGCCGGGGCGATCAATCAGCGCACGGGGCGACCCCGTGGTGGAATCGTCTTCGAGCACGTCGATCACGCCGAACCTCCCGACGTCAACAAGAGCAGTACGAGCACGATCGCCACGGCTACAGCCACCGCGAGCACCGTGACGGTCACGAACCAAACCGGTATGCGTGCCCGGGTGCGCGCAGCTGCGTGCGACGGAGCGACGGCAATCTCGTTGCGTTCCCAGTACGTCACCGTCGTTGCCGGAGCATCTTTGCCCTGCGCCAGACTCTCGCCCCCACCAGGCCGGTTCTGCGGTGACCAGTCGACGTTGCTCGTTGATTGCAGTGGTTCGCTCGGGCTAGCGGGAGCCTCGGTAGGTTCATCGCCCAGCACGGCGTTGGGCGCCTTGTCCATAACCGTGGTTGGATCATCGCCAAGACCATCATCCACCAGCCCCGCCGAAGCCAACCCAACCGCCGTTGGATCATCACCAAGACCATCATCCACCAGCCCCGCCGAAGCCAACCCAACCGCCGTCGGATCATCGCCAAATTCAGCATCCAACAGCCCCTCCGAAGCCAACCCAGCCGCCGTTGGATCATCACCAAGACCAGCCTCGGTCGGCTCGTCTTCGGGCGTCCAGGTCTTGATGACGATGACCGGGCCGTCGCCCCCACCGCCATCGGCATCATCGCTGCCACGCTGCTTGGCGGTTTGTCGAATCTCGGCGATTGCATCACTCGACGCGCCCACAGTCACGTCGCCTTCGGTGAGATCATCTTCCCAATTGCTGCTCATCGCGCCTCGGCCAGGTTGTCCTCGCGCAGCGTGCGCGGATCGAGGGCACGACGCACGCGGCCAACAGATCCTGTGCCGCCGTTGATCGATGCCACCACTTCGTCGTAGTCCAGCCAGGCGGCCTCGGCGGCCTCGACCGTCGGCGGGCTCGGATGGAAGGCCGATGCACTCACCTGGTCGGCCAGTCGTTCGACCCGGGCCGCGATCTCGGGTTCAGCCAACACCTGAATCGCCCTCGCTCGCTGCGCCGCCTCGGCGGGGGTTGAACGCACCGGAAGTCCACCGCCAGCCTCGTCGACCCGGTCGATGAGTTCGGCCCATGCACCGGCAATGCGACTTGCAGGGTTTTCGGCGGAACGGCGCCGACCCCGGCGCAGGACCTTGTAGCCCACCACTGCCAACGCAATCAGAAGCAGCACCCCAAGGCCGGCAGCTGCTGCCCCGGCAACCGCTGTCGCGACGCCAAAACCGGCTGCGATCTCTTCGTCTAGTGCGTCATCGAGCTCTTCTTCATTTTCCTTTTCGTCTTCGGCATCTTCGACTGCGGGAGGCTCAGCGTCCTCGGCCACCGGCGGCGACTTGGGCGGCTCAGCGAACGGGGCACCTGCAGTTTCGGTGTTGTCGTCGACCTTTTCGGGTTGACGGTCACGATCGGGCGTGACGTCGATCGGCATCCACCCTTGGTCTTCGATGTATACCTCGACCCAAGCATTGCTGTCCGACGCAAAGATCTCCGCGGTGCCGTTGTTCCACCGCTCTGGTGGCACGACATAACCAACGGCGACGCGCGCCGGAATGTCAGACAGCCGCGTCAGGATCGCCCCGCTCGCGGTGTAGATCTCTTCGTAACCGACCAGCGGCCGCAGTTCACTTTCGAGCCGAGGCCCGTTCGAAAGCTGCACAACCTGCAGGAACGAACCAATCCGACCAAACGTGTGCCCCGGCGGCGGATCCAGCTCATAGGAACCCAGCCGCAGGTTGTCGCGAATAGCAATCACCCGCTGACCACTCAGCTGATCGATACCGGTCGAGAAGTCCGCCGCCAAGTTTCGAACGCTCGGCGGCAGTAGCTCCAGTTCGACCGCAGTGGCATCGGCCACGAAGGAAACCTGGGCCAACTCTGTGTCACTCAGTTCGACCCACGGGGTCACGGTCAGCTCGTATGTATCGCCAGGCCGCAGTCGCGTTGGGATACCAATGGTGCCAGTCTGCAGGCTCATCCGAGCGTCGGTGACCTCGCCAAAGGCGACCCGACTCGGCACGCCGGCCGTTGGGAGCCAGGCGCCGACCGAGCCAAGAACCTCCACGTCGAATGTCAGGTCGTCGCCGCTGCGCTTTTCGTCTTCGATATCGGGCAGGAACGTATCGACGGAAACGAAGTCTGCTGTCTGGTTCGCTTCGGCCACGCTCCAGAAGACCCCGTTGTAGGCGGGCAGTGATGCCAACCGCCAGCGGCCAACGGGCGTTTCACCGGTGACCCGCAAGATGGGTTCCTCGCCTGTGCCGGCTTTGAGCAAGCCAGCTTTGACATCGGACAGCGGGCTCGGCACCGACAGCGGATCCCACGGTGGCACCTGCAAATCACGCAGGTCGAACCGGCGTTCTTCGTTCGCATACGGCAGCGCCAGACTTGTCGCGAGCGCAAGAGCAGCAACCACGCCAATGACCAGTCCAAGCAGCAGCAAGCCGGTTGTGGACACCGAGGCGTAGTGCAATCGAGCAAGCAAGAGCAGCCCAACGAGTAGAACCAGCCCAACGCCCACGGCAACGTTGCGAGTCTGTTCGGAGAACAACGCAGTGAGCGTCAGCGTGGCGAGCGGCCCAACAACGGCGAGCCCCGGCAATTCTCGGATGCGGAACAGTTCGGTGCCAAAGAGCGCACCTGCAAATGCGGCGATGAACGGCAACGCCTTGAGTGCCGCGGTGGGGTCCACGGGTGGGGTCGCCGACAAGATATCGGCCCAACCGCGTACCAGACCTTGGTAAAAGCCGGTGCCGCCGGTGACGAGAGGGCCGACCAGCATCGGGGCAATCAGCCCCAAGCCCAAGATCTCGCCAAAGAGCAAGTTTGCTCGTCGACCCAACACGACTACCAGCGCTCCCAACGCCGCTCCGGCCAGCGAAACCAGCAGGTAGCCCGACGACGAGAATACGGTGCCAAAGCCCACGGTCGCGATCGTCGCCATGACCACGATGACCGTGGCCGCAGCGGTGAGCTGGCCGTCGCCTGTTGCCAAGGTCACTTCGGTGGGCACAGGATCCGGCGTGACAGGTTCAGCAACTGGCTTGTCGATCACGGAGGCGGTCATGAACGTGCCAATCAGCCAGCACGGCTCAGGTCAGGAAGCGCAACCGTTTCCATGACCTGGCTAATCAACTCACGAGGATCGACCTTGGCGTATTCGGCCTCGGCCGAGAGAACTAAACGATGCGCTAGCACGTCTCGAGCAGCCAGTTTGATGTCATCGAGGTCTACGAATACTCGGCCCCGAGCCGCGGCGATGGACCGCCCCGCCTTCATCAGCGCAATGGCACCACGTGGTGACGACCCGACCTCGACCTCTTCAAGCTCGCGAGTCGCCTCGACCAGGCGGACCATGTAGTCGAGCAGCGAATCTTCGACATGCACCGAGTCAACGATGGCGATCATGCGCTGCACGTCGGCGGTCGACACCACCGCGGTCAGGTCTTCCGCGACGACACCGTTCGCGTTGTTACGCAAGATCTCAACGGTGCTGTCCGTGCTTGCATATCCCAAGGATGTCTTCATCATGAAACGGTCGAGCTGGGCTTCAGGCAGCCGGTAGGTTCCAAGCTGCTCCAAGTCGTTCTGCGTTGCGATCACCACGAACGGTCGAGGCACCGCATTGGTCTCGGCGCCAAAGGTGACCTGACGTTCCTCCATGACTTCGAGCAACGCGGCCTGCGTCTTTGGCGAGGCCCGGTTGATTTCATCGGCCAGCACCACGTTGGAGAACACCGGGCCGAAGTGCGGTTCGAACACCCCGGACTGCTGGTTGTACACCATGCCGCCGGTGACATCGGAAGGCATCAGGTCAGGCGTGAACTGCACCCGCGACCATTCACCCTGGATCGATGCAGCCAGCGCCTTGGCCAGGGTGGTCTTGCCGGTGCCGGGCTTGTCTTCCAGCAGCAAGTGCCCTTCGGCGAAGAAGCACGACAGCACAAGAGCGAGCTGGTTCGTCTTGCCCTTGACAACCGTCTCGACGTTGTCGAGGATCGCGCTGAACCAACCCTTGAACCAGGCCGCCTCTTCTTCGGTGGCACGACCGCGAGTTGCGGCACTCCCAGTACTCATGAGTTGCTCCTAAACGGCTTGTTCACTTTGCTTCAGGACGCACGACTTCGGCCGCTACCGCTGACTGTAGCCGTTGAGACAATGACTCAAGGGAGGGGACATGTCCCCATCCCCCGGGTGGGTCAAGGATCCGACTGTTCTGGTTGCGTCAAAGTCACAAGCGCCGGATAGTCCTCTTGAGAGCCTGCAGTCGACAGTGCAATCAGATACTTGCCAGGTTCCAGGGTCTCCGCAAACGGAATGGTCACCGTGGTGCCCCAATCCGATACGTCGCTGGGGGGTTCCGGGGACAGCTCGGCCGACAGATCTTGGCCATCGGCGGTAGTCACGGCTACTTCCATCGGCTCGTCGGTTTCGACCCCGATCAAGGAGACTTCGACGGCACACGGTAGCTGACAGCTT
>Ga0209828_1001719_pt1 | contig 19360 bp, 2 predicted proteins | sample MaitaG_FD_187429 | JGI IMG/M metagenome (GOLD analysis project Ga0209828, IMG submission 187429) | Marine algal microbial communities from Maine, USA - Maine_Asex2 metaG (SPAdes) (version 2) | ecosystem: Host-associated > Algae > Red algae > Unclassified | place: Maine, USA | collected 2015-01-05 | reverse complement strand
TTCCACAACAATTGCAGAGGCTGTACAAGTACTCATAGCGCCTACTGGCAAGAGAGGAATTGAACAGATGAATCCTTCGACATCGTCATTCACATCAACATTAGCCAAATCAACATTACCTGTGTTTGTTACCACGTACTCCCAATTAACGAGAGTTCCTGGAACCAATACTGGTACATCTAATCCGTTGGCAAAATCTGCATCAGCACCTTCAGTCGATTTCTCGATGTCGATACCTGGAGCAGGATCTTCCGTTCCTACGTAATGCGAAGGATCATCATCAGTTGGTTCGTCGATCGGGTCACCGTTTTCGTCTACGATTGGATCGCCATTTTCATCAACAGGCGTACCTGAAGTTGTGGCAACGTTTGCGTAGTCTCCAGCAGTGGCAGTTCCGTTGTGCGAGCAAGAAGCGGTAGCTCCTACTGGCAACAATGGAATGGTACAAATGAATCCTTCAATGTCATCATTGATTGCAACATTTGCCAAATCAACATTACCCGTATTACTCACCACGTAATCCCAGATCACAGTCGTGCCCTCTCCTACTACAGGAACATCAGTTCCTCCAGCTAGATCGGCGTCTGATCCGTTGGTCGATTTCTCGATCTCGATACCAGGTGCAGGTGTCAATGTACTTACTTCAGCAACATCATGATCATCTTCATCCAGTGTTCCATCGTCTTCCGTCTCATCATCTACCAATGGATCATTGGTGTTGTCTGAATCTGGAGTTGAATCAATGTCATCAGCAGGATTTCCGTCTTCGTCATTCGCTCCACTGATCTCTGCGTAGTTGGTAGCAGTTCCAACAAATCCAGCATCCACTGTGAAGTAGATTAAGATGTTGGTAGTTGCTCCAGAAACGAGATTCACTGGATTATTGTATGAAGCAGTTCCGTCTCCGTTATCTGTCCAATTCGGATCGTTCAATGTCAATCCAGAAGTTGGCAAGTAATCCGTTACGGCAATGTCATAAGCATTGACAGTACCTTGGTTGATGAGCTCAATGGCGAATGCCACTAGTCCACCTCCAATTACAGGATCAGGGTTTGTGAATGATACCGTTTTCTTCAACGCAAGGTCAAATACTGAATCATCAAACACATCAAATGGCTCACCATCATGGTCGTCTTCGTCAGTTGTTCCATCATCGTCAACTTCATCGTTAACATATGGATCATCTCCATCGTCTCCATCAGGTGTAGAATCTACATCATCAGGTCCAGGACCATCGTCTAAGATCTCAGCAAAGTTTGTCAATGTCATTCCAGCTCCACATGCGTCAACTGTCAATGTCATGTAAATCACTTCAGACTGACCAGCAGGAATCGACAATGAATCTACGTAGATGGCAGTTCCGTCCAATTGAACGAGCCAAGTAGGATCCATCACTGAAGTACAAACCGGTGGATAGTCAATGATCTGAACATCAGTTGCATCGATTGTTCCCTGGTTGAATACTTCTATGGCAAATGTCACATCCGTTGAATTCGGAATAATCGGCATTGTAGAGACATTGAATATGGTCTTCTTCAAGGCCAAATCAAACTCTTCAGGTACCGGAACCATGAATATTTCACCATCGTGATCATCTTCATCGTTGGTTCCGTCATCATCCACTTCATCATCCACATTAGGATCATCCGTTGGATCATCATCCGGAGTTGAATCAGTATCATCCGGACCTGGTCCGTCGTCGCTGATCTCAGCAAAATTCACCACGGTAGTTCCATAAGCACATGGATCTACGTCGAATGTGATGAAGATGGTCTGAGACTGACCGGCAACTACGTTGATGCTCGGATTGTAGTTCGCGTTTCCGTTCGCATCCATTGTCCATAAGACATCATTCAATGTCAAGCAGGCTGGGATGTAGTCAACAACTGCAACATCGGTCGCATCCACAGTTCCCTGATTAATCACCTCAATAGAGAATGTCACAGAGTTGATTGGACTACCTGATGTAGTGGAAATCTTCTTCACCAATGCAAGGTCAAAGGTCTGCTCAATGATCTGAATTTCTTCTGGATCATGGTCGTCTTCATCGCCTCCAGGCGTTCCGTCGCCACTAACATCGTTATCAGTGCCGAATGGATCATTGGCCTGATCGTCGTCTGGTGTTGAATCACTATCATCACCATCACCGTCATCCGAAATCTCTGCCCAGTTCGTAGTTGTACCCATTGGGCAAGCTCCTACTGTTAGAGTCAAAGGAATCGTAACGGTGCTACCAGGCTGAAGCGGAGTCAGCATTGTTCCTGCCGCTGCGCTCAATTCATAGCTTGCAGTACCTGTTCCAGCAGTCCATGCTGCATCATTCAGACTCATACAAGTTGGGATGTAATCGGTCACTACAATGTAGTCAGCCTCTACAGCTCCTTGGTTTGTCACTTGGATCTCGTACTCCACATTTGCTCCTATAGATACAGGATTCATTTGACCAGCGGCCAGAACCTTAATCAAAGCAAGATCAAACTCTAGAGGTGTAGGAACCGTGATTGGCTCACCATCGTGATCATCTTCATCACCGTTGGTGTTGTCAACATCGTCGTTCTCAGATGGTCCATCATTGGTATCATCAGAATCTGGAGTTGAATCCACATCTTCACCAGCAGGGCCATCATCAGAAATCTCAGCCCAGTTCGTGATTACACCGTCTGCACAAGCGTCAACATCCAAAGTAATGGATACTGTTACGCTGCTAGCAGCTGGAATATTCAACAAAGTGCTGTAGATAGCTGAACCATCGGCATTCTGTGCCCAGTTGGCATCAGCCAAGCTCAAGCAAGCAGGAATGTAATCAGTTACTTGTACAGAAGGTGCATCGATGGTTCCTTGGTTGATCACTTCGATATCGAAGGTTACAGAGCTCGCGCCTGGCACCAAAGGAGTGCTAGAAGTTGAAGCTACAGTTTTCACCAAAGCAAGGTCAAATACACCAGGAACGTCGATAGGCTCGCCGTCGTGATCATCTTCATCGTTGTTGGTATTGTCAACATCATCATTCTCAGAAGGTCCGTCGTTTCCGTCGTCACCATCAGGAGTTGAGTCTTCATCGTCACCAGGTCCATCATCAGAGATCTCTGCCCAGTTCGTGATGGTAGTACCAGCGGCACATTCATCAATCGAGAAGGTGATAAAGATCGTAGTTGATTGACCAGCTCCCAAGTTGAGGAGTTGGTTGTAAACTGCAGTTCCAGCAGTTTCAGTCCAAGTTCCATCAATCAAAGTGAGACAAGCAGGAATGTAATCGCTGATTTCAACCGAGGTTGCATCAACAGTTCCTTGGTTAAGCACTTCAATAGCATACGTAATGTTACTTGATCCTGGAACGATCGGCGTATCTGAAGTACTGTTGATCGTTTTGATCAAAGCAAGGTCAAATACATCCGTTCCTTCTACTTCAACACCTTCAGGATCAGAATCATCTTCATCATCATTGGTGTTGTCAATGTCGTCATTCTCGTATGGACCATCGTTGGTTGGATCAGCATCTGGCGTACTGTCGATGTCTGTTGGCGAGTTGCCATCAGGATCTTCAGCAGAAGCAATTTCTGCCCAGTTCAACAAATCTTCACCATCGTAAGGATCGATTACCGTGAGGTAAATTGTTGCAGTAGCAGAACCGCCACCCGCTGCGATTGGACCTGCGAACAGGTAATCAGGGTGTCCGTTAGCATCTGCATCTCCCCAACCAATGTTGTTCAAAAGGCTGAACATGTATCCAGCTGGAATGTAATCGTTCACGAGTACATTTTGAGCATCAATAGTACCTTGGTTGGTCACTGTAATATCAAATCCAACAACATCTCCTGGAGCTACAGGAGAAGTTTGACCAGTCGTCAAAGTCTTCGCCAAAGCCAAGTCAAAGATGTACACTTCTTCAGGATCGTGGTCGTCTTCATCAGTGATACCATCACCATCTGAATCCATACCATCATCGTCAATGTGATCATCTTCTGGTGTATTTGAACCACCACCAGCGTCGTTACCGTCATCGTTATCCGGAGTTGAATCAACATCATCTCCAGGGTTTCCATCTGCATCTTCAGCGGCGCTGATCTCTGCAAAGTTTACCAAGCTCATTGTTGCAGGATCGAAAGGATCAGCAACAGTCAAAGTAATACTAACAGTAGCCATTCCAGCTGGAGCAATCGGTCCAGCAATGGTTACATCTGGATCTCCGTTTGCATCGGCATCCCCCCAAGTTGCATTTAAAGCAGGGTCGTACACGAAACCAGATGGCACGTAATCGTTCACCAATACATTGTATGCAGCTACTGCACCTTGATTGGTTACTGTGATGTCAAATGTTACTTGCTGACCAGGAACAACAGAAGCTGTTTGACCACCAGCTAGCGTCTTAGCCAAAGCCAAGTCAAATGTATTTGGAAGTGGCACAACAACGCCTTCTGGATCAGAGTCATCCTCGTCACCGTTTGTGTTGTCCGTGTCATCGTTCTCGTAAGGTCCGTCGTTAGTTGGATCACCATCAGGAGTACTATCAGCATCTGGAGGAGAATTTCCATCCTCGTCTTCTGCCTCAGCAATCTCAGCCCAGTTCAAGAGATCTTCTCCAGCATATGGATCGATCACTGTTAAGGTGATAATTGTTGAAGCTGTTGAACCAGCTGCGATTGGGCCAGGGAAGTTCCAGTCTGGGTGTCCGTTTGCATCAGCATCTCCCCAACCTGGGTTGTCGCTAACAGCAAATGTGTAACCTGCCGGAATGTAATCGTTCACCAAAACATTGTAGGCATCAATAGTTCCTTGATTCTCTACAGTAATAACAAACATTACAGCATCACCCGGCATTGCAGTTCCTGAAGCGCCTACTGGAAGCGTCTTAGTCAAAGCAAGGTCGAAGATTTCAACGAAGGCTGGATCAGCATCGTCCTCATCAGTATCTGGGTTGTCGTCACCTGGAGCTCCAGTTCCGTCGCCATCTACGGCGTCATCAGCTGGACCATCAGGATTACCACCTGGATCGTTTGCAGGATCAGTGTCCGGTGTAGAATCTGTATCATCACCAGGGTTTCCGTCTACATCTTCAGCAGCAGAAATCTCAGCAACATTCACCAAGCTCATCATGGCTGGATCGAAAGGATCGTTCACCGTGAGAACAATAGTCATAGTTGCAGTTCCTCCAGCAGCTGTGATAGGACCAGCAGCTACTTGATCTGGCAAACCGTTCGCATCAGCATCACCCCAAACAGCATTTAACGCTGGATCGAAAGTGAAGCCGTTTGGTACGTAGTCAGTCACCAAAACATTGTAAGCATCTACGGCTCCTTGGTTGATAACAGTGATGTCGAAACTCACGTCATCGCCTGGAGCAACAGTTTCAGCTTGACCAGCAGACAAAGTCTTAAGCAAAGCCAAATCAAACTCGAGAGGTTCAGCAACTACAACACCCTCAGGATCCGAATCATCTTCGTCGCCATTCGTGTTATCAGTAACGTCATTCTCGTAAGGACCATCGTTAGTAGAATCGTTATCAGGAGTAGAATCTGCATCCGGAGGGTTGTTTCCATCCGCATCTTCAGAAGATGCAATTTCACCCCAGTTCAACAAATCTTCACCATTGTATGGATCCAAAACTGTCAATGTAATATCAGCATTTGCACAATCACCAGGAGCGATTGGTCCAGCAAACGTGTAGTCAGGATTTCCATCGGCATCGTTGTCGCCCCAACCAGTGTTGGCTGACAAGAGGAATGGTCCATATCCAGCAGGAATGTAGTCATTCACAAGCGTGTTGTAAGCGTCTACCGTTCCTTGATTACAGACTTCAATAGTGAAGGTTACATCGTCTCCAGCCATTACAGTTCCAGACTGACCAACGGCCAAAGTCTTCGTAAGTGCGAGATCGAAAATACCTACGTAAGCAGGATCACTATCATCTTCATCTGTATCTGGAACACCATCGCCAGGAGTACCTGAACCATCGCCATCTACAAAATCATCTGCAGGGCTATCAGGATCACCACCAGCATCGTTGCTGTCGTCATTATCAGGCGTTGAATCCGAATCCGTTGGGTTGTTGCCGTCAGGATCTTCAGCATTGCCGATCTCCGCTACGTTCACCAAATCCATGGTAGCCGCATCGAAAGGATCGTTCACCGTCAATACGATGGTCAAAGGAGCAGTTCCTCCACCAGCAGCAATTGGTCCACCCAACACAAAGTCAGGATTTCCATCAGCATCCATATCTCCCCAACCTGGGTTGTTCATGAGGCTGAAGCTGTAACCAGAAGGCACATAATCATTCACCAATACATTGTAAGCATCTACTGTTCCTTGGTTGATGACTGTGATCTCGAAAGACACATCGTCACCAGGAACTACATTCGCAGCTTGTCCAGCACCCAATGTCTTGGTCAATGCCAAGTCAAAGATGTACACTGGCTCATCGTCGATGTCATCTTCACCATCAGGATCGTTAGAATCATCGTCGTCTGGAGTAGAATCATCGTCTGGATCAGAGTTGCTGATTTCAGCCCAGTTATTCAGGCTAGTTCCGGCAACATAAGGATCGTTCACTCCCAAGATGATGGTCACTGTAGCAGTTCCACCAACGGCAGTAATAGGTCCAGCGATCGTAGTCGTAGGGTTTCCGTCACCATCCACATCAGACCACGTTGGGTTCAATGCAGGATCGTAAGTAAATCCAGTTGGAATGTAATCGGTAACATCAACGTCGATACCGTCTACAGCACCTTCATTTGTTACAATGATATCGAATGATACATCTTCACCAGGAGCAACAGAGGCCGACTGACCAGGAGAAAGCACTTTTTCCAAAGCTAAGTCGAAAGAGGCAGGTGGGATTACGTTTACACCTTCAGGATCCGAGTCATCCTCGTCACCATTGGTGTTATCTGTATCATCATTCTCGTACGGTCCGTCGTTGGTTGGATCGTTATCAGGAGTAGAATCGGCATCTGGAGGCATGTTTCCATCCACGTCTTCGGCAGCAGAAATTTCACCCCAGTTCAGCAAGTCTTCTCCGTTGTAAGGAGCAATTACTGTAAGCGTGATATCTGCAGTTCCACAAGCGTTAGGAGCCAAAGGTCCAGCCCATTCGTAATCAGGATTTCCATCCGCATCGCGATCTCCCCATCCTGGGTTGATGTTGATGTCGAAAGGCTCGTAGCCAGCAGGAACATAATCGTTCACTACAATAGCGTAAGCATCCATGGTTCCTTGATTGCAAACTTCAATAGTGAAGGTTACATCATCTCCAGCCATTACGTTTGCAGACTGACCAATAGCCAACACTTTCGTGAGCGCCAAGTCAAAGATGTCTACGTAAGCAGGATCGCTGTCGTCCTCATCCGTTGTGTCTACTCCATCACCAGGAGTACCAGTTCCATCACCGTCAACAAAGTCATCGGCAGGACTATCTGGATCACCACCAGCATCGTTAGTGTCGTCTGCGTCTGGAGTTGAATCTGCATCAGGAGGGTTGTTTCCATCCACATCTTCAGAAGAGCCAATTTCAGCATAGTTCACCAACGTCATTGTTGCGCCATCGAATGGATCAGCAACGGTCAAAGTGATATCAGCCGTTAAACTAGCACCAGGTGCAAGTGGTCCAGCAAAAATGTAATCTGGATCGCCGTTCGCATCGGTATCACCCCATCCTGGATTAGCTCCAAGATCGAAAGTGTAACCATTTGGCACGTAATCGTTCACCAATGTATTGTATGCATCAACAGTTCCTTGATTGAATACTTCGATGGTGAAAGTCACGTCGTCGCCAGGAGCTACCGGAGTAGTTTGACCAGCAGCTAATACTTTCGTCAAAGCCAAATCAAAGATCATTGTCTGAGCTGGATCGTGATCATCTTCATCAGTAGCAGGATCACCGTCGCCAGGGACGCCAGTTCCATCACCACCATTCGAATCATCAGCTGGGCTATTAGGATCACCACCGGCATCGTTGGTACCATCAGCATCAGGCGTTGAATCCGCATCTGGAGGGTTGTTACCATCCACATCTTCAGCACTTCCAATCTCCGAGTAGTTCGTCAAATCCATAGTAGCAGCGTCGAAAGGATCGTTCACTGTAAGGATCAACATAACAGGCTCACAAGTACCAGCAGCAATAGGTCCCATAAATGTAAAGTCAGGGAAACCGTTGGCATCGCTATCACCCCACATTGGGTTCAAGCCAGCATCGAAAGTGTAGCCAGAAGGCACATAATCGTTGACTAAAACATTGTAAGCATCAACGGTTCCTTGGTTGCAAACTTCAATTGTAAAGGTGACCATTTGGCCAGGCATCACGTAAGGGCTTCCACCCAATACTTTTGTGAGCGCCAAGTCAAAGATTTCAACTCCAGCAGGATCATGGTCGTCTTCATCAGTGATACCATCACCGTCAGTATCTAGACCATCATCAGCGATGTGATCATCTTCAGGTGTATCAGGCGTACCACCAACATCGTTGGTTGCGTCTCCATCAGGAGTCGAATCAATATCAGGAGGATTGTTTCCTAGCTCATCTTCAGCACTGCTGATCTCAGCGTAGTTCGTCAAATCCATAGTAGCAACATCGAAAGGATCGTTCACGGACAACACGATGTCAACAGGAGCAGAGCCGCCATTGGCAGCAATTGGTCCAGCCAACGTTGTCTCAGGATTTCCATCCAAATCCAAATCACCCCATCCCGGGTTCAATGCCAAATCGAACGTGTAGCCAGAAGGCACATAATCGGTAATCTCTACATTGTAGGCATCAACCGTTCCTTGGTTGAATACAGTAATCGTGAAGGTTACATCATCTCCAGGAGTTGTATAACCATCTTCGCCAGCTCCGAGTTCTTTGGTCAAAGCCAAATCGAAAATAGCTATGGTAACATCTTCTGGATCGTGGTCGTCCTCATCGAGAATTCCATCACCGTCTGAATCTGTTCCGTCGTCATCAATGTGATCGTCTTCACCTGTATTCGGTGTACCACCAGCATCATTGCCATCCGTAGGATCATCAAAAGAATCAACATCTTCAGGTAAGTTGCCATCAACATCTTCAAATTCAGAAATCTCTGCGTAATTCACTGCAGTACCTGGCGTAAAGCCTGGAGCGATTGTGAGTATAACAGGAATCTGCATACTGCTGCCTGACGCAATTGGGCCAGCAAGAGTAGTTTCTAATGTTCCGTCGGCATTATCCGTCCAAACCATATCAGCAGGACTAATCACCAAGCCAGTTGGCAAGTAATCAGTTACCAAAACATTGTAAGCATCCAATGCACCTTGGTTGTAAACCGTGATCATGAATGTCACATCTTCACCAACATAAACAATTGTATCTTCTCCAGGAGCCATGGTTTTAGTCAAAGCAAGATCAAAACAATTCAATTCTAAGAGAAGTGTATCTGACATGGCCAGACAATCGAGACCTTCCATAGTAGCATTCACATAGTATTCTCCTTCTCCCGGAGGGAACCATGTATTGGTCGTTGTTTGAACAACAAATACTCCATTGCCATTGATCATTTCATACCAATTGTAGGCATCGAAACCTTCGCAAGCCGTCATCGGCTCTACCAGAGGATCGTTATCGTAACATTCCAAACGACCGGGTTCCAAAGGACACTCAATCACTGACTGAACAGTAATTGGCACTTCAGCTTCATACACACAGGTATCGTTTAATTGAATAGTAGCTGTGTAGGTCAGATCCATCGTTGGATGACAAACTTTAGGCTCAAATGATGTTGGGTCATCGAGGAAAGTATCAGGTGTCCATGTGATCGTAGCAAGCTCAGTTATTGAAGAAGTCAAGTCAAGATCTAAGCGTGTACAGGTTCCTTCACAAACAGGAATAGGATCAAAAGGACCAAATTCAAATCCGGCAGAAATATTAGTCCAACGGATATCGAAAGTGTTTGTACAATACGGTCCAGCACTTGTTTGAATAGTCCAGATTGCAGGTTCAGTTACACCCGGAGACATATATAGCCAAACAGATGCGCTATCAATGGCCCAATATTGAAGTCCACCACCAATTGCTTTCGAACAAAAATCCAGACCAGGAATTACAGGATGTGTTAGACTAGCAGTTTTGCAGCTGTTAGGAACGGTGATCACTTCATAACCAGGACACAAAGGAATTTCAGTCCAGGTAGGGATTTGACAAATCAAGGCATCCAAATCCATATCAGCTAGTTCCTCTGGGATAATATTTCCGTCGATGTATTCAATATGCGTATTACATACACATGCAGATTCGAAGGTTTCTCTCAAAATCACAGGACAAGCTGCAGCTTCAGGAATTGTGAACGAACCGGTAATGGTCGTTGTTCCTCCTGCAGCAATTGTCACATTGTGAACCGCATTACCGAGGTTCGGATCAAGAGCAGGATCCAAGGCACCATTCACATCAATATCCTGGAACAAGTCAAGCGTAATATCGCCTGTATAGTCTGGACCAGGGTTCGTTAATTCAACTGTATACTGATAGGTAACATTATCTGGATCATCATCACATTCTTGAGCAAGCAGAACAGTCGAAGTTTCCAAAGGTGGCTCAATCGAAATGTCTATAAAGTCATTTACAGAGTTATCGACGTATACACCACAAAGGTCACCAGAGTCACCACAAGCCTGATCTTCCAGGAATGTAGTTAATTGGACACCAACTGTAGTCGGCCCACATTCACCACTAGGATCTTGCGTAACTGCAATTTGTGTGTTGAAGAATTCACCAAGTCCAATACCAGGAGGAGCCTGGAAACAGATGCGGGTAACTCCGCCGATCACAGTATCATTCACATAAGTTGGAGTGAAACCAGCTGGCACGGTGAAGTTCACAACACCATCATAGCTAAGACCTGGTGGTAGATTCACACACATTTCTAATTCATCTCCTGTGGGATACTCAGACAGATTCACTGAACTGATCTCAACATAGTTTTGTTCTGCACCGCAGTAGAACATGTCTGGCTCAACAACATTCAACAGTTGGGCATAATCGGCAGGGTCAGCACCATCAATGATGACTGGTGAACTTTCCACCACACCCGAACTAGCCTGCATACCACAAGGATCTGTTCCAATAACTACATAGCGAAGTGGAGTTCCAGAAACAAACTCATCACAAGTAGTGTAAGCTTTGAATTTAATTGACAGCTTATTACTGTCGGCCGTAGCATTGGCTGCAGTAATGCCTTCCAAACATTGAGAGTCTATGTAACTACTTACATCAATATCGTCAGGATAATAGAAAGCAAGTCCGTTCACACCTGTCAAACCAGAAAGGAATAATGGATCAGGAATCGAATACCAAGGGCCCATAGTAGTCGGACCACCCGGATAAGATGCCTCGAAAGAGTTAGGAACCAATTCCAATCCCTGGAAAGGAATAAACCAACCCATGATCAAATTACAAAGCAATGCCGGCTTAACGTTCTTTATGCTAACTCCAAATTCAAGTGTATCACATAAACCGGTACTTCCGTTTTGCGGCTCAAGGATCCACTCAGCTTGCAAACCACTTTCTTCGATCTGATATATATAGCAGGCCTCTACTTGCGCACATCCAGCTCCGGCTCCTGTCAAAGCAGCCTGAACATCAGGACTAACACAACCCGACTGCGACTTTACGCAAATTTCAGGTGATCGCAAGAACGATGCAGGACAGAATAAAAGTCTCGTTTCAATAACGATATCAGCACATTGGCCAGGAGCCAAATCTGCCACTTCGACCTGATAAATACTACCAGTTGCATCCTGCGCTATAAGCAAAGGAGTAGTGGTACTTCCGGTTACGTTTACCAATTCAATAGAATTCGGCAGGCATATTTGTGAGACGATGTTTGAGTTGTCTTCACCACCATCCATTCCGGCACACAGCGTATGCGTTACGGTTTCGATACTGCCAGTAACACCCGGCATAGTGGATGTAATAAGAACATCGTCAAGTGAAGGAATTAATCCGGGAACTCCCACTGTGTTGTCAATAACGGTTTTAACCAATGAAGAATCGTTTTCTTCATGGTGGTAATTGTAATAACCAGCTGGTGGTCCATTAATGTAACTCCAAGCCTTAACGGCTCGGGCAGTATCGTGATACGCCCAGTGCTGGTGTAATCCAGTACACTCATTGTAAAGTTCATTTTCAGGATAAAGTTTGTTACCTCCATAATTGCTAAATCGTGTAATTACAGGATTGTAACATGGCAACATGTGCGAAAACTCTACTTCGTAATCCGCAGGATCAAAGCTGTCTGGACAAATAAATCCGACATCATAAGTAAGGCAAGAGCTATCCGTAATACCCATACCAACGCTGAGTTGGCTAAAGCTGGTTAAGTCGAACATTACTCCTCCTTCGAAAGCGGCATCATAAGCACAATAGTCGGTGCCCGCTACATTTACACAAGTCACTCCTGCATCAAAACCAGTTTCAGTTACTGGATTTGTTCCGTCAGGAATACTGGTATATTCTGCATTGCCGATGTAATAAGATGGGGTTGGCAACAAACTGTTGACATACTCCATTTGTCGAATTGGTCTAACCTCATTTACAAACCAATCGGCTGGAACATCGTCTTCGATTTTGAAGGTATGCTTTACTGAGGCACCACAATCCGTAATTGTAATATCGGTTTCTGCAAATACATTCGGATCATGAAAGTCTATGTATTCATTGAATCCATTACAAGCTCCTCCAACACTGGCAAGAATCTCTGCTCCAGTAGCTGGATCGATACCCGAAATTTTAGAAGGACCTCCTGTAGCCAAAAGTCTGATGGTACTTTTGTTTCCAAAACAATTAGCCACCATCTGTCCACAAAGTGTAAAGATCAGTTCGTCACCCTGCTCGAACACGAAACCTGGGAAACAATCGTCTTTGTAGAATTTCGCGGTATTTGTATTAGAGTAGATATTACTTGAGTAGTTAAGATCGGTTCCTGTCGTCAAAGGACCATTACAAGATGTCGGAATAATTTGACCGGTAGATGCATCAAAAATATCCAACTGTACTTCGGACGATTGCTTCGACATAAATCCGCTCACTTGTGCAGAACTTGAAAGGAGATCTCTCAGAAGGAATCCCATGCTAAATACGTCTGCTTGATTGAATTTTTCGGCATCGTTAACTGTCCAAACGGTCTCCACACAAATTTCATCGCAAGGTAAGAATCGCTTAAGGTCAGCAGAATCAGGCGTAGCCAAGGTTGTTAGCGTTTCGTCAGTATAACCGTAATTCGTTCTGTAGGCCTCTAAGGTTTGGGTATACGTACAGACACCTGGCCCACAACCTGTTCTTTGGTGCATGGTCGCATTTAGGGCACAAGAACGGAAAGTTTGACAGGAGCATCCTGCATTATCACATTCTGTAATAACCTTTGATTCGTAGAACTGGAATAAATCAATGCTTGGACCAGGGCCACAACCACCAATACACAAATCCCAGAAATAATCTAGCTGGGTTCCGAGCACATCACTTCCAGCATCGATAATCATCGTTGCTGAAGAAGAATCTGGAGAAAATGTCCAGGTTACATCTGAATCTAAAACTGCTGCTCCATCATACATTGCCGAACCCGGTACAAATTGCAAATCTGATACAAAGTCACCGCTGATGTTTACTTCCAAATATGTAACTGCATTTGGACAAGGCTCAATACCTTGAACATCATAGGTATAACCGTGCTGCATCGTCCAGCAAGTAGAGTAAGCAACTGTATCCACAGCTCCGAGGTCAATTCCATTTAAACTCGCTACCAGGTTATCATCGTTGTTAACTACCGGTGGAGGAATTTCACCCATTGCGTAAATCAGAGGTGGGTCGAATAATGGGAAATCAGAAAAAGTATTGCCACAGTTCTTCAAACCAGCAACAGTAGCTCCGGTTAATTCACAATAGAATACATCATCGCAACTTGCCATATCTGTACAAACGACAGAGGCTTCGACTTCAATAACCAATTGCTCACCACCAGGTAAATCGTTAAAGAATCCATCTGCATCGACAGCAGATATGCCACCAGCTCCATCAGGATCTGTTGTGAGACTATCCAGGGCTATCTCAACGGTCACTCCGCTTATTGAATACTGGCTCGGATCGAGCGATCCGCCACCTACTCTGATGTCTTCGAGCATGAACATTCCCTCTGTACACATATCAAAGGTGACCTTTAAATCCTGGAACAAGCCTTCTTCCGGATCAGGATTTATACTTTCTACCACAATTTCATAGATGGTATTCTGGCCGCAAAATTCAGCTCCTTGAATCATGTTTGCAGATACAACAGCATCATTACCAAAGTCGGGGAAATAGCTGATGCCACCCAACATTTGAGAGCGGCCAGGGCAGACTTGCTCATAGCAACCGTGCTCTACATAATATTTTGGGAAAATACCACCGCTTGACAAGCAGCCTGCTATTTCATAGCAGACTTCTACAATGGCCTGCTCACTTACATTAAAATACGGATCATTGGGATCGGTATTTTGAAGAGCAATATTACCAGCTGAAAAATGGCTTCCATCTACTTTACCACAAAGTGTATACAATGAATCCATTATGGTGGTATCCCAAACGGCAGTCATTGTATAAACTATGGGAACACCATTAGCCTCAAGGCTATTCAGTGTCAAAGAGCTACCCAGATCTGTGGCTTCAATGCAAAAATCGAAGTCATCTAGATAGGCGCTAATTCCATCCTGAGAAATAGTTATTTCTTGACAGAACTCTGCCCCTTCTTGCAGTAGCATAGTATCCTGAGGAGAAACCTCCAATACGTTGAGTACCGGAATTTTAATTTCAGAATTGTATTCTGCAGGTGGAGTGTAAGTTGTGCTACAAGCAAAACTATTTCCAAGCGAATCAACGTATGCAAACTCGAAGGTTACATCGATGAACAGCTTTTCCAGATCGGGTCTGGCCTCGCATGTAGCTTCTACTCCGATATAAGCGACCATCACAGAATCAGTACCCGTTGGGCTTACAACAAATGATGGCAGTTCAGGGTCAGAAACGTTCAAAGGGGAAATAGAAGTACCCGGATAATGAACATCTTCAAATCCTGCGTACTGCATTCCTTGCATGAAGTCTAATTCCAGACTTCCTCCTTTGATATCGCCTGCTTGCTTCACAAAGATCAGTAGTGCAAGCGTATCCGCTGCACCACAAATGACCATTGAGTCAGTTTGCGCAAAACCTGGCACCTGCCTGAGATCAATGATCTCAACATCAGGACATTGCGCCTGTAGTTGCGAACCAGAGAATACTCCGGCACACATCAAAAAGCACAATAGCAATAGCCGAAAAATAGGAATTCCGACATCGCAACTGCAATTTGTAATTTGTCTTTTTTTCATTATTGAAATTTTTATGAGTAATTTGTTTACTTTATTATTAAGCCTATCTGTATTAAATTTTGAGCCGTCTTCAAAAACCAAAATGCCAAAATGGGCCACTGAAATAAAGGAACTATTCGTCCTAGTAATTTCACTGATCCCACGCTTTTTAAGTTCAAAGACAAACTCACTTTCATTTCTAATTAATTACCACTCAAAGGGGTATGATTGAATCTCTCAAACACTCCATTACAGCTTTTTGCTCTTTTTTAACGGCGGTAGTTAATTGTGCCGGACGGTAATTGTCAGCAATCATAATCGACTTCAAACAGGAGCAGTACTTATTAAGATTCAGCCTCGTATTCTCCTTTTCAGTTAGTCCATTACATTGATGATAAAACGCCTCAGAATCTTCAGCCGACCAGTTTCCTACAGCTTTAAAATTGATATCGTTATTGATATCGTTTGCAGCAAATTGCACCGTAGACGTTTCCATCAAGGCGTTTTTCATCGCAACCGCGCTGGGCGAATCTTGAGTGTTACTGGAGTGCACTTTTTCCGATGTGCGGCTTTTTTCTTGCACATCAGATTTTCCTGCCGTATCACCATTGTTGGCACAGGACACCAACAATAAAAAAATGGCAGAAAGCATAAGAATTACTTTCTTCATGAATTTAAATTTGTGTTAAAAATTGAATGTTTGAATAATTAAATTTTAACATGTGATACTAATGGGGTATTTATTTATCGCGACAAAAGCCTTTAGCAGGATTTGAAATTGTTGATAGGAATAAGAAATTAGGGACTGTGCCAGATACTGATTTAATGTTGTTAACTATTGAGCAGATTTTTACTGCATCACTGTTTGGAAAACATGAGTTAAAATTCAAAAGGCTGGCAAACGGATTTCTTTATCTTGGGCATAATTCTCCTGTTCCTTAAATTTCCAGATTGAAATTCAGGGCTAGTTTTACAGGAAGAAAACCTTGATTGAAGAGTAATTGTATGTATTAGAAAAGGAGAAGATTTTGCGTGGGCTTCAAAATCATCTTGCCAATTTATGGCTCATTCTCTATTTCTTGTTTGGTAGTACATTCTTTCCATCCATTCTGTTAGCACTTGCAAAGTTTCGACAGCCATGTCGTCTAGAGTCGTTCTAATATGTGACTCATCTCCATATGATCAAAAGACATACCAATGGCAAACAATTACATTCCGGATGGATACAGATACGACTTTAAATATGTGAAATTTCGCTCAATTGCAGCAGAAAAATCTATCTAATCTATTGATAAACAATTACTTACTAAACGCTATGCAAAAGCAAAACATATGAAAACATTTATAAGAAAAATTACAAGCAGGCATAACATTTGGCCTTCTCCAATTGAAGACTAGACAGGACATTTGCTCTTCTTGGATTGGCCGATTTGGAGGGTTCGTGAAGGTGCGTTACGGTGGAGCTCCTTCTTAGCATTCTGTGATGCAGAGAAGGGTGGGGAAAAAGCACTCCTGCAGAGAAGCAAAAATGCAGTTCCTTTGGGATTCAATTCTTGGAGCGAAGTTCCTTTACTATAGCTTCCGCGCGGCGAGACGAGACGTCCCGATTCCGTAAGTCTCTTAAAGAAATAACCACAAAGTATTCATTGTGAATGCTTTGTGGTCTGCGTGTTTTCACCTATCTAGGTGATGCAAAATAACACGATATGAAGATACAGTACGGCAAGAAAATATGTGCATACGGAGGCTATAATTTTGTTGTTTCATCCTTGGATAAGCTAGGGATTGGAAAGATTCTAAATGCGAACCTTCCAAAATTAGCTGAGCAATGCAAATACGATTGGAGAGATTTATTGTATAGCTTTTGGGCTGTCTATTTTACTCGAGCTTCTGCTATTGAAGATGTAAACTTATCACTTCGCGCTCAATTTGAAGGAAATCCGCTATTTAAGGTACCGAGCGCAGATCGCATTATAGATCGATTTAAGGAACTCGCTGAAGACAAAAAATATTTTAAGTCGCCAAGAGGCGATTTATCACATGAGTTTGCCTGGAGCGAATCGCTTAATCATTTACTGCTAGATACCTTATTAACCACTGGTTGGGAGGCACCGAAAGATGCAATATTAGATTATGATAATACGATTATCCAGTGTGCAAAAGCCGATGTGAAAAAAACTTACAAAAGAATAAAAGGCTACCAACCTGGTGTGGCTACAATTGATGATGTAATAGTATTTCTTGAACAGCGAAATGGAAACTCAGGAGCTTCCATTTTTCAAGCTAAGACATTACAACGAATGTTTCTCTTGCTTGAAGAAAAAAAAATAAAAACGAAACGATTTAGAGCAGACTCAGCATCCTATCGTTGGGCCGTTATTGATTTGGTTCAAAAGCATGTCGAGTATTTCTACATACGAATGATGAGAAACCCGGCAACCTTTAGGAAGCTAATAAACAGGGTTCCGGAATGGACTGCATCTCAAGACTCCGATGGCACAATAGTGGAGCGAGCCAGCATAGAATATACTCCTTTTAAAAAAAGCATGCAGGAACAGGGGTCTACTGAGGCCCCGAAAAGTTATCGATTGGTCATCACTCGAGACATAGTCGAGAATGGGCAAACCAATATCTATACTGAAGATCAATACCAATACACAGCAATTATTACCAATGATCGCGAAATGGACAATGATCAAGTAGTGGCTTTTTACAACCAACGCGGTAAATCAGAAAAGCACTTTGATGAATTAAAAAATGATTTCGGATGGAAAAAATTACCATTTTCGAAATTACAGGAAAATTACGTTTTTATGATTTTTACGGCCATATGTAAAAATCTATATCGCCACCTCATAACAGAATACTCCAAAAAACATCCACATCTTCATAATACCTTCCGTATAAAACAATTCGCTTTCCGAATTATTAACACTCCTGCAAAATGGATCAAATCTGGAAGGCAACGAATTCTAAAACTTTATACACCACGTCACCTTTATCACAAGCTTAATTAGCACACACCTCCGCTTATTCTCTTTGCCCTTAAGTCGCTCACCATTCGGAGTTCACAGGGGAAAGTATATCCCACCTATAGAAAATACTCTTTTTAAAACGATTTTGTCGATTCCAAAAAATTAAACTCTATATATCTGAATCAAAATCATTGGCAAATTCAAAAACTGCACATGAATAAGCATTATCTCTTCGATAAATACTCCAATTCACCTGAGACATGCGGAATTAAGAAGACGCCACGCTCCCACTAGTTGGTAGTGCTCGATTAAACAATAGAAAAATAGCATTTAGGAGTAACTCTTCTAGGGCAATCAATTGAAACATCACTCCTGAGGCGCATACATCAACGCTGGAGCTACTTCTCAGCATTCTGCGATGCAGAGAAGCGCTAGTTGCTCGGCTTCATTTCTGCCTACCTATTGCCTTCAACGGTTAGTGCTGGGAATTGCCTCGGTCTGTAATCGCGGCATGAAGATGCCGCTCGGCTTCTATTTTGGGGGCTGTTGAAATCCGAGAGAGTGAACATCATTCCTCAGGTGCGTGCATTAGCGCTCGGGCTACGGTTAGTGCTGGGAATTACCGCGGCTGGTAGTCGCGGCATGAAGATGCCGCTCGGCTTCTATTTTGGGGGCTGTTGAAATCCGAGAGAGTGGAATATCATTCCTCAGGTGCGTGCATTAGCGCTCGGGCTACGGTTAGTGCTGGGAATTGCCTCGGTCTGTAATCGCGGCATGAAGATGCCGCTCGGCTTCTATTTTGGGGGCTGTTGAAATCCGATAGAGTGGAATATCATTCCTCAGGTGCGTGCATTAGCGCTCGAGCTACGGTTAGTGCTGGGAATTGCTTCAGCTGTTAGTCGCGGCATGAAGATGCCGCTCGGCTTCTATTTTGGGGGCTGTTGAAATCCGAGAGAGTGAACATCATTTCTCAGGTGCGTGCATTAGCGCTCGGGCTACGGTTAGTCCTGGGAATTGCCGCGGTCTGTAATCGCGGCATGAAGATGCCGCCCGACTTCTATTTT